>Ga0164243_10000173_pt1 | contig 151782 bp, 137 predicted proteins | sample OricompcompostOP_FD_108781 | JGI IMG/M metagenome (GOLD analysis project Ga0164243, IMG submission 108781) | Organic Plus compost microbial communities from Emeryville, California, USA - Original compost - Organic plus compost (OP) | ecosystem: Engineered > Solid waste > Mixed feedstock >...
AACAGAATATGCTGCTCTATCCAATTTTGAAAGCGATAAACAGGCGTATTAGGGTATTTAGGTTTAGGTTAATTTGAAGAGAATTTTGTAAAATTACACAGTCTTAATTTCGGGAAGCCGACACACAGGCACGATATTAAGCTATGTTTGGACACTCATTACTTCCAGTCTGACCACAATTTTTCTACTTCACATGATTACAAGGTCGCTAAGATAATAGCTAACGATTTGATACAGGTTTATATTGAAGACCAATTGAATAATAAAGACCAAGAAAGCAAATCAACAGCCCCAAAAAAGCTAAACTGGACGGGTAGCAAAGTCGCATTGATTGAACTAATTTATGCCTTGCATTATCAAGGTGTCTTTGACAACGGGAACAGCGACATAAGGTTAATAGCAAAATATTTTGAATTTGCTTTTAATGTCGATTTGGGCAATTTTTACCAAACGTATTTGGAATTGAGAAACCGAAAGATGAACCGCACTAAATTTCTTGATGCACTTCGGGAGGTGCTTATACGGAGAATGGACGAGCAGGACGGGAAGTAAAGTTTGGTTTAATAGATTCTAAAATAGTTATGCGACCGACTTCGGAGGGTGTCTTTATCACCTGTAAAGGCAAGTAGTTTTGAGGCACGGAATGAGTTTCGAGTGCCTCAAAACACAACTTGCTATGTTCCTATGTTCTGATGAACAGAAAGTATTGTAGAGAGATAGGAATGATATTCGTTTGGGATGTGTAGTCGAGATTGACTGCGTTCTAACCTTGTAGCTGTCTTGAAAGATAGAAAACAGGATCGCAGGAGGGCATGACGGTTTTCAATATATCAGGCTGACCTAATTAACTTCTTTTTATTTATTCGGTAATGAGAGGAGGTGCTGTTTTGTTTCTCGATCACTACCTTAATTGCTCATATTTTTTATTCGTTCAAAGGTCGGAGTATGCTATGTTTCGTTTCATGGGCTGAAAAGGTCAGTGTTTAGCTGATACAAGGTTTTGACTGAAAAATACTATCCGCAGGTTGGAGATTTTTTAGCAAACCGAAGGCTCGACCTTGTAAAGCGTAAAAACACTGATTTACCTTTGCCCTTGAAAATGGAACGAATAGCATACCGACTTTTTAATGAAAATTGTTAAATAGCTGATAAACAATGATGTCAGAGAAAAACAAGTAAAAGCGGGTTCGATGTTCCCTAAATTTCTGTCATTTTACACGACATAACATCGAACCCCGAAGATAAAATCAGCATCTACGCATACTTATCAGAATGTCAACAGATTACAATGCAAAAAAATGGGACAAATCTGTTGTTTTCAGATTTGTCCCAAGAGGTGATCCCGCTGGGATTCGAACCCAGGACCCATACATTAAAAGTGTATTGCTCTACCAGCTGAGCTACGGAATCTTAACTGCTGTGTTAGCAGGAATGCAGAATTAAATTTCCTGCTTTCCCGTGTTAACGGCTGCAAAGGTAGTTTTTTTGCCCGTTTGCACCAAATTTTATAGTAAAAAAAACAATGTGTTTTGGTTGGAGATTAACAATCAATGGGTTATGGCTAAAGATGAACAGATTTCTATAAAAAAAGGAAACATATTGCCTTTTATTTTGTGTATTAAACATGGATGCAAACAAGGTGAAAAAAATACATGATTTCGGCCAAAGTATATGGCTCGATTTCATCGACCGTCAGATCCTACTATCAGGACAGCTAAAACAGTTGATCGAAGAAGACGGTGTACGGGGGCTTACCTCTAATCCCGCTATTTTTGAAAAAGCAATCAGTGGAAGCAGCGATTATGATGCAGACATTGCCCAGCTGGCTCAAGAGGGGCTTAGCGACGAGGAGGTGTTTTATCGATTGGCCATACAAGATATTCAGCAAGCAGCTGATCTGCTTTATCACTTATACGATGATGAAGTTAAGGGTGCCGACGGCTACGTGAGCTTGGAAGTATCACCTTTCTTGGCTTTGGATACGGAAGGCACCGTAAAACAGGCGGCAACATTGTGGAAGACAGTGGACCGAAAGAACGTGATGATCAAAATCCCTGGTACTGCCCCCGGATTGGAGGCGATAAAAAGAAGTATAGCCGCGGGCATCAACATCAATGTAACCTTGCTGTTTGGATTAGATCGGTATCGAGCAGTAACTGAGGCTTATATTCAGGGCTTGGAAGAGCGCTTGGACAAGGGAGAGGATATCAGTAGTATAGCATCTGTCGCCAGTTTTTTCTTAAGCCGGATTGATGTATTGATCGACCCGATCCTTGGTGAAAAAAATCTTACCGAACTACAGGGAGAAGTAGCTATTGCTTCAGCAAAAAGGGCCTATGTGATTTATAAAGAAGTTTTTAATAGTCCGCGCTGGAAAAAATTACAGGAAGCAGGGGCCAAGCCTCAACGTTTGCTTTGGGCGAGCACAAGCAGTAAAAATCCCGCCTATCCAGACACGAAGTATGTAGAGGCATTGATTGGACCGGAGACAGTCAACACGGTTCCTATGGAAACCTTGGAAGCCTATCGCGACCATGGCAATCCGGAAAGCCGATTGGCGTTGGATTTAGATAAAGCTAGTATGGTATTAAACCGATTGCAGGAAGCAGGTATTTCTTTAGCTGATTTAACTCAACAATTAGAGGATGAGGGAATTAAAAAATTCAACGAGCCTTATCAAAAGCTATTGGATACGATTGCCAAGCAACGGGATAGTACGCAGGTGCACTAGCCCTTGTTTTATCTACGTTGTAGTAAGACATCGATTCGTGGGGCATTCCAATTATAGGGTTTGATCAGGATATCGATATCGCCATCTCCATCCAGATCACCTATTTTAGCTTCATGAAAATCCATTCCTGTGGACAGTACCTGGACGTCGAAATCTCCCTTCCCATCTCCATAGGCAATATACGCTTTAGCAACCGGGTTATCCGGCTCCGCTTTGGATTCTGTCCATTTCATCATCTCGGCTACTAAAACGTCCAGATGGCCGTCCTTATTGATATCGGCTATGCAAAGCGTATGGCCATGAACAAGGGGCGTACCAATTAAATCATGACCGACCCAATTACTTGAATTTTCGGGATCGCCGGAGCAAGAGTACCATTTGACCGACCCAAGGCCATCACCGGGAGCAGTAATAATTTGTAGCGTTTTACCCGGTAAAAACTTTCCGGCAGCAATGCGGCCACCAATTTCGGCTACCGGTATGGCCTTGAAACGTTGGTTGCCGACATACTTGAACCACAAGTTGCCAGCCAGCAAGTCGGGCGTTCCATCGCCATCCACATCAGCAACGGCGATACCCTCCGGATACCAGGCCTGTTGACTACCTGCTTTACCGGAAAATATAACGATACTTTCCCAGTGATCGGATTTCTTTGGGTCTTTTGGTATAAAAGCCAAATTGAGCGTGTTGTTCCCCTGATTCCAATAGGCTAGCTGAGGTTTTCCTAAATGCATGAAATCTCCGAAAGCCTGATCGTGATGTTGGTGTGCCCCGGATGTTTTTATGGAATGTCTAATCCAAGGTTTGTTTGCATCATAATGAGGATGGGGGTTTTCCCACCACCACATTTCCGGTCCTTGCCAATCCTGGCCATACACAAGATCCATATCTCCGTCCCCGTCTATATCAGTATAGGCGCCTCCGGCTTCTATTGTCTTTAGCTCGGGCTCGAGCACATAGCGTTGCCAACCTTTTTTCGTTCTTTTGTACCACACCAGTACCGGTGCGGCTTTCCGACAGCTCAATACAAAGTCGTTCAATCCATCCTGATCGACATCTAAAATTTGCGCGGACGTTTGCTCGGTACTGGTCCAAGGTATGGGCAAATCGCCTGTTAAGCTTGATAAATGTTCCCAACCTGACGCAAACTCTTGTGCCGCTAGTCTCTGCGGGAAAAGTAAAAAGAGCGCTATATAAATAAGTGCCGATAGACAGGCAATTTTGGTTAAGGTATACATACGAAAATTCGCTAATGAAAACCAGCTTAAATTTAGGTAATTATCGTCATTGTTCCGACAACTTATTTCCGTCTATTTTAATTCATTCAGACCCTAAATAACCTGACGATAAAAAGAGCAATCGATTGCGTTCGATAAGAATTTGTTTCTTATTGATATTGTCGATATAATTGCCAGCAACCAATAATCGCCTTGCTGTTAAACTTCGGGTAGACTTATTTGAGGCTATTTTTACAATCAACATATTATGGTCAATGTGTTTGATTTTGCGGATAATGAATTAATGTCTTTGATTAAAGAAGGCAATAGGCAAGCTTATGAAGAAATTTTTAGGCGGTATAACCGTGAATTATTTCTCTTAGCATATAAGAAATTACGAGACCAAGAAGAAGCGAGAGATATCGTTCAAGAGGTTTTTGCCAACTTATGGATTAAAAAAGAAAGTATACCTACAGATATCAAGAATATAGGTGCTTATTTTTATATTGTACTTAGAAACAGGATTTTTGACTTATTGGCTAAAAAGAAACATGCTTCGAAGTATATTCAAGTAACTTCATTGATCAGCGAAGCAGAAGAAGTGAAAGCGGATCATCTTATTCGATCGAAGCAGTTAAATGATCGTATCGAAAGGGAAATTGCCGCTTTGCCAACGCGTATGCGCCTAGTTTTTGAACTAAGCCGTAAAGAACACTTTAGCCACAAAGAAATTGCGCAGCAATTGCATATTTCTCATCAAACGGTGACCGACCAGATTAAAAAAGCCTTAAAAATATTACGCTCCAGATTGGTTATTGCTGCTTTTTTATATTTTTTGATAAAATAAATCAAATCTTATCCCCCTTCATCTTTTTTTAACCGTCTTACTGTAAATACTTAATCAGGACAGGCCTGGATTTCCTTATGCAGACAAAAGCGATTAGAAAACTTTTATTGAAATATAAGAAAGGCCACTGTACGCCAGAAGAACAGGCAATGCTTGAAAAATGGTATGAACAATGGCATATAGAAGAATGGCCGATCAGTGAAAAGGAATTGGAGGATATCGAAGCGAAAATGTTTACTAAACTGCCGCATCATCGCCGTACATCCTTTGGAGGAAAACAAGCTTGGATGATTGCTGCGGCTAGTCTCATTTTCTTGCTGATTGGCGTTTCCTTTTATACCTATTTTAGTCGACCTTCAGCCCAAGCCATCAAGACGGTGCAGATAAAAGACCTTGATCCGGGAGCAGATCGGGCTGTACTCACCTTGGCAAATGGTAAACAGATCGATTTAGATCACATCGCCGTTGGGGAAATAGTAAACCAAGAGGGTTTTCATATTTCTAAAACAAGTGATGGTCAATTGATTTACCGAGCCGATGCCGAATTCCAATCGACTAAAGGAAACGACACGGCATACCATACCATCACTACACCTAGAGGCGGTCAATTTCAACTGTTTCTGCCCGATGGCACGCGCGTATGGTTAAATGCTGCATCATCATTGCGGTATCCTTTAACCTTCGATGAAGAGGAAAGAAAGGTACAACTGATAGGTGAAGCTTATTTTGAGGTGGCAAAGGAAGATAAACTTAAGCCGTTTATTGTGCAGACTACCAATCAGCATGTGATGGTGCTAGGCACGAGCTTCAACATAAACGCTTATGAAAATGAAGCAAATACAAAAACAACGCTTTTATCCGGCCGCGTAAAAGTGATGAGCGATCATGAGGCTATTATTTTGCAACCTAATCAACAGAGTAGCTTAGAAAGCGCATCATCACAAATACAAGTGAAAATAGTAGATCCGGCCGAAACTGTAGCTTGGAAAAATGGTCAGTTCCTATTTAACAATACGGATTTGAAAACGATTATGCGCCAATTGGAGCGTTGGTATGATGTCGAAGTAGTGGGGCTTGATGAATTGCCCCATTACACATACAACGGAAAAATCAAACGATCTAGCCGCTTGTCTAAAATCCTGCAAATATTAGAATTAACCAGCGGTGTTCAATTTAAAATCGAAGCTGATATGAACGGAAAAGAAAGGAGGATGCTATTGATTAAATAAACCAGACATATAAAGTAAAAGAAACCGATAATGCGCCAACATTACCGGTTTGTATTAGGCTTTCATTACGAGAAAATAATTATTTATTCAAACCTAACTCACAAATTTATGAATTGTAAAACTCATAAAGTGAAAAGATTGTGTTTTTTTTCAAAACCGAATCTACACTTTAAGATCTCGCAGAACGTCATACGTACCATGCGTTTAACTATTTTTTTCCTAACCTTATTGGGGATACAGATTGCTCAAGCTGGGCATGCCCAAAATATTACGCTTAAAGTAAAACGCGCTTCCTTGAAAGAGGTCATCGAAGACCTAAGCGCAAAAAGTGGTTATACTTTCTTTTATGATCAAAAATACCTGGAACAGGCCAATCCGGTTACGCTCAGTATGGAGAATGAACCTGTAGAACGGGTAATTGCACAAATCTTTTCGCAACAACCTTTTATTTATGCCATTGTAGATCAAACCATCACATTGAAGCCGAAACCTATCCTGCTTAAGTTGCGTGAAAATTTAGGGCTACAAAATAAAGACGTAAGTGGAAAAGTAACGGATACCTTGGGTAATCCCTTACCAGGTGCTTCTGTCCGACTTAAAAACGGTAGTAAGGGAACAACAACTAACCAAGATGGCCTTTTTAGCTTAAGCGACATTGGTGAAAATGCCGTTTTGGTTGTGTCGTATATCGGTAGTGTTACGCAGGAAATACCGGTGACTTCTACCCATATTGATGTAGTCATGAAAGAATTGAACAGCGATTTGAATGAAGTTGTAGTGGTTGGCTTTGGCTCACAGAAAAAAATCAATCTGACCGGGGCTGTTAGCCAAGTTACCTCCGAAGTATTGTCAAATAGGCCCGTAGCCAATTTAGGTCAAGCACTACAGGGAACAATACCGAATCTGAATGTTAGCATATCCAACGGAAGCCCTAATACGACCCCTTCTCTAAATGTACGGGGAGGAACGTCTTTTTCAGGCGGATCTTTCCAAACAGGCAGCCCACTGGTTTTAGTCGACGGTATCGAAGCCGATATCAATCAATTAAATCCAGAAGATATAGAAAGTGTTTCCGTATTGAAGGATGCTGCTTCTGCCGCCATTTACGGTGCGAGGGCGGCCTATGGTGTGATGTTGGTTACCACCAAAAAAGGAAAAAAGGGAGAAAGAGCCAAAATCGAATATTCCAATTCTTTTCAATGGAATAAACCTGCTGCCGTTCCCGACTTATTAGATGCCTATACGATTCAGGCCGCTTCTATCAAAGCAACCGAAATGCAGAACCAGACGCCAACAAGCGATGCTTTATTAAAATTGGAAAAAATCAAAGCCTATATGGATGATCCGCTTAATAATCCCATGTATTACATGGATGCCGGAGATAATATTATCTGGGTAGGTAATACCAATCCTTACGAGGAAGCTTTGAACGATTATTCGCCGATGATGAAGCACAATCTAAGCTTGAGCGGTGGAAGTGAGAAAACTTCTTATTATGGTGCGATAGGGTATATGGGTGAAGATGGTTTATATCGAATCAATACGGATAAGTATAAACGATACAATGCTATGTTAAACATTAATTCGCAGATCTCTGATTATCTCGCTATCGAGTTGAGGACATCCTATAATAATTCGAACTATAAAGAACCGGTTAATCCTTCCGGAAAGGGCGGTTGGTGGACGGCCTTAGCACAAGAGCCGGGCAGGAATGTCAACATGCCGATGAAAACGCCGGCAGATGCACCTGTCCCGAACGCTTATACCGATAATATTTTATCCTTTATGGACTATGGCTCTTTAAATCAGGAAGGGAAAGAAATGATTATTTTGGGCGCTTCACCGATTATTACGCCCTTAAAAGGATGGAAAATCAGGACTGATATTTCGTATAAATCGTACAACTATAACCAGAAAACCATCGTTCCGGAATTAAATCGGATTGAAACGCGTTGGGATGCGACAACCAATGTACATACCAATCCGGATTATGTGCAACGCTGGAAGCAACATTCCAATCAATATACCATCAATGCCTATACAGACTATAACTTAACTATAGGTAAACATGATTTTTATGGACTCGTGGGTTATAATCAGGAGTGGTATACCTATGATTACCTGGGCGGCAGAGGCGAGGGGATTCTTTCTACCGACGTTCCAGTTATCGGGCAAACCTTAGGAAATGAGTATGCTTACGACAATGAAGAGGCTTGGGCGATACGCGGCGCCTTTTATCGTTTTACTTATCATTATGCCGGTAAATACCTGTTTGAGTCTAATGGACGCTATGATGGTACATCTCGTTTTCCCAAAGACCGCAGGTTTCATTTCTTTCCATCATTTTCTGGAGCTTGGCGTATTACAGGCGAAGAATTTGCGCAACCAATCACTTCTACCGTTAATGATTTAAAACTTAGGGCTTCTTATGGTAGTTTAGGTAACCAAAATGTAAGCAACTACATTTATATACCTTCTTATGGTACCACCGCGCAGGTGAATTATATATTTGATGGTACCCGGCCAGTAGGCATAACTCCACCTGGAATTGTGGATGCAGATTTAACATGGGAAACTGCGAATACCTTAGACTTTGGTGTGGATATGACTTTGTTTAAGAAGTTGAATTTAACCTTCGACTGGTATAGGCGCAAGACGACTGATATTTTAGTAGCTGGAGATAAATTACCAGCGGTATTGGGAACGTCTGCACCTACGAAAAATTCAGGATCAATGGAGACCCGAGGTTGGGAGTTGACTTTAGGATGGAAAGATGTACTGGAAAACGGATTGCATTACCAACTTAATTTCAATCTCGCTAACTATACAAGTGAAGTGACCAAGTTTGATGGTAATCCGAATAAATTGCTTAGTTCTCTGTATGTCGGGCAAAAGATGGGTGAGATCTGGGGTTATGAAACGGTAGGTACTTTCCAAAATCAAGAACAGATCGACGCGGCTCCTACTCAAAGCAAGATCAACTCGGGCATATGGTATCCCGGAGATATCCAGTACCGCGATCTTAATGGCGACGGAGAAATAAGCCCCGGTTCGAGTACGGTGGCCGACCCCGGTGATCGTAAAATTATCGGAAACAGTACACCTCAATTGCAATTTGGTCTGAACATGAATGCTTCCTACAAAAATTTTGATTTAAACCTGATGTTTCAGGGGGTAGGAAAAAGGGATTATTGGGTAAGTAGTAACCTTTTTTGGGGGCAAATTGCTGGCGCAACCGGTACCTGGGAGGTTTATGAAGATTCTTGGACACCGGAAAATCCCGACGCGTTTTATCCCGCTTATAAATCCAAATCAGCGAATATTCAAACCCAAACCAAATATTTGCAAAATGCAGCTTATATCCGTTTGAAGAATCTGGCAATCGGCTATACGCTACCTGCACATATTTCTCAAGCAGTCAAAATCCAGCGTTTACGCATATATGGAGCAGCTTATAATATCTGGGAATATGCTAAAGTACCAGATGTGTTTGATCCCGAAGTATTGACTGCAAGTTATCCGATGATTCGTTCGTTTGCACTTGGACTTCAGGTAGGGTTTTAATTTCGAAATGGTATAGTAATGAACAGTCTATGTTTATTCCGAATACTTTCGGAACATTTTTATAGTACAGGTAAATGTAAATTTATTCACGGATTTTAACTATTCAATTGTATTCATGAGCCCTTCGGGGTTTAAACGTGGTAAGCTCCATCTGACCGATGGAATAAAAATTATTTCAGATGAAAAGATTAAATAAGATCATATTCGGTCTGCTTTCCATTTCCTTACTCGCTTGTAACGATGAGTTTATGGATCGCCAGCCTTTAGATCAAATAAGTGATTCCAGTTTTTGGAAATCAGAAGAACAGCTCGAACTGTATTGCAATGCGCTTTATCCAAATTATATTATTGGTTTTGGCGCTGGCTGGGGAGATGCAACGCTGCAACCTTGGGGTTATACCCAAGCGGCCATTGCATATGGCGATATCATTACAGATAATGCTGCACCTAACAGCTATTCTAAAGTCGCCGCTAATGAATTTATTGGTTACATTTCTGGCGGAAGCGGCAGCAATGGTTGGAATTGGGAAAATATGCGGCAGCTCAATTATTTCCTGGCTAATTATAAGCGGGGAGATATACCGGAAGAAATTAGACAGGTATATGCGGGCGAAATTTTATTTTTCAAAGCCTGGGATTATTTTGAAAAGGTGAAACTATTTGGTGATGTGCCTTGGCTGAATGAAGTTATGGCTACCAACTCACCCGAATTAACTGCCCCACGAATGCCACGGGCACAAGTAATGGATTCAGTGTTGACCGTCATCAATAGGGCAATCGAATGGTTACCGACTAAGGGAACAGAAAAAGCCGATCGCTTAAATAAAGATGTGGCCTTGCATTTGAAAGCTCGGATTTGCCTGTACGAGGGAACCTTCCGAAAATATCATACCGAGCTTGGCCTCGATGGTACCTCCTTCTTAAATGAGGCGGTTTCTGCTTGCGAAGCCTTAATGAATGGTAGTTATCGTTTATATGCTACCGGTAACAGTAATGAAGATTACAACAGTTTATTTGCGCAGTACTCGTATAAAGGCAACCCGGAAATTATCCTTTCTAAAGAATATTCAGCTGCTCTGAATTTGGGGGTTGCTTTTAGCCGCTATTATGCGCAGAACCTTCGACATCAGCATGGCGCTACCCGGGCTTTGGTAGACGAATATCTGTGTAAAGACGGTCTGCCTATAAGTAGTAGTCCTTTATTCCGAGGGAAAGACTCTATTCAGCTTGAAATGACCGATCGCGACCCTCGCCTTAGGCAAACGATATGTAATTTTGGTGAATACGCTTTAGCTGTAGGGGTACAACAAGGAGCGAATAATGCGCCATTACCCAATATCCCCGGCTTATCGGGTAATAAGTGCCCGACAGGCTATCGTGTGGCCAAATGGTTTCTAAATGATCCAACAGATTGGGATCGGACTACCTTGGGTATGCAAGCCGCCCCGGTTTTTCGTTATGCGGAAGTTTTGTTAAACTATGCGGAGGCCAAATATGAACTGGGGCAAGCTACACAGGATGTGATCGACCGAAGCATTAACCTGATTCGCGATCGTGTACAAATGCCGCATTTAATTATCGCTAATATTCCGGCAGATCCGGTGTTGGATCAGCAATATGCTAGCTATTGCGACTATGTGCCCTCGCCGCTTCTCCGTGAAATAAGGAGAGAAAGACGTGTGGAATTTGCTTTTGAAAACTTCCGTTGGGATGATTTGATGCGCTGGAAGGCCGGTCGTTTTTTGGAAATCCCGATAGAGGGAATCAAATTCGTGCAAAGTCAGTTCCCAACGGTCGTGGTCGACAAAGACGTGTTTTTAAGCAACGACGGTTTTATTATGCCTTACTACCAAACCTTACCCAATGGGCGTAAGTTTGATGATCGGCAGTATTTATTTCCCATTCCTATCGAAGATTTGGTGTTGAATCCAAACCTAACACAAAATCCAGGCTGGGAAAGTAATTAATTTTTTTTTAAGTGAAAGAACCACGGTTTCGTTTTATCGATCAGTGGTTCTTTCTCCATTTTACAAGAAATGAGAAAATAATTTTATTTGGCGAACGATCTCCTTATCTCAGGCGGTCGATAGCAGCAACAACGAATCTTGTCTAAAAGCTTGAAAGTGGTGTAGATATTTATAACGATAGAGCAAATGAAAGGTAAAAAGAAATGGGCCTGTCGATGCCTAGTTAGTGTATGCGTTTATTTATCCCTGTTTCCCGTTTATGCGCAGGGAGGAAGGTCGGTTATTCCCTTTAATCAGGGTTGGCAATTTAAAAAGGGGGCACACGATTATGCGAAAGATGTTGATTTTGTCGCTGCCGAATGGGAAGAGATCACTTTACCGCATACCTATAACCGTAGGGATATGCAGCTGGATAAAAATTTTTATACCGGAGATGCTTTCTATAAAAAAACGTTCAGCGTAAAAGAAGAATGGGAAAACAAGCGGATCTTTTTACGTTTTGAAGGTGTGGGATCTGTCGCTCGGGTTTATGTCAATGGAAAATTTTTGACCGAACATAAAGGCGCCTTCTCCGCTTTTGTTTTCGAAATTACCAACTCGGTTGATTTCGGGAAAGCCAATACTGTTTTAGTAAAAACCAACAATGATGCCCGGCCAGATATAATTCCAATCAACCATTTTCTGTTTCCTATTTATGGCGGTATCTATCGGCCGGTTAGTCTAATAGTTACCAATCGGGTCAATATTACCACAACCGATTACGCTTCTCCGGGCATCTATATTACACAGAAGGAGGTATCTGCAAAAAAGGCAGAAGTAATGATCAAGGTCAAATTGGAAAACAGAGAAAAACTGCCTAAAGCCCTCACCTTACGAAGTGTCGTAAAAGATGCCACGGGAAAACAGGTCGGATTAATTCAAAAAGAAGTAACGGTTAGCCCGCAGGGCATAACCTTAGCAAAACAATCCCTGCTTTTGCAAAAACCGCACTTATGGAACGGTATCAAAGATCCTTACCTCTACAGCTTGACAACAAGCCTTCTAGATAAGGGCAAGGAAGTAGACGCGGTTACTCAACCTCTCGGTTTGCGTCATATCGAAATAAAAGCAGGAAAGGGTGTTTTTTTAAATGGTGAGCGATATCCTATGTATGGCGTAACCCGGCATCAAGATCGTTGGCAATATGGCAATGCTTTATCACATAAGCAACATGTAGAAGATATGCAGTTGATCAAGGAGATGGGGGCAACAACCATTCGGTTGGCACATTATCAACAAGCCGATGATATGTATGCTTTGGCGGATAGTATAGGTTTTTTAATTTGGGCAGAAATCCCTTTCGTGAACAATACCAGTCTGCAAGAAGGAGATAATGCCAAACAACAACTGACAGAGCTTATACGCCAGCAAATGAACCATCCGTCTATTTATATCTGGGGTATGCATAACGAAGTGTATTCCAAAACAAAAGATGAACATGTACCTGTGCTAACCCGTGAGCTGAATGATGTCGCGAAAACAAATGATCCCGATCGGCCAACAGCCTCAGTAAGTGGTTATGGCGAAATGTGGAGACCAGCAAACTTAGCTGCCGATATACAAGGTATGAATCGCTATTATGGCTGGTATGAAGGTAAAATCGGTGATCTGGAAGACTGGGCTACTGGTTTGGAAAAAGAGTACCCCGATTATAAGGTAATGTTAACCGAGTACGGTGCCGACGGTAATATCGATCAAGGGGCGGAAGATCTGCCCGACCCGGAGCATATCAATCCCGTCAGTGGAAAATTTTTTCCAGAAAACTACCAAACCGAAACGCATATACAGCAGTGGGCCATTATCGAAAAACATCCCTATATTCTAGCTTCGTATTTATGGAACACCTTTGAATTTGCGGTACCGATGTGGAATCGTGGAGGCGTTAATGCCCGTAATTTAAAAGGGCTGATTACGTTCGATAGAAAGCGGAAGAAAGATAGCTTTTACTGGTATAAAGCCAATTGGAATCCGGAACCAATGGTGTACATCGCTAATCGTCGGGATAAGGAAAGAACAAAGTCGCAAACTAAGGTGCAGGTTTTTTCCAATTTGAAACAGGTTCAGCTCTTTGTAAACGGAAAGGAAGTGCCCGGAAAGCAAGGGGTAAACAATAAACATTGGGTTTTCGATCAAGTCATACTGAAAAAGGGTGTCAATCGAATTGAAGCGAAGGGAAATTCCGGAAATCAGCATTTAACCGATGCCATGGACTGGACTTTGAAATAACGGAGCGAAAGCTGCATTAAAAAGAACAAAAACATGATATATATTCAAATGAAAAAGATAATTGCCGTTGGACTCTTAGGGGCATCTTTATTCAGTTTTACAAGGAGTTTGGCGCAAGAGCAAACAAAACAAGAAGAAAAAAGTAAGCTGGTATTACAACATGGTAGTCATCGTGCAGGTAAACGTACAGACTCCGATATGCAGCGTTGGCGGGAATATGGCTTAGGACAATTTATCCATTGGGGCGTATATGCCATTCCTGGCGGACATTGGGAAGGTAAGACCTATAATGGTGCAGCAGAATGGATCCGTTCGTGGTCGCCAAGAAGCGGGGCACCCGAGAATTGGCAGGCTACCTATGATCAACTGTACAAACAGTTTAATCCGGTAAATTTTGATGCAAAGGCATGGGCCATGCAGGCCAAGCAAATGGGGGCCAAATACGTTATTTTTACCACGAAACACCACGACGGCTTTTGTTTATGGCCCAGTAAGTATACGAGTTATACGGTCGCGAATAGCCCTTTTAAAAAAGATATTGTTAAGGAAATCGTGAAGGCTTACCAAGAACAGGGCATCGATGTTTACCTCTACTTTTCGATTATCGATTGGAACCATCCCGGATATCGGAGTGCTGTGCCAAAGACCGAAAAAGATAGCTTGGCCTATGAACAATTCAAAACCTTTACTGCCAATCAGCTCAAGGAATTATTGACCGATTATCCCGGTGTGAAAGGCCTATGGTTTGATGGAACATGGGATCCGGCCTGGGTTAGACAGGCCGCGTGGGCCGATCAACTGGAAAAGGAGCTGCGCGCGATGAGCCCGGGCTTGATTATCGGCAGTCGCTTTCGGGCAGACGAATATGGAAAAAGACATGTTGATTCCAACGGAGAGCTGATTGGCGACTATCAGCAAGGTTGGGAGCGGAAATTGCCTAAAAATATAGAACAGACCGGAGACAACGATTGGGATTGCGTAATGACGATTCCACCCAATCAATGGGGCTATAATTCCGACTGGTCGTCTTCTTATATTAAAACATCTTATGACCTAATTGGTATGTTAATGCAAGCCACTTCGCTCAACGGGAATTTCGTGATCAATTTTGGTCCGGATGGCAAAGGAAACATACGGCCAGAGGAAGGTAAAATTGCCCAAGAAATAGGAGACTGGATGAAATTAAACAGTGAAGCTGTTTACGGTGTTCGTTATGCCGATTTACCCAAGCCAGATTTTGGTTACTACACCAGGAAAGCGAATAAACTCTATGCTACTGTTTTAAATAGGCCCGTAAATAATCGATTACGTATCGCTATTCCAAAGGGATCAAAGGCCGTTCCAGCTAGTGCTTCCTTATTGAGCGATAAGCGAAACCTAGAATTGCTACCGGTCAATATGGGCTTGGATAAGGATACGAATACCTACTATGACATTATTTTGCCACCCGCTTTCACTTCATCAACACCCTTCGTCGTCGTAATAGAAATGAAACAAAATAGGCATCATGAAAGTGAAAAATATCGGGATGCAATTACCTGAAAATTGTTTTTGTTAAATTTTTCTTATAAAAATAAGTTCCGTCCTGAATTTAGCCGTACCACCATTTAAATTTAGCGTAAATCCAGAGAGCATCAACAACTATATGCATGTTGATGCTCTTTTTGTTGGGGTAAAATGCGTTTTTTGACCGTGTTTGTGCTTCTTGGTATGCATTTTTGTTTAATTTTATATTAAAAAAACGCAAAAATTTGCATTTGTCATTTTGCTTTGCTAATCTTGTGAAGCTAATTGATTTACTCAATATTAAACCTGTTCAGAGCGATTGTCGTGATTTAAAGAGGAGAGGGACACACAGAAACGTATGCGTTTTTGTGAATGTTATTTTTTTGCTTTTGCGTTTTATTAGTAAATTTTTTTGACAACTTAATTACTGACTTAATCAACTAAAACAAAAAAACATGAAACAATTTTTACGAATGTTGCTCATGGGAATGCTGTTTGCATCGTCTTATGTAGCCTGGGCCCAGCCCAGACAAATTAAAGGTCGGGTAACTGATCAGGCAACAGGGGAAACGTTGCCAGGAGTGAGCATTTCCCTGATACAAGGAAGTGCAGCAACCAGTACAGATGAAAACGGTACTTTCTCCATCTTAGCAGAAGTAGGAAATACCTTGAAATTCAGTATGGTAGGTTACGCTACCAAGGAAATGAAAATCACTTCAGAGAACGTAAACGTGGCGCTGGAAGCCAGCGACCAAGGGCTGGACGAAGTCGTGATTGTCGGTTATGGTACACAGAAGAAAGGTAACCTAACCGGTGCAGTGGCTACGATCAATACCAAGGAGACACTGGAAGCAAGGCCAATTGCGGATGCAGGAAGAGCAATCCAGGGTACGACCCCGGGCTTGAGTGTTACCGTTCCGAGTGGTGAAGTAGGCTCCGACCCTTTAATTAAAATCCGCGGTCAGATCGGCTCTATTCAAGGGGGCTCTTCGCCTTTGATTTTGATGGATAATGTGGAGATTCCAAGTATCCAGTTGATCAATCCCAATGATATCGAATCCATTACTGTGTTGAAAGACGCGGCGGCAGCTTCAATATACGGAGCGAAAGCAGCCTTCGGTGTGGTTTTGATTACCACGAAAAATGGTTCTGGAACCGGAAAACCACAGATCAGCTATACCAATAACTTCTCCTATCAAAATCCGTGGAAAGATTTACGGATGGCTGACGTCAACGCTTTACGGTACAGCTTGGACGCCGCTGAACGGGTAGGGTCGCCACAGGTTGGTGCTTTCTATATTACGAATGAGGAAAGCTACGCCAGAGCGGTAGAGTGGAAGGAAAAATACGGTAGTTCCATTGGCGCTGATGATCCTACCGTATACGGGCGCGATTGGTATTACGATCCGCTCAATAACTGGAAAATGGGCGTACGGACTTATGATCCTTACGAGGCTATGGTAAGAGAATGGGCACCTACCCAGCAGCACAATTTGTCGGTTGCCGGAACATCGGGAAAAACTTCATACAATATTGGTTTAGGTGCCTTGGACCAAGCCGGAATGATGAAGCCGGCAAAGAAAGATGCCTTTAGCCGTTATACCGCTTCACTCAAGCTAAACAGCGAAATCAATAAATATTTGACCGTTAGGGCAGGAGCGCTCTATTCGAGACGAAAGAAAGAGTATCCTTATGTTACCAGTTCAACAACGGCCGATCCGTGGTTGTATTTATACCGTTGGAGCCCGCTATATCCTTTCGGCAATGATGAAAACGGTGATCCTATCCGTAGCCCGGCCAGTGAGGCTGCTGCAGCCAACACAGCCAGTTTCCTGTATAACTACACCAACATTAATTTAGGAGGTACGGTAAATATTACCAACAATTGGCGGGTAGATGTCGACTATTCCTTCTCGAATCAGGAACAGATTTGGAACCGACCCGGTACGCGTTATACTGCCCGAAATTCATGGGTAGCGCCTCAAGCGAGGTTAGATGCCGATGGGAATCCGGTATACGTGAATGAAGAGGGCCAAGTGGTCTCTGCCACCGCTGAAGGTGCTATGCCGGCCTATGATTTAGGACTGGAAACCTATACAGCACCTGGTTCAAACCCAGATCATATGTATCGCTTATCCGAAAATATTGCGCGTCATACGCTGAATGCCTATACCACGTACAACTTAAATTTAAAAGAAGATCATGCATTTAAATTTATGTTAGGTATCAACCGGGTAACGCAAGATTCGGAAGATCATAGTACGCAAGTAACTAATCTATTGGATATCACCAATCCGCAGTTCAATTTTGGGACCGGTACTTGGACAGGTGGTGGGGATGCGGACTGGGAAGGACAATTGGGTTACTTTGGGCGGATCAATTACGCGTATAAAGACAAATATCTTTTTGAAGCGAATTTACGCCGTGACGGAACTTCCAAATTTCCCGAACGCTTATGGTGGCGTTGGTTTCCTTCTTTCTCCGCAGGTTGGGTGTTGAGCGAAGAGGGCTTTATGGATTGGTCGAAATCCTTTATGGATCAATTCAAGTTCAGGGGGTCTTGGGGAAGCATCGGCGATCAAACAGTGCCCAACGGATTATATTTGGCACAAATGGGAAGTGGCCAGAATACCTGGATCAGTAATGGAGCCAAAGCCAACTATGTTGGTACGCCTACCGCGGTATTACCAGACATCACTTGGCAGGATATCCAGACACTCGACTTTGGGTTAGATGCCCGCTTCTTCCATGGCAAATTTGGTTTTACCTTTGATTGGTATCAGCGGGATACCAAAAACATGATTGTACCGGTTGAAGGTTACTCACCAACTTATGGTTCTAGTGCGCCAATGAGCAATACGGGATCATTGCGTACCAAAGGTTGGGAATTTGCCGTTGACTTCAACCATCGCTTTGAAAACGGTTTGGGTATCAATGTACGGGCCAATATATCCGATAATACTTCGGTCATTACGGCATATGGCAGTACGCAAAGCATAGATGGCTATTATGTGGGTAAAACCGTTGGCGAAATCTGGGGCTATCAGACGGATCGCTTATATCAATATGACGATTTCGAATTGGATGCCGATGGAAATCCACAGTTGATTACACTGACAGAAGCAGAAAGTGGTCTATATGCCGGTAAAAAGGCTTATAAACTGAAAAGTGGACCTAATGGCGAAAAGCCGGTATACCAAGCTTTTCTACAAAACAGTTCAAACTTTTTCTTTGGACCTGGGGACGTAAAATTTACGGATTTGAATGGTGATGGAGAGCTTAATGCAGGTAGTCGTTTAGTGAACGATCACGGCGATTTAGAAAAGTTAGGCAACGAAAATCCACGCTATGAATACGGTTTCCGTTTAGGGGCCGACTTTAAAGGGTTCGACTTCTCGGTATTCCTACAAGGTGTGGGCAGCCGCAAGGTATGGGGGAACGGTTTCTTGGCCATCCCTGGCTATAACTCGGCAGACGGCGCTATGCCAGCAGCTATCGCTGACGATTACTGGACACCGACCAATACGGATGCCTTTTATCCGGCGGCTTATAATAACGGCGCCAGCAATTCGACTAACAATATGCAAGTGCAGTCGCGTTATCTGTTGAATATGGCCTATCTGCGGGTGAAGAATATAACCCTCGGTTATTCTTTACCTAAGTCGGTATTGGATAAAGCATTTATCAATCAACTTCGGGTGTATGCCGCATTGGAGAACTTCCTGACCTTCGACCATTTGAATGGTTTGCCGATCGATCCGGAAGCAATCAATGGATACTCGATGTGGAATAACAGCAATTACAATTCAGGGCGTACCGGTGTGGGTATCCCAGCCTTTAAGAGTGTTTCTTTTGGTGTACAATTAAACTTCTAAAACAATGAGACTTCAACATAAATTGATATATGCAATCTTCACAGCAAGTGCTGTTTTCGCGTCCTGCAGTAAAGATGTGCTTGATCGTCCACCTCTAGATTCGGTAGTAGACGATTATTACTGGCGAAACGAAACCGATGTGCGTTTATTTGCCAATGGTTTTTATCCCCAATATTTCGTGGGTTATAACAGCGCTTGGGGAACGGACTATGCCCCGGTACGGGGATATACGTTTTCTGACGATCTGACCAGTAAAAATGTGCAAAGCAACTTCGAAAGTTCTGTTCCCTCCAGTCGGGTTTCTACATCAGAAGGTGCTGCTTGGTTGGCGCAATATGCCGGTCCGACCTGGGATTTTGCCTGGGTGCGCAAGTCGAATCTCTTTATCGATCGCCTGCAAACCCGGATGCAATCCACTTTGGATCAGGAAACCTTTAATCATTGGATGGCCGTTGCCCGCTTTTTTAGAGGTTTTGAATACAGTCGTTTGGTGAGTGTATTTGGCGATGTGCCCTATTACGATCATGTGGTGAGTGATACGGATTTCGACGATATGTACAAAGACCGCGACAACAGAGGCGATGTGATGGATCACGTCTATGATGATTTCAAATTCGTGCTGGAAAATATGCGTGTTAATGATGGCAAACAGGTACTGAACAGGTATGTAGCCGCTGCTTTTATTTCCCGCTTCATGTTGTTTGAGGGGACGTTTCAGCATTATCACGGACTTGATGAAGCGCGTGCCAAGAAATATTTGGAATTAGCTATAGAAGCTTCGGAGTTAGTAATGAATAGTGGTCAATTCGACTTCAGTAGTGATTTTAAAAGTTTGTTCTCTTCCGAAAGTCTGGACGGAAACAAAGAGGTTATCCTTTGGCGTACTTATGATGCGGCCTTAGGGGTTACCCATCATATCGGTTCTTATCAAAATGGTACGGAGACGATGGGTGTAGATGGCAATCTGGTATTGATCAAATCTTTTCTTTGCAACGATGGTCAGGTTTGGCAAAATTCGGGTGTAAGCGAAGCTGGAGATTTCAGCTTGGCAAATTTGGCCAAAACAAGGGATCCCCGCTTTGAAGCGTCATTTATGGATGTCATCAATACGGCATCGGCGTCCTTGATGTATGGCTATAAATTTGCTTCCCGCGAAGCCATTACCTATATTGGTAAATCTTATCCCTCGGCTTGGGGTAGTAATACCAACACCAGTGATGCACCGGTTATCCGGTTGGCAGAAGTGGTGCTGAACTGGATCGAAGCAAAAGCCGTATTGGCTCAATATATGGGTGGTGCTGCGGTGACACAAACCGATATCGATCGTTCGATCAATGCCATTCGCGACCGTCCTTTGGATGCAGAGGCGATTGCCAAAGGTGTGCAAAAAACCGCACATCTGGTACTTAGCGCATTACCGAACGATCCGGCGCGCGATGCTGACGTGCCTGCTTTGATCTGGGAAATTCGTCGGGAAAGGAGAATGGAATTTGTATTCGAACATACCCGTTTGTTGGATCTGAAACGTTGGAAGAAAATTCAGTACATGAATTTTGATAGCAATCCCGATTATTATGCCGGTCCTTGGGTGAATTTCCCGGTAGAAGCACCAGGTCTTTTAACCGAAGAAAATGCGGGCGACTTCCAAGTGAGGAAAGCGGACGGAACTGTGGTTACTTTCGACGGTACAAACGGCGATGAGATGGTAGGTTTCTATCTCGTCCCCGGAGCGGTGAATCGTAACTCCTTCGGCGACGAGGTATACATGGCGCCTATTGGGCAAGCGCAAATCGTACAATACCAAGAAAGAGGATATACCTTAACACAAACGGTTAATTGGTAGTGTTTAAGTAGGCCTTTATCACTGTTTAACTGCAAAGAAAGCCGTCGCACATCGGGATGACGGCTTTCTTTCATTACTATAGAACTCATGTGCACAAAAAAAACTTTTCTGCTGTCTTTCCTTATTGCTTTATCCTTCAGTTTCGCATCTGCCCAATCCTTTCAATTTGCACATGTGTCTGACACCCATGTCGGTTCATCGACAGGGGCGGATGATCTGAGAAGGACGGTAGCTGACATTAATGCTAATCCAAAACTCGATTTTGTGATCATTTCCGGTGATATTACCGAATTTGGTGCAGACGAAGAACTTGTTTTAGCTAAAGAAATTTTATCCGCTATCCGTATTCCCTGGTATATCATTCCGGGAAACCACGACAGCAACTGGTCGGAAAGTGGGGGTAATACCTTCCAACGGGTTTTTGGTAACGAAAAATTTGCTTTCGAACATAAGGGTTACCTTTTTGTTGGAACGGCTTGCGGACCGAATATGCGCATGGGTCCGGGACAGATCCCACGGGAGCATCTCGTATGGATGGACTCCTTGTTCAATGCGCGGAAAAATGTCGACCAACCCCTTATTTTCGTCAATCATTATCCTCAGGATTCTTCACTGAACAATTGGTTTGAAGCAATCGATCGGCTAAAAACCCGCAATATACAGCTTATCCTTTGCGGGCATGGGCATCAGAACAAACAATATAATTTTGAAGGAATACCAGCGGTTATGGGGCGTTCAAACCTGAGGGCCAAAGATAGTATCGGAGGATATAACATCGTGACGATTGATGGGAAGCAGGCCATTTATCAGGAACGAAAGCCAGCTTTATCTACGGCCGAACCTTGGGCTACCGTTTCGCTAAGCAACCACGGCTTATCGGTAGAAAAGGGCCGCTATCATCGTCCCGATTATTCCGTGAATAAAAAATTCCCCCAGGTAGATGTGCAGTGGACTGTTCAGGATGCCAGCGACATTGGTGCCGGCTTCGCCAAAAGCGGAAAATTCATCATAACCGCCAATACATCAGGTGAAGTTTATGCCTTACAAAACGAGACCGGTCAGCGAGTGTGGACGTTTAAAGCAGCAGGTAAAATCTATTCCACGCCGGCTGTATGGAAAGATTATGTAGTGGTTGGTTCTGCCGACAATTTTATTTACTGTCTGCAAGCAAATACCGGTAAATTAGCATGGAAGTTCAAAGCCGAAAAAGCCGTATTGGGCTCGCCTTTAATCCATCAGGGGGTGGCTTATATCGGTGCTTCCGACGGACAATTCCGGGCTTTTGACATAAAATCAGGAAAGCTCCTTTGGTCGTTCAACAAGGTGCAAGGTTATATTTCCGCTAAGCCGCTTTATTATGAACATACCCTCTACTTCGGATCGTGGAAAAATGGTTTTTATGCGCTCGATCCAAACAACGGCGAGCTGAAATGGCAATGGTCAAACGGGGCTGCCAATCGCATGTATTCGGCGGCGGCCTGCTACCCGGTAGGAGCCAAAGGGCGGATATTTCTCGTTGCCCCCGATCGGTATATGACGGCGCTGGATGCAAAAACCGGAGAAACCATATGGCGAAAGAAGGTAGACAGCATGCGGGTTAGGGAGTCGATGGGATTGGCCCGGGATGGAAAATCCGTTTATGTAAAAACAATGGACGGTAACGTGCTGGGGATATCTACCAGTGCCGATAGCATGAAAGTGGTTTGGAAAGCCGAACTTCAACTGCCTTATGAACTGGCGCCAACAGCCATCGTAACACAAAAGAATTTGGTGTTAGTACCCAGTCACTCCGGACTGCTGTCGGCCATTAACAACAAAACGGGCAAAACGATTTGGCAATATAAAATCAGCAACGGCCTCATTAATCCGATATTGCCACTCGGAAAAAAACAGGTCATTGCCAGCACGATGGACGGAAAAATCGTAAAATTAAACTACTGATGGAACCTATGTTAACTCGTTTGCCTTCTTTGTCTTCCCGCACATTAACGCTTATTTTAATTGCCGCTGTTTTTTTCTGTGGTGCCTGCGAGCTCATCAGGAAACAAGAGAGGTCGTTAGTCGATCAATCGGTTATCCGGATTAACCAATTGGGCTATACACCCGAAGGGATCAAGGTTGCCGTATTGGCATTTAAGGACGAGGGGAAGGTAACCGATTTCCAGGTTTTTTCGGTCGACCGGCATCAAGTGGTATTCGTTGCACCCGTAGGAAAGGACTATGGAAAATACGGACCTTTTGAACAGACCTTTCGCTTAAATTTTTCCAACATCACCGATACGGGCTTTTTCTACATCCAGGTAGGAAAAATACGTTCACCACAATTTCGGATCGCTGAAAATGTCTATGCCGGAACTGCCGATTTTGTATTGCGCTATATGCGCCAACAACGTAGCGGATACAATCCCTATTTAAAAGATTCCTGCCATACGCAAGACGGTTATACCATGTACGGGCCCATGCCCGACAGTACCTTGATCGACGTTTCCGGTGGTTGGCACGATGCTTCGGATTATTTGCAATATGCTACCACGTCGGCCAATGCCACCTATCATTTACTCGCCGCTTATCGCGATTTCCCCGAAGTTTTTAAAGATCAGTACCAAGGGAATGGTACCTCAGGGAAAAATGGGATAGCCGATGTATTGGACGAAGGTCGATGGGGTTTGCAATGGTTAGAGAAGATGCATCCAAAACCCGATTGGCTGTTTAACCAACTGGCCGACGACCGCGATCATCAGGGCATGCGTTTGCCTACTTTGGATGAAACCGACTATGGCCTGGGGGCAGGTGGCCCGAGGCCTGTTTATTTTGCCACGGGCGAGCCGCAGGGTTTAGGGAAATACCAAAACCGTAGTACCGGACTGGCCTCTACTGCCGGTAAGTTTGCCAGCGCTTTTGCATTGGCCTCGCAGGTATATGGCGCTATTGATCCCAAGGAAGCGCAACAGTTTCGCGAAAAGGCCCTGTCTGCTTATGCGCTGGGGCTTAGCAAGCCCGGAGTATGCCAAACAGCTCCCAATAAAGCACCCTATTTTTACGAAGAAGACAATTGGGTAGACGATATGGAACTCGCTTCGGCATCGCTCTGGCGATTGACTGCCGATGCTTCCTTTGCCCATCGTGCTATGGAATATGGAAGGGAGGAGCAACTAACACCCTGGTTAGGGCAGGATACGGCACGACATTACCAATGGTACCCCTTTCATAATTTCGGGCATTACGAGCTCGCCAAAGATGCACGCTATAAAAAGGAATTTTCGGGATTTTATAAGGCCGGAATAGAAAAAGTAGGAGAGAAGGCCAGGCAAAATGCCTTTTACCGTGGTATACCCTTTATCTGGTGCTCGAATAATCTAACGGTGTCTTTTGCCATACAGTGCATGTTGTATCGAAAATTGACGGGCGACGAATCGTTTCATGCATTGGAACAGGCCAATATCGATTGGCTATTTGGATGTAACCCATGGGGAACCAGTATGGTGTATGGCTTACCGGCTAAAGGCGATACGCCAAGCGATCCACATTCGGCTTTTACCCATATCGGAAAATACCCCATTGACGGCGGATTGGTTGATGGACCGGTATACACTCGTATTTATGATGGACTGATCGGTATTCATCTAACCGAGCCGGATGAGTATGCGGCATTTCAATCGGATTTAGCGGTATATCATGATGATTACGGCGATTACAGTACAAATGAACCCACGATGGATGGTACTGCATCACTCATCTATCTCTTGGCAGGGAAAGAACAGGAGTCGACGGAGGCGGCTCCCCGAGCAAAAAAGTAATAAAAGATGCTCACGGGGCCATCATACGGGCGGATACTACCCGCAAAGAACTAGCCCTTGTATTTACGGCCGACGAATTCGATGATGGAAAAGTTGCTGTGGAAAAAACCTTGGCCAATTGGCACGTCAAGGCTTCTTTTTTCTTCACCGGTATATTTCTCAATAAGCAAGGTAATACAGAGTTTGTCAGGGAACTGGCGCAAAACGGCCATTTTGTAGGTGTACATTCCGATAAACACCTGCTCTATTGCGATTGGGAAAATCGGGATAGTTTGCTGCTTAGTAAAAAGGAGTTTATGGATGATCTCGATGCCGTTTATTTAAAGTTAACACGTTCGGGGATCAAAAAGCAAGATGCCCGGTTCTTTATCCCACCTTACGAATGGTATAATCGGCGAATTGTAGAATGGGCCGCGCAATACGGTTTGCAACTATTTAATTTTACCCCCGGTACATTGACGCCAGCCGATTATACCTATCCCGAAATGGGAAAAAGATTCCGCGACAATAAAACCATTTTCCAGTCGATTTTATCTTTTGAAGAAAAAGATCCAAGCGGATTGAATGGATGCCTTCTGCTTATCCATTTAGGAACGGATCCACGGCGAAAAGAAAAATTTTACAAGGAACTGCCCCGATTGATTGACAGCTTAAGGCAAAAGGGTTATCACTTTAAACGCATCGACGAATTGATTAATTGATACGGTTTTGTTTATCAATAAATTTCAAGGTTTTCTTAATTGTTCTGAACAAAAGGCAATAAGAGGTGGAAAAGAAGTTAAAAAATTTATAGCTTTGACGTTACGCTATTCAAGCGTTAGCAGCCAGTGTAAAACACCATCCCAACCGATAGAGAACAAACAGATTTTAAATAAGTAAACAGACAAAATTTTACAAAATGGAATTTTCACCGTTCAATAACGTGGTTAAGCTTTGTCTTCAAGGTATGGAACAGGAAGAAAAGGGTAAACCTGAAGAAGTGAAAAAACTATTTCATCAAAGTTGGAACGAAGCAACACATGACGTTGAAAAATTTCTTGCCGCATATTATGTAGCACGGCATCAAAACAATGTTGCCGACAACTTAAAATGGCTGGAGACAGCGTTGGCATATGCCTTAAAAATAAATGATGATACCGCAAAAAGTGCCTTACCCGCTCTATACCTAAAGATCGCGCAATGCTATGAAGATCTGGGTGACGAAGAAAAATCAAAAGAGAGCGCTGAATTAGCCGTTTTGTTTAAGAACAATCCGGCTGACAAGGGCCCTTTTTATCATGGCACAAAGGCTGATTGCCAAATAGGCGACTTGCTGACGGCAGGCGGCAATTCGAATTATAAATCTGCGCTCAAAATGAATCACATTTATTTCACCGCGCTGGTTAATGGGGCTGGCCTTGCTGCCGCTTTAGCAAAGGGCGAGGGGCGCGAGCGCGTGTATATCGTTGAACCAACAGGAAGCTATGAAAACGACCCAAATCTAACCGATAAAAAATTTCCTGGTAATCCAACTCGGTCATACCGTTCCGAGGAACCTTTGAGAATTGTTGGAGAAGTATCGGATTGGGTTAGGCCAGCTCCCGAAGAACTTCAAAAGTTTCGTGAAAAATTAGCAAACAACAAGGGCGAGATTATTAATTAGATGGATCACGGATGAAAAGGAAATGGTCTATCGCATGGCCACTATTATCCCAAATACAGATACAACGGTCTAGCTCAATCCTAGCACGGGTACACCCCTGCTGATACCCTTTTCGTCCCCACAAATTCTGAGCAATCTGTTTCTTCTGATAAGGCATTAAATCAGAACAAGAACAGATCATCCTCCTTATACCAGTAAGTTTTCACTATATTTCTTAAAAATGCAGTAACCCCTTTTAAGTGTGTAGGTTGAATGAAAACGTAAAATTGATCGTGGGTGGTATGAAAGCCCATATAGAAAAGCCAAAATCCTAAGCAGAGGTAAGGTATCGCAGCCAATTCCTGTTCAGTAATTGGTCGACACTCCTGATAAGCATTCAGAAAAATGGTATAGTCATTTCTGGCTGCCTCCCGTGTCATCCTTCCGGTATACACCTCTAAAGCTAAGTGTTGCCAAAAGGACATGATATCGTTCACTAAGTAGCCATACCCCATAAAGTCGAAATCAAAAAAGGTAATTGAATCCCCTTCAAAATGAAAATTTTTGGGTAGGAAGTCAAAGTGACAATAGCCTTTAGAAAATTCCGATGTATTGAGTTGAGCGAGCTTTCCTTCAACCTGCCGCGCTGTTTCCTGCAGCCAATGGTATCCTTCAGTATCCTCTACAAAAGCAAATCTCAACAATTCCAAAGGTTTAAAAAGGGTTGTTTGAAGATCAAAACTCCACCTTTCTTTTCCTAGTTCTATTGAAGATGAGATATGGTGAAAACGTGCCATTTCACAGCCAAGAAGGTAAAGTTGGTTTTCATTTAGTTTTCTTAATGAACAGCCGAGGGCATAGCTAAATAGCACCGCATATCTTTCGCCTTCAACTGCATTAAGTTTCTGGATAACCTCACCGAAAATATCGAGTATGGGATAAGATACCGAGATATTAGCCTGCTTCAATGCAAAAAGTAACTCTACTTCCTCTTTTATTTGTGGCAAACTTCGGTGGGAAGAACGGTAGATGCGGAGTATAAAACGGTTCTCAGAAGATTCGACCAAATACGTATCGCCTACTCCTCGAACCAGGAATTTGCACTGAACTTTTCCTGTTGCATATTTTTCTGAAATCAGCGAGGAAAGTGCTATAGGGCAAAGGGTAGAATAGGTTGCAGGAAAAACAGGTTTCATGGCCAAAGGTAAGATTATAAAAACAATAAATGAGGATAAATTTATATATTCAAGTGTTGTCTATAAATATTAGTGGAGGTTAAAGAAATAAAAGGGAACGAATAACCCATTATGGTTTACCTTCTACATATTTTTCAAAGATATATTCTGTCATCGGCATTAACTTTCTAAGTGGATCTGTTGGTAGAGCGCCACTATCGGTATAAAATTCCAACTTTCCGTTCGTCTTCACATACCAAACTTTGCCAAGCGCATTTCGTGTAATGGTGTCGGGATGCGCAATTTTCTTTAAATGTGCTACTTTGTCTTTATCCAATGCAATAATCATGGCCCCTTCGATTTTCTTATCACAAGAAATAGGTTGATAATGATCGCCGGCCCAATACATACATTTTGGCCTTCTCCATTCCCAAACCAAAAAGATTACGCCAGCTATGGCAGCAACGGCAATGATGTACACTATCCATTTTTTATCGCCGTTTTTTAATGGCCTCTTTATCGCAGCTTTTTCTTCTTCATTATCTCTTTTTTTGATACCTATTTCGACTTCCGGTTCACTCACATTTCTCTTTACCTTATCACTGGCTAGCGTTGGCTCACTGAAGTTGTCTTTGTTCTCCATAGTACTTAAAGACACTAAAGAATTGCTATTCCGTCTATGAGCTCTCCAGCGTTCATATGATTCAAAACCGATTAACCAAGCTAAAAGCTTTACGTTTTTATCCTCAGTCTTTGTTGTCCTTCCCAACATAAAGGCAATTAATGGTTTAAATTTATCCAAATCAAACGCTCGAATTCCCTTTTCTAAATCACCATGATCATTGTCCGGATCAAAAAACAATTTTAACATTTGTTCATCTTCTTTCGAATGCCTATTCGCTAAAATATACAGGCTATATTCCCTTAATTTTTTTGGCTTAGGATCTTCCAAACCTTTTATAGTTTCATTATCCTGATACACACGTAAAACCTCGTTTTTATAGTCTGTAAATGTTCCTTTAGAATAATCTTCAACCATTTTCAAAAAAAGATTTAGTATACAATTAAATAGAATTTTTCGACAAATCCTCCACCGGATCCACCCAATTTTCGGAATTCCTCCCGCATTTTCGGAATACCAACGGAATAATTGGAATTTCCGGAACAAGCTGATGTTTAGGTGTTTTGCTGCTGTATGTTTGCATCAGAAATCGGTTGAAGCTTCGATTCGTAATCGGATCAAAAGTACAAAACAGATTTCACAAGGAGAAGAAAGCGCGGTTGTTAATAGCCGGTTTGGGAAGCAGTTATTGGCATCCGCGACAAATTCTCCGCACTTCCCAAAAATTCAGAAGGCCTTCTGATATGCAGTTGTAGCAACCCGAGCGATTGGACTCGCACGGACCTACCGGTTTTCATCTTAAAATTTTTAGATCATGTATTATTTAATTATAGCCATGTTATTGGGATTGGCATGCCCATCACAGAAAAACACGAAACATCAACAAGGTACAATAACCGTAGCCGATGACACCGGAGGCGATGGCGGACATATTCCTCCAACACCTCCAAAGCCATAATTTTTTTTGGTAGAGCAGTTTTTACTGCTCTACTTTTTTATATTTGGATAGTTATTTCAAATATAATCAACCTTGAAAAAAATAATACACTTTCTGTTTATTCTAGTTTTTGTTCTCGCCTGTAAAAAAGGACAGCAAGCTGTAGAAGTAGTCATTGAAGATGCTAATTACAACAAGGCAATATCTTTTTTTAACCAAAACAACGATTCTGCATTTTATTATTTTAATGAAGTAGCTACCAATTCAAAAGACAGTTTACATGTTGCCACAGCCTATAATTATATGGCCGTTATACAGGCCGACGCAGGTGATTATTTTGGAAGTATTGAAAGCCTAACGCGGTCGTTATCTTTTTTAGACGAACGGAAAAAGGAAGACTCAAGTTGTTTAGCATCAGACTATAACGAGTTAGGACTTAATAATATTCATCTGGGCCGTTATGATGAATCGATACGGTTTTATGATTTAGCCCTAAAATATGCTACAAATAAACCATATAAGCTCATTGTCTTAAACAATAAAGGCTACGCCTATCGAGAAAAAAAGAACTACACGCAAGCCATTAAAATTTTCGACGAAATTCTTGCACAAAACCAGTTGGATAAGAGAGAGTATGCCCGTTCATTAACCAACATGTCCTTTACCAAATGGCTTCAAAATCCCAATTATAAAGCAGCAACGAATTTCCTGAGGGCTTTGCATATACGAGAAAAAGAAAAAGACCTGTGGGGACAAAATTCGAGTTACGCACATCTTGCTGATTATTATGCCAAAAACAAGCGCGATTCTGCCTTATGGTATGCTCGAAAAATGTATAGGGTGGCTAAGCGGCTGGAAAGTCCAAATGACCAGATCGAAGCCCTGCAGAAACTAATTAAACTAAGCGCATCCGATTCGTCCAAATTTTATTTTGACGTTTATCAACAGTTAAACGACAGCGTACAACTTGCCCGTAGTGCTGCCAAAAACCAGTTTGCCCTCATCCGTTATGAAGTTGAAAAGAACAAAGCCGACAATTTAAGGCTGCAAAAAGAAAACGCAGAAAAAGTTTATCAGATCAATAAACAAAGAACACTAACCGCTGTGGTTGTTTTTTTAATGGTTATTTTTGTGATATGCGCTATTTTTTGGTACAAGAAAAGGAAACAACGCTTGGAGTTAGAAGCGCAAAACCAAATCAAAGAACATCAGCTTAAAACATCAAAAAAAGTGCATGACGTAGTGGCCAACGGCATATATCGTGTTATGGCTGAAATCGAAAATCAGAACCAAATCGATCGCGAAGGCATATTAAATCGTTTGGAAAACATGTACGAAAAATCACGAGACATTTCTTATGAGGCTGAGGAATCGCTTGTCAATCAACCCTTCAATGAAAAAAATAGCTGTAATGCTCAAATCCTTTGCTACAGCAACTACCGACATCATTATTGTCAAAAATGAGCCTGATTTATGGATAAACTTAAGTGAGCAGATCAAGTATGAAATTGAGCATATCCTTCAAGAACTCATGGTCAACATGAAAAAGCATAGTCAAGCTAGCCTTGTAGCCATACGGTTTGAGCGGGAGGATCGTAATCGGATAGCGATTTATTATACCGACAACGGTATTGGCATGCCGAAAAACGTTCGATACAATAATGGACTAAAGAATACGGGAAACCGTATAAAAAGCATTAACGGCAAAATTATCTTTGATGCCGAAGTTGAAAAAGGATTGAAAATCCATATTTCATTCCCTGTTTCTTAAATTAACAAAAGCATGTTCAAAAAAGTATTAATTGCCGAAGATTATGAAAGTACCAGCATTTCGGTACAAAGAAGCTTGCAAGATCTTGGAATCGAGGAGGCCAAGTATGTATACTATTGTGACTACGCCCTCACCTGGATGCAAAATGCTCTTATGAAGGATCAACCTTATGAGCTGCTCATTACTGACCTCTCTTTTGAAGAGGATTACAATAAACAGAAAATTGCCAATGGTATCGAGCTTATAAGCGCAATTAAAAAAGAACAGCCAACGTTAAAAGTGATCGTTTTCTCTATAGAGAGTAGACCCACCGTGATCGAACCATTATTTAGTAATTTAGCGATTAATGGCTATGTGCGTAAGGCGAGAAATGATGCACAAACTTTAAAACAAGCCATAATAGATGTATATAATGGGAAAAGATACATTTCGTCCGACCTGAAACATGCTATTAAGGAAAAGAATGTCTATGAGTTTACCGCTTTTGATATCAAAATTATCTCCTTACTTGCTCAGGGCGTGTATCAAAAGGAAATACCGGTTTATCTTCAGAGAGACAACATCAAGCCCTCCGGGCTAAGCAGCGTCGAAAAGCGCCTCAATTTCATGAGAGAAGAATTCGGTTTTTCTAAAAACGAACAACTCATCGCTTATTGTAAGGATATAGGAATCATTTAGTTCCGCGCTAGTATCTAAAGAAACTGCTTTACGGTTTCCCGTAAGGAAGTGAATTAATAAGGAGGTATTTTTGGAAATATCAAAGAAAGATGTTTTCAAATCAGCTATATCACCTGACCTATAATTTGTCAATTTCGACGGGATTGTTTCTAACCTAACGCTATATAAAAAGTTAGAGCAATCCCTCTTTTTTATTACTTCCTCATTTATTCCGATCCATCGTCATTAATTACTGGTTCCTAACAACAGGTTTCGGAAATAACCGATGCTTTACGGTTTCCCGTAAAAAAGAAGTCGCTAGCTTAGATACTTTTGAAGTATCAAAAGTATCAAATTTATATTAAGCCAACATTAGCATTCAAGTAAATGGAAAAATATTTGGGTTTCTTTATCGTCATACTTTTGCTGTTTGGAATTTTCTATATAGGCAGATTGCTTATGTTATGGTACTGGCGTGTCGCCATTGCGATTAAAAACCAAGAAGAAACGAACCGACTGTTACATGTTATAGTGGATTGTCTGAAAGAGATTGAGCAGGATTTAACGAAGATTCATCAAACGGATCAGTCTAAGCAAAGTGAAGAATAAACGAATGATCATAATGAAACTGGTTTTGTTATTTCTATTTTTTCTGCCGCAAACCGGATGTACCAGTACAAAAAATACCAGTGTAGATACAGCAAAGACTGTTTATCTTTGCGGCAGCGGCAAAGGAAAGAGGTATCACCTCAATCCGAAGTGTAGAGGACTACGTATTTGCCATTATAAAACGGTAAAAACTACTTTAGAAAAAGCCTTAAACGAGGGCAAAACATTATGCAACTGGGAAGATTGATTTTATTCCTTTTACTATTACATATTCATCCAATATTTGGCCAGTATAAAGTACAAACTAAGTTTACTCAATTAAAACATCACACCTTTATAGCCAAGGTTATCCGTATAATAGATGGCGACACCATGGAAGTTTTATACGAAAACAGACCTGTTAAGGTCCGTCTGGCCCATATCGATTGTCCAGAAAAAAGAAAATCGCAACCTTTTAGCAACAACGCTAAGAAAGCGCTGTCTGATCTTTGCTTCGGGCAAAATGTAACCGTCTCTGTAAATCAACAAGACCGCTATGGTCGGCTAATTGCCGTAATCCTGAACAACAACAGGCAGATCGTAAATCAAGAAATGATCAAGCAAGGTATGGCCTGGCACTTTAAAAAATATTCCAACGATCCAACTTACGCCAAGTTGGAGCTAGAGGCTAGAAAACACAGGGTTGGGCTTTGGAAGGATGCCCATCCAGTAGCCCCCTGGGTTTGGCGGAAACCGAAACCGCGTTTGATAAAAGCAGGCTCATGATCGTTTGTTCCCTATTGCTGTGGCTGATTGAAATCGATAAATTGGTTGACATGTATAGGGCAAATTGGCGGTTGCCATTTTACAATAAGGCTAACCATATTAAAAAGACTGATAGTCTGTTTCTTCGCAGTCTCTTTAATTAAGACATGCTTTAATCCACGCTTTTATGTTCGTTGGCATGTAGGCTGTCTAACATTTGTGGCCATGGTAACACTTGGTGACTGTTAGCCCATTGTTGCCAGGCAGTTGCTAATTCATCCACTTTCTTCGGCATCACATTCGCCAAGTTGTGTTGCTCGGTACGATCATGCTGCATGTCATAAAGTTCCCAGTGCTGCTCTGCTTCTCTATCATTACCCCATTTCATTACCGCTTTGAAATTGCCCATACGCACGGCCTTATTCCCTTCGTGTTCCCAAAAAATGGGTCGCTTATGTACCAGCTTGTCGGTTCCCGTTAACAAAGGTGCCAGGCTCTTGCCCTCCATGGCGGGAATCGCTCGGCCATTTTTTTGTGACGTATAAGTAGCTCCTGAAATCTCTACAAAAGTGGCCATGATATCCGGTAGAAATCCATATTGCCGAATAAAGGTGCCGTTCAACTTTTGTGGAATTTTGGCGGGCCAGTGCGCAATAAGCGGTGAAGATATACCACCTTCATGCACCCAATGTTTGTACTCGCGATAGGGGGTATTAGATGCATTTGCCCATCCTTTACCATAACTAAGAAAATAACCCACCTTGGTTTCCAGGTTTTCCTTTTTGCCTCCTCCTAGATCTCCTCCTTCGGCACAAGCACCATTATCGTTAATAAATACGATAAGTGTATTATCGTAAATATTGTTGGCTTTCAAATACGCTACCAACTTGCCGATATTTTGGTCCATACGGTCTACCTGCGCCGCATAAATAGCTCTTCTTAAAGCCATTTCGTCCTGCTTTTCCTTGCTTAATGTCTCCCAATCAAATATATCTTGCTTGCTTAAATCCCAATTGGAGTCAACTAGTCCCATTGTTATCATACGTTGGTAACGCTGTTCCCGCAGCTTGCCCCAACCATCGTGATAACGTTCGCGGTACTTATCGATCACTTCTTTAGGTGCTTGCAAAGGCCAGTGTGGTGCATTGAACGCCAAGTGCAAAAAGAAAGGAGGCCTGTCGTTCTGCTGCCGCGTCTGGTCGATAAACCGGATGGCATGGTCGGTAAAAGCATCCGTGGTATAGAAATCAGCATCTTTAATGGTTAGCGTATCGTTGTCCATTGTGATGCCCCGCGGCTGTTTCGGTTGGAAATAATTAGTAGCCCCATCTAGTATGCCATAAAAATGGTCAAAGCCCCTTTGTAAGGGCCATTGCTCTTTTCGCTCCATGCCCAAATGCCATTTACCCGTCATCAATGTAGCATAACCGGCGGTCTTCAATACCTCGGCCAAGGTGTGGGTCTGTGGGCTCATTTCGCCGCGATAGCCCGGTACGTGGTAGTCGTGCTGAGCAAAATTCTCACTAGGGTTGGTCATATGTCCGATACCTGCCTGATGGGGGTATAAACCCGTCATGAGAGAGGCCCGCGACGGACAACAACGTGCTGCATTATAAAATTGGGTAAACCGTACGCCTGTTGCAGCTAAACTATCGATGTGAGGTGTCTCGATTTCTCCGCCATAACAGCCAAGATCTGAGTAGCCCATGTCGTCAGACATAATCAGAATGATGTTGGGTTTGGTCGGTTCTTTAGATAATGTTTCGGTACAACTGGAAAAGAAACCGCAGACCGTGGCTACCAGTAAGCCGGTAAACGACAGCAAGTAAATACTTTTTCTTTGAAATAACTTCATTTTTTCTGTGGTTTTAACGTTAGAAAACCAACAACCATCATGCTGAACAAGATCAGGGCTAGCATTTATTTCACCTTGTGGAACTGACGTTGTTAATTATTTCGATTTATTTTGGCTTCAGAAGCAAATATAAAAGATTTTTTAAATCATCACGTACAATCTAAGGACGTCTTTCTGCCCGGTGATGAAGGCGTTAAGAAAAAATTGTCTTGATCTTTCCTTCATTTGATCCAAAAAAAAGACAAAAATTCTCAAATTTTCTCATATTGCTTATGAAATTCAAATCCAATTCATTAAATTAGCCCATACAAAAACAAATCAATTAATCAACAAAAAACTAAAATAATCGACCAAACAATTACCTGAATCTGAATTAGCCGAACCAAAGCCTAGCCCAATCCAGCACAAGTAATTGCTAAAGTCAAAGTATAACAAACAGAAATAAGCAAAGTAAATCAAAAGAACAGCCCTTCCATAAAGATTAGGGCAGCGAAATGTTCCGATCAAAGCATATGGTTCATTGTGGTAGTAGTTTGGCAAGTTGAGAAAGCTTCGGCCGGAGTTGGAGGGCTCACGGCCGGGCTTTAAAAAACAGCCTTGCGCTTCAGAATACGAACGACTAAGAACCAACCATAACCAGGGCCAGTGCGCACAAACAACGGATAACTAACAATTAAAAAAAGAATGTTCAAAGACCCTTTTACCTTCCATGGCCGTATTCGCCGAAAGGAGTATGCCCTTAGCTTCTTCATATACAGCGCCATGTCACTGTTTATAAAAGTCATGCACGAAGATTCGGATAAAGCATCCATCAATTTCGTAATATATGCCTTATTAGCCCTCATGCTCTGGTTTCTGTTTGCGCAGGGTGCCAAACGTTGCCATGATCTGGGCAGGAGCGGCTGGTTACAGCTCGTTCCCTTTTATTTCGTCTGGTTAATTTTTGCAGAGGGGAGGAGAGGTAAAAATCAGTATGGGGAAGATCCGAAAATTCCAGGGGAGGAAGAGGAAGAAGTGGTTTACGGGAAACCGTAATGAAGAGCGTGTATTTATAATTAACTATGTATAAAATTGAGATCAAATAGAGTCGGTTTGTGAAGTAAGGCAGATAAGGTAAATAAAATTATCAGAATGTAATAAAACGGATCATGCTTAAATATCTCCTTTTTTCAGACAAGATTCGGTTATTAATAAAATGGCTGGATTTTCGTTTTGAAATTGCCAAGCGCTGGTTTAAGCTACTCTTTAGCAGAAGGCGCAATTTAACGCTAGTATATTTGAATGTCTCTGACACCTATCTTTTCCAAAGCAGCTATTTCGCAATATCCTTTCGTTTTGAGCATGCTATCTGGTATAAATTCTCTAATGGGATCAAACGTATTCAGGATGGGGTCTTGCTCATACATCAATATGAGCAGCTCACGAAACCTTATGTTAACCTGACCGTCTATGGTTTTTTGCAAAAACAACATTTTCAGATACCTCTACAAGTAAGGAAAATCAATCACCTCCAAACAAAAACTTTTAAGATCGAACCGCTTAAAATAAATTCTTTAATATATAGGAATAATAAAATGCCTGCTCGGCTCATCCCAAATTTTACACCAAGAAATATTCCTTTTCATATCAAAGAAGATTGCATTTCCATTAAAACAACCGAAATCAAAATAAATCAGAAAAACTTCCATTTAAATGATTTTATATGAACAGAGATTACAAAGCCCCAAAATCTACCGCAGTAATGCGTTTTTTGTGGAACTGCGCTGGTGGCGACCGTTATTTGCTTGAGCGCGCTACTTACTCAGATCAGGTCAAATACATGTGTCTGGGAGGAATTGTGTTTTCTACCGGAGCAATGGCGGGATTAGCGGGGGGATATGCCTTTTATACCATCTTTGAGCCTCATGGTTCAGCAATAGAGCATATTGAAAGCATCAAGACGACAATATTGTCTATCATCTTTGGTCTTGCATGGGGCTTAATGATTTTCAATATAGACCGTTTTATTGTCACCAGCACGGGTAAGGGCGATGGAACGGAGGCTATTACTTGGTCAGAGCTAAAAGGTGCTATTCCCAGGATTGTTATGGGAGCTATTATTGCCCTTACTATCTCCAAACCTGTAGAAATCCGAATGTTTAAAACTGAAATTGATATCAAATTGCGCGAAAAGCAATTGGAGCAACAGGCAGCCTATCAGAAAAAAGTTGACGAAACCTTTGCCGAACGGGAAAAATTGTTGGAAGCTGATGCCGGTAAATTTTATGCGGAGCGAAAAGATCTGCAAGACCGTATTAGACAGGCGGAAAAAGAATATAGTGATCAATTGCAAGGTCGTACAGGAGCAGCAGGCAACGGCCCGCTGTCGAAGGCCTTAAAAGCACAGTTAGACGGGCTGGAAACACAACTGGAAAAATTCGATCACGACAATAAAGCACAGTTAGATGAGCTCCGGGATAAACAAGCTAATTTAAGGGAGGAAAAAGAAAAGGAGCGAGGACGGAATGAACAGATTGCAAACGGTTTAGATGGACTTTTAGAGCGGATTAAGCTGACGCATGAAATTGCCGGCACCACCATTACCATTTTTATCACATTGTTGTTTCTGGCCATTGAGCTCACTCCGGTCTTCTTCAAACTGATGCTCACCAAGACTCCTTATGATTACCTCGCTGAGAATCGCGATGAATTAATCAAAGCCGAAAACGGTATCGAAGTCCGTTATGACTTTTATAAAGACAAAGAAGGGCTGGAAAGGCACTTAACGATCAATCATGAAGCCGAGAAACTTATCTTCGAGAAGATGATGGTTACCAACATTCAAAAGGAGTTAACCACTTATGCTATCCAGCAATACAAAGAAAGGGAAAAGAAGAAGATCGACGAAAATCTGGACGACTATATCCAAACCCTGAATACCAATGCGCTCGATAGTTAACAGTATTCGGAAAAAGTTATGTTTTTTCTCCGGAGAAGATGATTATATTATCCGGGAATGTCCGCCACGGAATCAATTTTCCTTTGCCAAGATAGGATTGTTTGTGTTATTTGTTTTCATTGGTTGTTTTGCCAGTGCTACTTCTTTTACCTATTATCTATTTAATAAGAATCTTTGGGTGGGTATTTTCTTGGGAGTCTTTTGGGCATTAATGGTTACCAATATGTATCTGTTATTATTATATACCGTATCGCCTACCATATTGCCCACTGCAAAAAAGGACAAAAACAAAAAGCTTATTGAAAGAGTTGACAACGAAGTCGAGCAACGTCGCGTATTTACTCCTTCCATGATCTTTCGCACGATATTCATGGGGGTGTTGGCTATCATTATCGCGCAACCGTTAAATGTACTTTTTCTGTCGGACACCGTAGACGATGATCTCCAGGAGTTCCGTGCAACTTACCGAACCAACATGCTGATCATATCCGATAGTTCTATAGTACAACAAGAAGTACGTGCGCAACAAGCCTTTAATCAACAGGTTATTGCAAAAGCCGTTCGTTCGGATTCCATGCTTCTAAAGAAAAACGTCCAACTGTTAAATCAAAAAGTAAAAGAAGACACCCGGTTTTTGCGACAGGCCGCATTGCTTTTGGCTAGAAAGGGAACAAATAGTGAAAGAACTGTTCAACTAAGCAACCTAATCCATAAATCTTTGGAGAGAGATCGTCGCTTTCTCATATCAGTTGATGCGCTTCCTATTGTTAGCAGTTCTTTACAAAAGGAATTTGAAGGCTATCGAAACAGTTTGCGGCAGGCTATTCAGTATAAGCTGGATGATTATAAAAAGGTAGACAGATTGTTAAACCGAAGCAATTTCTATGTCAAACGTATTCAACTCATTCTTTCAGAAAGTATTGTGGCTTGGCTTATTACGCTTAGCATCTGTTTGATTTTTCTCCTGCCTATTTATTTTAAGTTTACCGTACGCAAAGCCGAAAGTTTTTACCGGGTCAAAAAGGAACTTGAAGATCGGTTAGTAAGGCAGCGTTATGCCGAGTTTAAGGAACAGTACAGCGCTGTCTTTAAGGAAAGACTAAGTTACTATAATGATCGATTGCAACATCATTTAAAACCATTCATTGAAAAACTCGCCACTTATTCAACTGAAAAACCAGAAAGCTTTAACAATCAACTTATGGCTGAATTGAGAAATGAAGCGGTACATAAATATGAATATTGGGCAGATCCGCCATTTCGGCATAAACGCAGGAAGGACCATAAAAGGATATTAAGCGAAAAAGATCTGTTATCCAAACTTTATCCCGATCAAGAATGAATCTATTTCTCTTCCTATTGATAGGTGGCGCTGTGCTTTATTGGTTCTGTTTTCGAAAGGGTAAAAAAAACCGAAAAGATAGAACGAAGCTAGAAGAGCGGAATATTATACCAATAAATCCCACGACCAGCAAGCAAGTTCCACAGCAAGAAGAAGTTATTCACTTACCGATAGTATTAGCAGATGAGGCAGGTAAACCCTACCGGGAAGTCACTAAGATACGAGAAAACCCTAGGCACACCTATATATGGGGCCGTCTAAAGGGTAAATATTGGGGAGAGCAGAATAAAGAGTTAAATGAACATTACGATCATTCCAGTTTCTACGACTTTAGCATTTATGAATTAGAGGTTATAGATGCTATCTTCGCTCAAATTCCTTTTGATCCCATGCATGATAAGCTTTTTCCGCGTGAAAAACTACCGGAAATCTTACCGGTACAATTAGAAAAAGATGGCGTGTTTTATGGAGTTAATGTTCATCATCCACAACTTGGTTATGTCACCAGTGTACGTAAATTACATCAGCAACATGAAAATATGGTATTCGGTACCATTAGTGGATATATTACGGGTTATATACTCGATTTTATTGAAGAAGGATATGTCGAGCAGCAATATCTGGAACCTGAAGTGGTTACCGAATCAATTACAAAGGAAGCAACTAATCTCTCTACGCCTGAAAGCTATCTGGAAACGGCGTATCCAACGGGTAAGGTAGAATATGATGGAATTTATAAACGTTTAGAATATTATCAGCATTATCAAACCAAGCACCAATATCGAGCATGGGGTAAATGGGTTCTCAATAGCACGTATAGTCCTGCAAGCAGTGGCGGATGCTTGACCGATGTGCTCGGCGCACTTGGACTGTTCTTAGGTTTTTTTGTGGTTCTAGCGTTGTTGCCCCGTCTAGCCATATTTATTCCCTTTCTATTTCTACTTGTACTGTTAGTTCTTTTTGGGAAATATATCAAATGGATTACTGGATTCTTCGGGCTATTGTTGGTATTACTGTTCGTGCGTGCTATTGTAGGGCAAGGACGACAACGAGCAGTTGTGATCCCGGAACAGCATGCAGTAAATCATACCAGAAGAGATCGTCAACGCATTCCAGTCGACAGAGCAACGAAGGATAAAAAGGTGATCAATAAAGCCAATATTTCCAAACGGCGTAAGGTGCATGTTCAATCCGATACGCTTATTACACATTATCACCGGTGGAAAGACTATGAGGGCACAAGTTATAATGGACATTATACTATGCGTATATCTGACTATAACCGAGCGAAAGCCTTTAAAAACAACTTGCCTAGCATGAACACACTAGCCGATTATGATACTAATGTTCAGCGTCTGGCCCGAAATGAAAGCAATCAGTTGACGAGTCTGTATACGATGTTTGATACACTGGCGATGGAGAAGCATTTAGATAGGATTCATTTTTCCGATATGGTTGTCAGTTTCGTGCAGCATATCCCTTATACCTTGGTTTTGCCTTATGATTGTGATCCCAATCTTTACCATAGCGACTTCGTGAGAAAATACCTGGTTTCCGCGAATTTCCGATGCGAAGGGCATGCGCGTTTCGGTATCAATAGTCCAATAGAATTTCTCACCCATTTGAAAGGTGATTGTGACTCGCGTACGTTGTTGCTTTATACGATTTTAACACATTACCAATACGATGTGGTGATGCTCAGCAGCGAATTTTATGGGCATGCATTGCTTGGGGTAAATCTACCTTATGGTGGATTCAAGTTCCCTGGTACGTATAGTACGTATACGCTGTGGGAAACGACATCGCATTATCCCGCTGGGGTAATTGCACCACAACTACAGCAATTGAATCATTGGCGTATATGCTTAAAAAACAAACAATATGAGTTACAGTAAATTGTCTATTCTATTTCTTTATATCGTTTTAGCGATAATTTTTGCCTTGTTATTGGCCAACCTATTTACTTATAAGATGAAGTACAAGGCCATAAAAAAAGGTGTTGTTAATACTTCGTATACCGTTTGGCTGTCTAGTATATTGTTGTCCATTAGTGTGTCTATCTACTCTGCTACAGGTTTGTTCAATGGTGTGTTAGATTTTACGCTACGTGAAGGCTGGAACAGTCAATTGCTGTTGCCCTTAACCACCACCTGCGCACTATACTTGGGTTTTCCTTTAGTTTTATTTATGATATGGTTTTATATCGTACATGTTTTGGCAATGGTGGTGTTCGGAAAAAGAAAAGATCTGTATGAAATTGAAAGTGACAATTACGGCTACTTTATAGTAAAAGGAACAATTCTTTTTAGTGGTGCTTGGTCTTTAAATCATATACTGGCCTTAATCTTGGTCCATTTCAATCCTGTTATTGCGATGCCTTTTTATAATTAGAAATCAGTATTCCGACAGGTTACGGGAAACCGTAAAAAAGTGAGTACATCTATGTGTAAATACGTATAAAAAATCATATTATGGACTTTAAAGACGAAATACAGCAATTTGCCAAGCGGGTAGACCGCTTGCTGCCACAGATCAAAACCGAGGAAGCCACCAAGACATCACTTATTATGCCCTTTCTCCGTATCCTGGGCTATGACGTATTCGATCCTTTCGAGGTGCAGCCCGAATTCATTGCCGATATCGGTATCAAGAAAGGGGAGAAGGTAGACTATGCTATTTTGAAGGATGAGAAGCCCGTGATCCTCATCGAATGCAAGCATTATGCCGATGGATTGGATCCGCATAATTCACAGCTGTTTCGATATTTCCACACCACTGACGCGAAGTTCGGTCTGCTTACCAATGGCCTGGAATACCGGTTCTATACCGATCTGGTAACACCCAATAAGATGGATGAAAAACCCTTCTTTGAGTTTAAGATCACGGAAATACGCGATAATGAAATTACCGAATTGCGTAAATTTCATAAATCTGTATTTGATTTGGAAAGTATTTCCAACACGGCGAGCGATCTGAAATTTTTCAATGAGGTTAAGATCCTGATCAGTGCTGAGATGAGCAACCCTCAAGAAGAATTTGTGCGTTATTTTGCCAAACAGGTTTATCCAGGGCTAGTGACGGCCAAAGTGCTCGATCAGTTCACTACGCTTACTAAAAGAGTTTTCAGCCAAATCGTAAACGATCAGATCAGCGAACGGTTAAAGAGTGCTCTGAAGAAGGAGATAGAAACAACAACCGATACTGCACCGGCACCAACTGAACCCGAGTCCCTGATTGTTACCACACAAGATGAAATTGATGGTTTCCTTATTGTGAAATCCATTCTGCGTAGGGATGTAGAAGTCGGGCGAATTTATCTGCGCGATACGCAATCCTATTGTGGAGTGCTTTTGGATGACAATAACCGAAAGCCCATATGTCGTTTCTATTTTACCGTCAACAGATTGCGTATTGGGCTATTCGATCAGGATAAAAAAGAAACAAAGCATGATATCCAGTGTCTGGATGATATCTATAATTTTTCGGAAGAGATTGTCGGGACTGTTGGCTATTATGCAAAGGAAAAAGTGGCTTAAGACGGAATTAACATGAAAAAGGAGAGCGTGGTTACCATGTTAAAGAGGAAGCTCCGTGAAAAGGCTTAGGGATAAAGGAAATTTTGATGTACTAAGCACAAGATTTGTCTTGTTTGAAAAAGATCCGATTATCTATGTTTATTACCAAGAGGAAGAAGGTCTGTGGGAATTTATAGGTAGCCATAGTTTGGAGGAATCTGATTATATAGTGGTTTCTATTGATGAGCTATTGGAAGTTGATTTGACCATATTGGAGTTGGTTGATTTAATGACAGATACTTACGCATATAGAGAAAGTAAGGATGTTAAATGGCGAAGGGATAAGCTTTAGTTTATAACAGCCGTTGGGCGTGAAAGAGAGGGGGGGATAAGTGGATTTTTTAACGAGAATAAAAATCCTATGACTGTTACCGTTATGTTGAAATAGTCGGACGAAGGGTGGCGTTTTTTATTTTGATGTTGTATCTTGCGTTTTCCAGATCAACTTGATGACTAGTTGCTTTGAGAAATTTATAATCAACCAAACTAAATAACCATGGATGAAACTGTAGAGTTAAAATTTCACGTTGAAGGCCACTATTTATTAAGAGAAGGCGTTCTCTCCATATTTTGCTTTGTGAATAACTTTGGTAGTTGGCCTATGTGCGCATTAGATGTGATAGACATCATGCTAGATAAAAAGTGCCGTTGAAATAAAGAAGGCGAGTTGCCCCGCCTTAAATGTTTTCACAACGGAATAATCCTTATTGTGATTTGCTTTCATTCTATGAACAAAGATATAGCATATTTTGAATTGAACAATACGGGAAACCGTAAAAGATGAATTTTATTTCAAATTAACTTTAACACAAAAGTAAACTGATATGATGAAAAGAATCTTAGGACTTGACTTGGGGACAAATTCGATTGGTTGGGCGTTGATACAACAAGACTTTGAAAATAAACAAGGTGAAATCCTTGGCATGGGGAGTCGGATTATTCCGATGGATCAAGGAACATTAGGCGACTTTGGAAAAGGTATTGGTGTTTCCCAGACAGCAGATAGAACGCGTTTTAGAAGCATAAGGCGTTTACGAGAGAGATATCTGTTAAGACGACAAAGACTGCATAGGATATTGAATGTGTTGGGCTTTTTACCAAAGCATTACGCTGAGCAAATAGATTTTGAAAATCGTTTGGGGCAATTTCTGGTAGGGAAAGAACCTAAACTTGCCTACCAATCCGTTTGGAACGACAATAAAGAAAAGATGGAGTTTGAATTTATCTTCAAAGAATCGTTTGAAGAAATGCTGGAAGACTTTAGACTGCATCAGCCACAGATTTTAGTGAATAGGAAAGGAGAGCATGCTTTAATACCTTATGACTGGACAATTTATTTTCTGCGTAAAAAGGCGCTCAAACAGAAATTGACGAAAGAAGAATTGAGTTGGATTATCCTGAATTTCAATCAAAAGCGTGGTTACTATCAATTGCGTGGTGAAGAGGAAGAAAGTTTGAAATCTGTCAACGAATACGTCATAAATCTAAAAGTTGTTCAGATTGAGAAGGGGGAAGTCGACAGGAAAAATGATAAAAGGCATTGGTATAATGTTACCCTTGAAAACGGCTGGATTTACACCGCGACTTTTACAGCTGAGCCGCAGTGGCTTGGCATTGAAAAGGAATTTCTGATTACTGAAGAATTGGATGAGGAGGGAAACATTAAAATTGTAAAAGATAGAAGAACCGATACGGATGGCAAAGAGAAAAGAAAGATTACGCCACTTCCAAGTTTTGAGGAAATAGATTTAATGACAAAAACGGAGCAGGATAAAATCTATAAAAAAATCAAAGCCAAAACGGAGATAACGATCAGTAATAGTGGCAAAACAGTAGGGTCTTATATTTACGACACGTTATTACAAAACCCCAAGCAAAAAATAAAGGGGAAACTTGTCCGTACGATCGAGCGGAAGTTTTATAAAGAAGAACTGATTGCTATTTTAAAAAAACAAATGGAGTTGCAGCCGGAGCTATTTTCTGATGATTTATATACTGACTGCATACGGGAATTATACAGAACTAATGAAGATTACCGTATCTCTTTAAGTAAGAGGGATTTTGTTCACTTGTTTGTAGATGATCTTATTTTTTATCAACGTCCTTTGCGAAGCCAAAAATCTTCTATTAGCAACTGTCCACTCGAATTTAGAGCTTACAAAATCAAAAAGAAAGACGAGAGGGGAAATTTGGTTAAAGACGAAAATGAAAATGACATCTATGAATTAGATGAAAACGGAAAGCCCAAAATCAAAAAAGAATACTTGAAAGCAATCCCAAAATCAAATCCATTGTATCAGGAATTTAGGATATGGCAATGGCTGTATAACCTTAAAATATTCAGAAAGGAAGATGACGTTGACGTTACCAATGAATTTGTCCGATCTATCGATGACTATGAAAGGCTATTTGCTTTTTTAATGGGGCAAAAAGAAGTCAATCATAGGGATATTTTGAATCATTTTATTGTTCCGGTTTTGCAGGAAAAGTTTCCAGGAGCTAAAACAACTGCCCTAAAAAAAGAAATAGAAAAGGAAATTGCTAAATACCGTTGGAATTATGTGTTTGACGATACAAAAGAAAAGGAAGATGAAAAATCGAAGAAATATCCGATGAATGAAACGGCATACCTTATCCGCAAGCGATTGGAAAAAGTTGAAGGCATCGCTGAAAATTCCCTGTCCACCGAAATCGAATATAAGCTTTGGCATATCATTTATTCCGTTACCGACAAAGTTGAGTATGAAAAAGCATTAAAGGGCTTTGCTCAAAAAAACAATTTGGATGAAACATCATTTATAGGCAGTTTCAAAAGTTTCCCGCCATTTAAAAGCGACTATGGATCATTTTCTGAGAAAGCAATAAAGAAACTACTGCCTTTGATGCGAAACGGGAAATATTGGAAATGGGAAGACATCGATACAAAGACACAAAACCGGATTAGCAAATTGCTTACAGGCGAATTTGACGAAACCATCAAAAACAGAGTTCGGGAAAAAGCAGAAAAACTACAATTACAGACCGAAATGGATTTCCGTGGGCTACCGCTTTGGTTAGCTCAATATGTAGTGTATGACCGTCATTCCGAAGCTGAAATCACGGGCAAATGGGATTCTGTAAACGATTTGGAGGAATATATAGAAGACTTCAAGCAACATTCGCTTCGCAATCCGATTGTGGAACAAGTTGTTACTGAAACTTTGCGGGTGGTAAGGGACATTTGGAAGAAATATGGTAATGGTGAGAAGGACTTCCTAAACGAAATTCACATCGAATTAGGGCGCGATTTGAAAAATAACACGGAAAGAAGACGACAGTTTGCAAATCTTGTATCTGATAATGAAGCGGCCAATCTTAGGATTAAGGAATTGCTTATAGAACTGAAAGAAAATTCAGACGGTAAACTTTACGTGGAGGATGTCCGTCCATATTCTCCTAAGCAGCAAGAAGCACTGAAAATTTTTGAAGATGGAGCTTTAAGTACGGACAATGTGCCGGAAGATGTTCTGAAAATCAGTAAAACAGCACAACCCTCGAAGTCGGAACTGCAACGTTACAAACTTTGGTTACAGCAGAATTACCGTTCGCCTTATACTGGAAACCCCATCCCACTAAGCAAATTGTTCACACATGAATACGAAGTGGAACACGTCATTCCTCAAGCAAGATTTTTTGATGACGGTTTTAGTAATAAAATTATCTGCGAATCCGCTATTAACAAATTGAAAGATAAACAACTTGGATTGCAGTTTATTAAAAGCCATGCCGGAGAAATAGTACAGGATGGCAGCAAACAGTTTAAAATTTTCACAGAGACGGAATACAGGGATTTTGTCAAAAATAATTACGCTAAAAATTCCAGTAAACGCAAGAAACTGCTGATGGAAGAAATTCCGGACAAAATGATTGAAAGGCAATTGAATGACACCCGATACATCAGTAAATTTGTTGTAAATGTATTGTCCAATATCGTCCGTGCGGACGACGGGAAAGATGAAGAGTACAATTCTAAAAATGTACTGCCTGGCAATGGAAAGATAACGTCAGCATTAAGACAGGATTGGGGATTGAATGACGTTTGGAATGAGCTTATTTTATCCCGCTTCGAACGGATGAATTTATTGACAAACAGTACGGTATTCACCGTTTGGAACGACAATTACCAGAAATATCTGCCAACTGTTCCCTTGGAATATGCTAAGGGATTTTCTAAGAAGCGCATTGACCACAGGCATCATGCTTTGGATGCGTTGGTAATAGCTTGTGCAACGCGTGAACATATCCAGTACCTCAACAATGAAAATGCGAAATCACAAAAACGCCATTTACAGATAGGGCTCGCAAAGAAACTTCGGAAGATGGAAACCATAGAAGTAAAAAGATGGAAACAGGACGTAAATGGTGTTTGGAAAAAATCTGACGAAACCATAAGGAAAGAGGTCCCGAAAGACTACATCAAACCTTGGGAGACATTTACCATCGATGCAAAGAATGCGTTGGAAAAAATAGTGCCTAGCTTCAAACAAAATCTCCGTGTCATCAATAAAACCGTGAATAAGTACGAGAAATATGTAGAGAAAAACGGGAAATTGGTAAAAGAGCGGGTACCGCAAATCAAAGGAGATAGTTGGGCTATAAGAAAACCGATGCATGAAGAAACAGTATCTGGACATGTTGATTTAAAATGGATAAAACTGGGAAAAGGAGAAATTGCAGCCGCAACTCGAAAATCAATAGACAAAAGCTTTGGGTTAGAAAAAATTCAGAAAATAACAGATACAGGTATCCAAAAAATATTGGAAAACTATTTGAAATACAGAGATAACAATCCAGAATTGGCTTTCAGTCCAGAAGGTTTGGAGGAATTAAATAGGAATATCACGCAATTTAATAAAGGAAAATATCATCAGCCGATTTTTAAAGTAAGATTATACGAAAAAGGAAAAGGAAGGTTTACATTGGGTCAGAATGGAAATAAAAACCAAAAATTTGTTCAAGGGGCGCCCAATCTCTTTTTTGCAGTTTATGAAAATAAGGAAACAAAAAAGAGAATGTTTGACATTGCTCCTTTAAATGAAGTCATCGAACACCAGAAATTGCAGGAAAGCTTGGGAATACCAAAAGCACAGCGAACAAGCATTCCTTTGAAAAATATTTTAGAAGAAAGAGGAAAAGAGGTTGAAGTCAACTTTTTGTTTTCGCTTTCGCCTAATGATTTAGTTTATATGCCTAAAATAGATGAAATTGTTAATGAAATAGACTTTACTCATTTAACCAATGAACGGCTAAGGAGAATTTTTATGGTAAATGATTTCTCTGCGACCTGTTACTTTTCCCCAAACAGCTTAGCAAAAAATATTGCGCCAAAGGAAGTCGATTTGAATTTTGACCAAAAGAAAAATAAACTGACGGGCTCGTTTGATACCAAGACCGCCAGTTTTGAAGGAAGGCAGATAAAAGACTACTGTATCAAACTTAAAATTGATCGTTTAGGAAACATTTCAAAAGCATAACAAATATGAACCGCACACATTTTCCCAAATCAATAGGTTTAAGTGCAGCAGGATTGATTCTACCATCTAATTCATTTTTGCAGACCAAGCCTGTCAAAATTTATGACAACTATGTACGTGGACTTATGCATTATGACTTTAGGGAAGTTCAGGATACTGTCAAAGAGAGTGATGATGTACAACTTTTCCGAGAGCCGACAAATCCATATGATGGTTTTGCCGTCCAAGTTAATATTGAAGTATGTCGGCTGGGATAAATCTCCGCCTATGAAAACATTTTTATCGCTAATATGCTTGATGCAGGTGTTCATCTTACAAAGGTTAGTCAGAAGGATTTAAAGCGGAGTTTGACCGAATGTCTGGCCCTAGAAATTTTTGCTGAATTGGTTATTCCCAACCCGAAATACATCGATAGCATGCTTGCGAATAATCGTGCGGACGATACACCGGACATTTATCGATTAGGAGAGGTTTAGTTGGGTATACATAGTATATGCAAAACATCTTAAGAAGAATAAAAAGATGACGAGTGAAATATTAATATATCAAAATAATGATGATGTTAAATCGAGATTCGATTTGAGCAGGCAACTTTTTGGCTAACGCAAAAGCAAATGGCGGAGTCATTCGGTAGAAACAGGGTGGCAGTCACATAGCATATTCAAAATATTTTTAAAGAGGGTGAACTAGATGAAGGAATGTGTGTAAGGATTTCTTACACACCACTCAACACGGTGCAATACAAGGTAAAACGCAAGAAAATGCAGTAAAATACTATGATCTTGATGCAATTCTCTCTGTTGGTTATTGTGCCAATTCAAAATCCGTTAATGGGCTAAAAAGGTTAAAAGAATACATTGTAAAAGGTTTTATTGTCAACCAAAAGCGTTTAGACGAACTAGAATAAAAGGTAAAGATTATTCAAAAATCAATTGATGAGGTAACGAATTTGAACGAAGCCAAAGGATTGCTTGACATGATCAGCCATTGCACAAAAAAATTTGCCCTGCTCAATCAATTTCATAGTAATTCCCTCGAATCGCAGAAATTAAATGTATCATGATTAAACGCACCCTCATGTTTTCCAATCCAGCTTATTTGAGTCATTCAAATAGCCAGCTGGTGATTTCTTTTCCAGATAAGGAAAAAGACGACCGAACGGTTCCGATTGAAGATATTGGTGTAGTAGTTTTGGAAAACCAACAGATTACCATTTCGCATGGTTGTATTGCGGCGCTTGTGCAAAATAATGTCGCGTTGGTTTCTTGTGATTCGAGTCACATGCCCACTGGGTTAATTTTACCATTAGATGGAGGAAATACACAGGCAGAACGATTCCGGTATCAAATCGAGGCGTCAGTGCCTTTAAAGAAACAGCTTTGGCAGCAAACCATACAACAGAAGATATATAATCAGGCACAGGTGTTAGAAATGATCGGGATAGACTCGGTGAATATGTTTCGTTGGTCGAGATCAGTTAAATCGGGTGATCCGGATAATTATGAGGGGCGGGCTGCGGCCTATTATTGGCAGAATATATTTAGTCATTATTTTAATTTCAATAGAAATCGGGCGGGAGAACCACCTAACAATTTATTGAACTACGGGTATGCTATACTCCGTGCCATTACGGCTCGAAGTCTGGTTTCCTCTGGCCTGCTGCCTACCTTGGGTATATTTCACCGTAATAAATATAATGCCTATTGCCTGGCAGATGATATTATGGAACCTTATCGCCCATTTGTAGACCGCATTGTTTATGAAATGGTAATTGAAGGGATTGAGCTTCAGGAATTGAATACAATACTTAAAACCCGTTTGTTACAGTTGCCCCAAGTGGATGTATCTTTCGATGATATGACCAGTCCGTTGCTGGTGGGGATGTCCCGGACGACCGCTTCTTTAGCCCGTTGTTTTGAAGGAGTATCCCGAAAAATCAATTACCCAACTATGAGCATGTAAAATTGTTGTGAACCGCTTAAATCAATACCGCGTTTTGTGGATTTTAGTCCTTTTTGATTTGCCTACGGAAACGAAGAAAGAGCGTGCGGCTCATGCGCGCTTCCGTAAAGATATTATGCAGGATGGTTTTACCATGTTTCAGTTTTCTATCTATTTACGGCATTGTAATAGCCGGGAAAATGCGGATGTTCACATCAAACGGGTAAAACGCCTACTGCCCGAAAAAGGACACGTCGGGATATTAACTATTACAGACAAGCAATTCGGTGATATCGAATTGTTTATGGGCAAGGAAATCGGGAAACGACCGGATACACCGCAGCAATTGGAAATGTTTTGAGAAAATATTTTAGAAGCTCTCTTTTTGTGAACTTTCTTTGTATTATTATATAATAGCATATACGCGAACATTTGATAAAAAGACAGACTGTTGAATATTTAGGCATTAGTAAAGAGTATGTTTCCGATACCCTGAATTATAAAAAAGGACTTTCCAAAGAGGTGATTCGTAAGCTGGCTAATCGGTTTAGTGTTTCCCAGGAAGCATTTAACCGACCTTATAAACTTCGAGTACTAGAAAACCATTATTTCAAGCATGCAAGTGTAATGGACCTGCCGCAAGAAATCCGATCATCGTTGATTTAGGGAAAAAATCGAAAAAAGTTTTCCACATTGTTTGTTTTGTAACAAAAAAGATGCCCAACCAGCGTTGGATAGAATATAGAAAAACGCTTTCCAAATAAAAAATCCGAGTCAATTTAACTCAGATTTTTTATTTCTAATTTTTAAGTCAATCTACTGATTTTCATTGAAATACTTGAAGGTACGCTGTGCCTAATATCAGTAAATCAAAGAATGAAAGCAAATCACAACCTACATAAAGGCCGACAAGATTAAAGCAGAGCTGTGCCTAATATCAGTAAATCAAAGAATGAAAGCAAATCACAACATAACCGAAGGTTGTATTGTTCCTATAATGGCTGTGCCTAATATCAGTAAATCAAAGAATGAAAGCAAATCACAACTTTAAAGAAATTTCTATCGCGTCAACGTGAGCTGTGCCTAATATCAGTAAATCAAAGAATGAAAGCAAATCACAACAGCCTCACGTCAATACTTTCGCGTTTCAATGCTGTGCCTAATATCAGTAAATCAAAGAATGAAAGCAAATCACAACTAGCTGACTCTTTCCACGCCCTCAACTTCTGCTGTGCCTAATATCAGTAAATCAAAGAATGAAAGCAAATCACAACACTATTTTAGTAGAAAGTTCCAACTCACCCGCTGTGCCTAATATCAGTAAATCAAAGAATGAAAGCAAATCACAACGCTCTGCGCTATCCGCTGTAATTCTTGCGGGCTGTGCCTAATATCAGTAAATCAAAGAATGAAAGCAAATCACAACCTTTGGTGGTAAACTCTTCCGAAGCAGGTAGCTGTGCCTAATATCAGTAAATCAAAGAATGAAAGCAAATCACAACAGACGCCTAGATGCTCATATGGCTGACGTCGCTGTGCCTAATATCAGTAAATCAAAGAATGAAAGCAAATCACAACCGCACGGCGCAATTCCTCCATTACAGCGAGCTGTGCCTAATATCAGTAAATCAAAGAATGAAAGCAAATCACAACCCTCCCACCCATACAAATTTTTAGGAGACTGCTGTGCCTAATATCAGTAAATCAAAGAATGAAAGCAAATCACAACTTAGCGATTTCTCTTCCCTCTTGCTTTTACGCTGTGCCTAATATCAGTAAATCAAAGAATGAAAGCAAATCACAACCGGCTTTTATAGCGCTTGTATGATCATTTGGCTGTGCCTAATATCAGTAAATCAAAGAATGAAAGCAAATCACAACGATTTTAAAACATTAAAACCACTGGCCCACGCTGTGCCTAATATCAGTAAATCAAAGAATGAAAGCAAATCACAACCAGCGGAACGAATTAAATCCGATCCTGATTGCTGTGCCTAATATCAGTAAATCAAAGAATGAAAGCAAATCACAACGAGGGAAAGTATATGTGTTTTTAGTTCATTGCTGTGCCTAATATCAGTAAATCAAAGAATGAAAGCAAATCACAACAGGTAGTCCCTGCCACTGGTACTTACTCATGCTGTGCCTAATATCAGTAAATCAAAGAATGAAAGCAAATCACAACACCTTACCGAACGTTATGCCCACCTGGATGGCTGTGCCTAATATCAGTAAATCAAAGAATGAAAGCAAATCACAACCCTAAAAAGACTTATGAGTTAGAGGACTTGGCTGTGCCTAATATCAGTAAATCAAAGAATGAAAGCAAATCACAACGAAATTGTTTACGAAGATTTGCGGACGATGGCTGTGCCTAATATCAGTAAATCAAAGAATGAAAGCAAATCACAACATAATGCCATTACGCATCAACTGACCGTACGCTGTGCCTAATATCAGTAAATCAAAGAATGAAAGCAAATCACAACGCCATTCTGCAATCCTACAACGATGGTTTCGCTGTGCCTAATATCAGTAAATCAAAGAATGAAAGCAAATCACAACTTAAAGTTAAAATACTCTATGTGCGATTTGGCTGTGCCTAATATCAGTAAATCAAAGAATGAAAGCAAATCACAACTGTACCTCATGCCTATCGCTATCCGGGAACGCTGTGCCTAATATCAGTAAATCAAAGAATGAAAGCAAATCACAACAATTCCTTGGATGCTTTTAGGTACTCATCGGCTGTGCCTAATATCAGTAAATCAAAGAATGAAAGCAAATCACAACAGAAATTTATTTTAAAAAATATTTGCGAATGCTGTGCCTAATATCAGTAAATCAAAGAATGAAAGCAAATCACAACGATATTAAAAACCTCCCTTATCGGGGATTAGCTGTGCCTAATATCAGTAAATCAAAGAATGAAAGCAAATCACAACTCCATCCCCTTGCGTTAATGATATCTATAAGCTGTGCCTAATATCAGTAAATCAAAGAATGAAAGCAAATCACAACTGCCTGGCTGATTTTTTTGTTTGAAGTTTTGCTGTGCCTAATATCAGTAAATCAAAGAATGAAAGCAAATCACAACGTTAGGTTAGCGGTCAAGTTAACAGTAGCAGCTGTGCCTAATATCAGTAAATCAAAGAATGAAAGCAAATCACAACAAGTTGATGGTGTATTTTAGCATACAAACAGCTGTGCCTAATATCAGTAAATCAAAGAATGAAAGCAAATCACAACTGACGAATCATATGACATAAATTTGTTTAGCTGTGCCTAATATCAGTAAATCAAAGAATGAAAGCAAATCACAACTCAACAGGACTATAAATAATAATTTTTTTAGCTGTGCCTAATATCAGTAAATCAAAGAATGAAAGCAAATCACAACGAAAGATTTAACTGCGTAAAAAACGGCACAGCTGTGCCTAATATCAGTAAATCAAAGAATGAAAGCAAATCACAACTTTACTTGTGACGTTGTTACCGCTATAGTTGCTGTGCCTAATATCAGTAAATCAAAGAATGAAAGCAAATCACAACGAGTAATTTATGTATAGTATGAAATTTAATGCTGTGCCTAATATCAGTAAATCAAAGAATGAAAGCAAATCACAACGCGACTATTGCTCTAAAGGCATCCTGATTGGCTGTGCCTAATATCAGTAAATCAAAGAATGAAAGCAAATCACAACCAGTCTGGGCGAATGCATCCGGTAAACTGTGCTGTGCCTAATATCAGTAAATCAAAGAATGAAAGCAAATCACAACCAGTACCAGCTTTTCCGGACAGATATATATGCTGTGCCTAATATCAGTAAATCAAAGAATGAAAGCAAATCACAACTTTGTCTAGTATGGACTTAAAATCATTATAGCTGTGCCTAATATCAGTAAATCAAAGAATGAAAGCAAATCACAACGCATCAGTTTCATTATCATAGATAACATAAGCTGTGCCTAATATCAGTAAATCAAAGAATGAAAGCAAATCACAACGAGCTTCTGATATGAAAAATGAACTGTTGAGCTGTGCCTAATATCAGTAAATCAAAGAATGAAAGCAAATCACAACACTAAAAAAGATGATGACAAAGAGCTTGATGCTGTGCCTAATATCAGTAAATCAAAGAATGAAAGCAAATCACAACTGTTTTTCTCTGCGCTCTTCTAACAGTTTTGCTGTGCCTAATATCAGTAAATCAAAGAATGAAAGCAAATCACAACACTTGGTGCATTTTCTCTAGCCTCTATCTGGCTGTGCCTAATATCAGTAAATCAAAGAATGAAAGCAAATCACAACATATTTTCAATTTCAAAAGTTTGAGTCATGCTGTGCCTAATATCAGTAAATCAAAGAATGAAAGCAAATCACAACCTGCTAATATCATTGCGCGTGATCTACAGCGCTGTGCCTAATATCAGTAAATCAAAGAATGAAAGCAAATCACAACTGCATAGAGATTATATGAGTGAATTATATGGCTGTGCCTAATATCAGTAAATCAAAGAATGAAAGCAAATTACAACTGAAAATCAGCTGCTTATTATAGCCAATTTACATCTTTTACTTTTAATTTATATAAAATCGGATGTGTCTTTTTTCGATTTGGCGTCATGATTCCCTATCTTTACCCTATGAACGCAAACCTATCGCACTTACCCGAGCAAAAGCAAAAAGAGATAGCTGAGATACTTGCGATCATAAAGGAAGAGGCTAAGCCTGAGAAGGTGATACTATTCGGTAGCCATGCAGGTAATAACTGGGTAGAGGATGAATACATGGAAGATAGTATTAGGTTCAGTTACATTAGCGATTATGATTTTCTTGTGGTGATTAAGAAGGGAGAAGGGCAGGAGAAGGAGCATGCGATCATTAGCCATATTGAGAACCGAACGAATCACATAAAAAATGCAGTAAGTCCTATTGTTCATGATATTGACTATATCAATGAGGGTTTACGTTTTGGGCAATACTTTTTTACGGATATTATCAAAGAGGGTATACTTTTATACGACACTGGGAATTTCGCTTTTGACGAACCCAAAACATTGACGCGCGCGGAAGAGAAGCAGAAAGCCCAAGGATATTTCGATATTTGGTTCCCCTATGGAGGTGAATTTCTTATAGCCGCAAAAAACGGTTATGATAGGGGGGCTATAGAAAAGGTGCTTTTGAGTTGCATCAAGCAACCGAATGCTTCTATAACACCGTTCTGTTAGTTTTTATGGGTTATAAACCAAAGACTCACAATCTACAGAAATTACGAAACTATGCTAAGCATATTTCAACGAATCTATATACAATTTTCCGTACACCATCTTCGGACGAAAGAGAATTTCATTTATTTGACTTATTAAAAAGGGGTTACATTGATGCTAGATACAAGCTCGATTATCATATTACTGCCGAGGAGTTACAAACTTTCATTGAGAAGGTAACCAGAATGCAGGGTATTGTAGAAAAGATTTGTAAAGATAGAATAGAAAGAATAGAATAATCTATGCCAAACCTTTATATCATAGCCGGTTGCAATGGAGCAGGGAAGACGACGGCAAGTTACACCGTTTTACCGGAAATTCTTGACTGTAAAGAATTTGTAAATGCAGATATGATTGCTGCAGGAATTTCACCCTTCAATCCTGAAAGCGTTGCTTTAGAGGCAGGTCGGATTATGCTTAATCGCATTAGGGAATTGATAGAGGAAAAGGTGGATTTTGCTTTTGAGACGACGTTAGCAACCCGTAGTTATATTTCCCTAATCAAAAGCGCCAAGCAATGTGGTTATAAGGTTGTTCTTTTGTTTTTTTGGCTTAAATCGCCGAATCACGCTATTGAACGAGTAAAGAATAGAGTCGAAGAAGGAGGACACCACATACCGGACGATGTAGTCATAAGAAGGTATCACCGAGGAATAGCTAATCTGCTTGAGCTGTATATACCAAAATGTGATGAATGGATGGTTTTTAATTGTATAGATATACGTCTTGAATTAATTGCCGAATCTGCTGGATTTGGAAAAAAGGTATATAATAACGAACTTTGGGAAAGGATAGAAAAGCAGCGTTATGATAAACATTGATCCATCTACATTAAAAAGTCTGCCTTTAAGCGATCGTATCCTCATGGGAATGCGCAAAGCGGTACGTCAATTAGTGGAAGATCGGGCAGCCAAAGATAAAAGTTTGGTTATAGAAGTAGAGGGTGAAATTAAAAAAGTTCCAGCAAAAGAGCTGTTAAAAACCTTGCCTAAGGAGTAAACTAAAGCTATCCAACTATTTCAACTCTTTCAATCTCTTTTTCTTACTAGGAGTTAAATCCCATTCAGACTTTGGACGTAGTTTTAGGTCTTTGCACAGAAAATTGCTAATGTCCGTTATTTCGACCTCTAAAGCAAGGGAAATAAGATATACTTCGTCTATTGTAGCCTTAGTGTTTAAGTCAACATGAAGCCTACTTATTCTATCCGTTGAAATGCCCGTCATTCTGGATAATTTAGCCTGGCTCAAGGGCTTTCTTGATAAATATAGACCCAATTTGGTAATTGTTTCCTTCGTTTCTTTCTTTTTCTTTGCCAATTTTCTGCCTTGTTATCAATTAAAAATACGAAGGCTTAAAAAATGTCGCTAATTATTTTGTAAATGACGCAGAATTATCTATATTTGTATAATAATATGCGATTATTAGTTAATATAAAAATAGAATATTAGACATATCCGCATATAAATAACTTAAGAGCCTTGTTATCGAAAACTGCAAATTTTGATTGACGCGAGGCCATAGGGGACACCCTTCACCGGTTTTTTGTAATTTTGCAAAAAATACGGGATGGTTCCCCTATTGGAAGCCGCGTCAAAGGTTTGCAGTACCTCGATAACGGTGGAAGGTAGGGGAACCATCCCACTATATACCACAGGGCTCGTTAAAACTTAACGAGTTATGAAAACAAAACCTGAACCAAACCGAATTGACGCCTGCATTCAAAAAAAGAATGCCGCTTTTTTCTCTACAATAGGAGAGAAGCCTCCATTTGACATCCTCTTTGCTAGGAAGCCTAAAAACCCAATTTGATTCTGTTGAAAACCCCTTTTTCAGGCGATCGCCTATTTTAATCAATTAATCCCAATTTTCAACCCAATCTAAAAAATGAACGATAAATACGTAAGGGGAAAGGTACGGCCTGACGGCCAGCTGTCAGAGATCAGCTATCAGCTTTCGGCTAACTCTCGTAATAAAGAATTAAAAAATGCTTCTAGAAAGCTTATCCAACCACAGGTGAATCAACAAGATCAGGCTTGGCTACCTTCGGCAAGTATTCCACTATTGTATGGCAATGGCTTGCTATTTCTTCGGGAACTGTTCGACACTTGTTCGGGTCGGCTTCGACAACGCTTCGGGTCGGCTTCGACTCGTTCCCGAAGACTTCCCGAAGCGCACCCGAAGAACAGTCGAAGAAATGCCGAAAAAAGTCATACGCAGATACAACCAATTTCCGAAAAACCGGCGAAGCCTGATGGAAGGTTCCGCGAAGACCTATCAACTAAAAGCAGCGAAAATATTCTATACAGTAGGTCGGCTTTAAAGCTTTCTGCTTTAAGCTTTACGCTCATCATTCTCTCGTCCCATGTTAGGTGCGTACACGCCCAGCAGCGCGATAGTTACCGTTTGGAGGGAACGGTGCTGTCCGCTGCTACCGGCGTGGCGTTGGAGGGCGCTACCGTGCGTATCAAAAATAAGGGAGCCGGTGTGCTGTCGGAAAACGATGGTACCTTTGTGATCCGTACAGCAGACACGGCCGGTATTCTGATCGCTTCTTACCTAGGCTATCAGCAGCAGGAAATCGTTTTCAATAGGAGGGAAGCTGGGCCTTTTCTATTCCGCCTGGAAGCGGATGACAACGAATTGCAGGAAGTGGAAGTGAGTACGGGCTATCAAACGCTGCATAAGGAACGGGCGACGGGGAGTTTTGTGTTGATCGATAGCGCCTTACTGAACCGTGGGGTGGGCATCAATATCCTGGATCGCCTGGCCAGTGTTTCCAGCGGTGTATATTTCAACGGCACGGGAGGTATGTCAGATGATTATACGATTGTCAATCCGGGTAATATCAATCCCAATAATAAACTGGGTATCAATATCCGTGGGCAGAGCACCTTATCCAACCTCGTCAGTAAAGATCCATTAATAGTGGTGGATAATTTTCCTTACGAAGGGGATATCAATAACCTTAACCCGGAGATGGTGGAATCCGTTACGATACTGAAAGATGCTGCGGCAGCTTCCATTTGGGGAGCACGTGCTGGCAATGGGGTGATTGTGATCACAACAAAAAAAGGTAAACTTAACCAGCAGATGAAAGTCGATCTGCAGGGCAATACCCGGATTGGGGCCAAACCGGACATCTTTTATGACCGCGCTTTCCTGAATGCGTCCAGTTATATCAATTTGGAAGATAGCCTCTACAGGCTGGGTTATCTTAACAACGACCTCAACAACAGCTTCCAGTATCCGGCTGTTACGCCGGTTGTTGACCTTTGGGAACAGCTGCGCAAAGAACAGATATCTCAGCAGGAAGCCGATGTGCAGATAGCCACGCTGAAACAGCAGGATGTACGGGAGGATATCACCCGGTACGTATACCGCCCATCGGTATTGCAGCAGTATGCGCTGGCTGCGCGTGGCGGTACGTCTGACCTTTCTTATGCGGTGAACGTGGGCTACGACAAAAATAAAGCTGACCAAAAAGGCAATGGCTATGAGCGTCTGACGATCAGCTCCTTCGACACCTATCGGCCTATCAGGAACCTGGAACTGAATACAGGAATGATCTATACCAGCATGCGTCTGGAAGCCAACAATAACTTTGCTTGGAAAAGCAGTAATTATAATGTAAACGGCAATAGTTATTTTGCTTTATACCCTTATGCACGGTTGGCCGACAGCGATGGCAATCCCTTACCCATCTCCCGGGAATTACGGAGTACCTATATTGATAGTGTGGAGAATCTGGGTTTCCTGAACTGGCGTTATGCCCCTTTACAGGAAATTACCGTGGCTGACAACCGTTCCATACGGAGCAACCTACTGCTCCGGGCAGGGCTGAAATATACCTTTACCACCTTCCTGAATGCCGAACTGAACTACCAGCACGAAAGGCAGACGCTGTCAGGCGAAAACTTCTACAGTACCGATAGCTGGTATACGCGCGACCTGATCAACCGCTTCACCCAGTATGATCCCGTGAGCGGGTCGCTTGGTTATCCCGTACCCTTGGGTGGTATTTTAGATCTATCTTTCAATGAAACCGTCAGCCATAATTTCAGGGGTCAGTTAAATTTTAGCCACAGCTTTGATCGGGTACATGAAGTGACGGCCTTTGCAGGTTATGAAGTGCGGGAAGTGAAAGGAGAGAGTTATCTGCGTACCTCATACGGGTATGACCGCGAGCATGGCACAGCTGTCGGCAATCTCGACTTTTCTTCTTATTACGATACCAATCCGGCGTTCGGTGCTTCGCTGCCCGTGCCTAGTGGCAGTATATTGGGCAGTCTGAACCGCTTTATCTCGTATTTTGCCAATGCGTCCTATAGCTACGATGGCCGCTATTTGCTGACCTTGAGCGCTAGGAAAGACGGCTCGAATATCTTTGGCGTGAACAGCAACGACAAATTTGCCCCGCTTTGGTCGGCTGGCCTGGGATGGGACCTATCCAAGGAAAGTTTTTATGATGTCGATCTTTTGCCTTATCTTAAGTTTAGAGCGACTTACGGTTTCAATGGCAATGTCTATAACGGTACAGCTTTTACCACGGGGACGTACGGCGTGAACAGCCTGACCCAGCTTCCGGCCTTTACCGGCCTCACTCCGTCAAACCCGGAACTGCGCTGGGAGAAGGTTCGGAACATTAACCTGGGAATGGACTTCGCCCTAAAAGGTGGACGCCTGAACGGTATCTTGGAATGGTATAACAAAAGGGGAACGGATCTGATCGATCAGGTACCGCTTACGGCTTCCACCGGCTTTACCAGCTTTATAGGCAATGCGGCCAGCACGGATAGCAAAGGCATTGACCTGACGCTGAATGCCCTCATCCTGCGGCGGAGCGCTTTCCGATGGAATGCTGGCCTGCTGCTGAGCACGCTAAAGGATAAGGTACTTAGCACGAACGTGCAGCAGACCTCGGCGAGCATCCAAAATAATGCTGTTTCGAAAGTGGGCAGCCCCTTGTACAGCGTGTTCAGCTATAAATGGGCGGGCCTTGATCCGGAGAACGGTAACCCGAGGGGCTACCTGAATGGGGAGATCAGCGAAGACTATACCGCTATCATCAATAATTTTAATCCGGATAGCTTGGTTTACCATGGTTCGGCGAGGCCCACGATATACGGCTCCTTGCGGAATGACTTTGCATTCCGGCGTTTTGCCCTTTCGTTTAACCTGACGTTTAAAGGAGGTTATTATTTCCGCCGGAGCTCCACTTCGCTGAATTACCTCGATGTGCTGGCCAACGGTGGCCACGCCGATTTTGACCGGCGCTGGCAGTACCCCGGAGATGAACGGCGTACCGAGGTGCCCTCGCTGACCTACACGAGGGATGTGAACCGGAATACTTTCTATACCTATTCGGAAGTGCTGATGGAAAAAGGTGACCATATCCGCTTGCAGGACATCCGGCTCAGTTATGAGCTGTTTGACGGAAAAGCCCGTTCAACGCTCAAAAACCTGCAGCTTTTTGTCTATGCCAACAACCTTGGCATTTTATGGCGGGCCAATGGGTTGGGGTTGGATCCGGACGTAACCTATTACCCCAATCCGCGCTCTTTTTCTTTTGGCATCAAAACAAGTTTATAACCTTAGATCGAAAAACAAGATGACACTTAGATATATTATCGGATGTGGACTGGCCCTTGCCATGCTGGGCCTGGCCTCTTGCAAGGAAAACGACTGGCTGGAGGTCAGCAACAATAAGGCGCTGGTTATCCCGTCCACTCTGGAAGATTTACAGGCCATTTTGGACAATACTTCCGCTATGAACGACGGTTATCCAGTATTCGGGCTGCTGGGTACCGACAATCTCATAATTCCCAACATGACAAGCCTGAACAGTATAACCGAACGGGAAGCCAATACCTACCTGTGGCAGAAGGAGCTCTATCCGGCCTACCCGCAAATCAGTGACTGGAACAAGCCGTATGAGCTCGTTGCATATGCGAACATCGTACTGGACGGATTGGATCGCCCTGATGTTGCTGAAAACAGGGATCAGGCAGCCTACCGCCAGATTAAAGGCAGTGCTTTATTTTTTCGGGCTATGGCCTTTTATCAACTGGCGCAGTTGTTCTGCAACGCATATAATGCAGCTACGGCGGCTTCCGATCTTGGCCTGCCTTTACGGTTATCTTCCGATGTTAACCTTGTGGTGAAACGGGCCACAGTATCGGAAACTTATGAAACGATCCTACAGGATTTGACTGATGCCTTACCATTGTTGCCGGAAAAAAGCCCGTATTTGACCAGGCCGTCCAAAGTTTCTGCCACTGCCCTGCTGGCCAAGATTTACCTGGCTATGGAAGATTATGCCAATGCCCTTCTGTATGCAGATGAGACCTTAAAAATACAAGCTGCTTTATTGGATTTCAATACGCTTTCGAACACGGGTCTTTATCCTTTTCCACCATTGATTAACGGCGGATCGGAAAATCCGGAAATCATTTTTTATGCAAGGGGGATTTCCTATTCTTCTATCCGGGCGTACAGCAGTACCAGCGCGGTGGATTCAAATCTATTGCGGCTGTACGAGGCATCTGATTTACGGAAAAGTCTCTTTTTTGAGCAGCGGAATGGCTATTATCGTTTTAAGGGCACGTATTCGGGAGCCATCGCCCAGCTGTTTTCGGGAATAGGGGTAAACGAAGTACTGTTGATCCGAGCGGAGTGTTACGCAAGGCTGGATCAACCCGCCGCTGCTTTGGCGGATTTAAGAACTTTATTGATAAAGCGTTATACCCCGGAAGGATACCAATCGCTTCAGCTAAACGATAGCACGGACTTATTGAAAATAATATTGACGGAAAGACGGAAGGAGCTGCCCTTTACCGGGCAGTTGAGATGGGAGGACCTGCGTCGGCTGAATCAAGACCAGCGGTTTGCGAAAAGCCTGGAACGCAACATGGAAGGAGAACATTATCTCCTCGAGCCAGGCAGTCCAAGATATGTATTGCCTATTCCGGATTATGAGTTAGACCTTAACCCTATGCCACAAAATGAACGTTAAAAGAATTTATTTGATAGGAATGGTATATCTGTTCCTTTTGGGAGTCGTAGAAGCGTCTCCCAAAGACCGGATTTCCTTAGAGTTTTATACTGACTATTTTGCATTGAGTCCTATCTTGCAGCAGACGGAACTTCCGCATATTGCTATTGAACCTATCTGTCAGGACGAAAGGGGATTTACATTTGCTCTCCATAAGACAGTAAAGACAGGATACCTCCGCATCCGGATTTTTGCGAATCAGAATGGTGATTCTACGTTAATGAGCGGTCTTTTCTTCGCGGCATCAGGAGACAGTATTACCTGCCGTTATACAAAAGGGCCTGGATTTAGTGTCTATTTTACGGGAAGAGGAAGTGAAAAATATCAAGTTCAATATGAAAGTTCCCTATATTATGAAGATTTTGACCACCAATTTGAATTGCTGAAAAGCTATCGAAAGAAATTGAGCATTGTGGAATATCGGGTGCTTCAGACAGACATAGAAAGTAATAAAGAATATAACCAACTTCGAATCAAACGATCGGCTTTGCTGCACCAGCGCCTAAATGGAGATTCGCTGATTGCTTCCATACTTCCCACATTACCGGAACTGTTTTCGGATTCCCTTGCGAAAAAGTCAAAAAACTATCCTTATTATCTGGCCAAGCTACTGGCTTTGGTTGCCGAACAAACAGATAAAGATATATTGGATTATATTAAATGTTGCGATGACCAGGAATTACATGATAAGGTAATGTTGGTTTATCTGCGGGAGCAACTATTCGACCGACCTGTTGCGTATTTGAGGTCGATATCCGATAACCTGTATACGCGTGATTATCGGGCAATAGCTGCATCGATAACCGAAACCGTAACCCCAGGTGCAGAGGCATATAACTTTATGCTTCCTAATGAATATGGGAAAATGGTTCAACTAACGGATTTTCGGGGAAAAGTTGTATTTCTCGATTTCTGGTTTACCGGTTGCAGTGCCTGTTCATTATATTACCAGCACGTATTGGCTGAAGTAGAAAAACATTTCAAAAATAATCCAGATATTGTATTTATCAGTATTTCGGTTGATCGGGACCGAGAGAAATGGTTAAAAAGCATAAGAGGAGAAAGCAAAACGGGCTATCAATACACATCGGATGATGCCGTTAATCTCTTTACAGACGGTAAAGCATCCAAACATCCGGTAATTGAAAAATATAAGGTGCTAGGTTATCCACGACCTTTATTAATAGATCGTAAAGGAGTAATTATTACTGCGAATGGAAAAAAACTGAGAGAAAGTGGAGTAGGTGGATTAGTGGAGATCATCAATGTAGCATTGAATAATAAATAAAAGCCATCCGGAATATTCGTACCGGATGGCTTCTTCGCTACGTCACTTGTCTTAAGGCTGGTACTTGCTGCCTGTCACCGTGCTGTTTATTCTTGGATCACTTTGATAGATCCGTGAACCGGTAGGCAACGCGGATGCATTGAAATCAAAGGAACATACGTCAGAGGGATCGGCTTCTTGACATGTTTTTGAGTCGTCAAATTCTTCCACATCGAAATATGCGCCATTTGCATCGGTTCCTTGCGCAAGTACACCTACATGGATACCTACGCGGTTTGTTTCTGCTTTATTGGTAAAAGCGCTGGCTCCTAGAGCCATGACGCTTACCCCCACACCGAGGAGGATTTGGGCTGTTTTTTTGTTCATTTTATTGTGTTTTGAGTTTTGTTATTGTTTGGATACAGATGGAGCGCCCAGGAGCCCAACAGCACGAATATCAGATTGAACACGATATGCTGGCCCCATCCGAGGCTTTCGATCACACCGCCGCAATGGCATAAGCGGTTTTTGACAAAGAGCAGCATCAGTCCAAGGTACAAAGTGAACAGCACCATCAGTCCGGTGGCCAGCTGTAGCCCCAAACGCTTGCTACGGGGCCAGATCAACAGCAGGGCAATTCCGATTTCAAGCAGGGGGATGCCCGGCCCGATGATAGGCACTAAGCCGCCGATATAGGGAATCTTCATGATGCCCCGGCTGAAACGCTCCAGATGTGCCAGCTTGTCGCTGCCGGTATAGACAAACAAGAAGATAAAAGCGTAGCTGAGGGTCGGGATCAGCCACCGCTCCAGCTTATGGAGCAGGTACCTGCCTGTTTGCCTGATACGGCTGCTGATGTGGATAAGGTATTCCATTGCGGTTTTTATTTTGGTGAATGAAAGCATGTTGTTTGTTGCCTTGAGCCGGTCGCACTGGCCTGCCGGGTTTCCAAAAGCCGGGCAGGCCCTTTTGTCTGGCCATCCACGGCCGTCTGGGGAATACCGCAAATTTTCGTCGGTACAACCATCGATAAAGGAAACGCGAAAAGGAAAGGAGAAAACGCAAAGCAGGATACCGAGGAACGAGGATAATGCCGATCAGCAAAGCCAGGTAATACCTGAAAAAGGTAAGGAGGAGGGGTGCTAGGATAGCGGCCACCCACTGCCTGTTGAGGTTTTCCTGCCTTGATGTCCACATCGTTAACAACCTGTTCATGATACCTGTCTTTTTTGTTTTTCCCTACACAGCGCCCGCCTGGCGGTTGCTGTCTCCCCGAGCGATGTTTTTATGATCTGCTTTACATTTCAAAGGTATGCTCGCGAAAGGGCTCGCGATGCCGCTTAGATCGCAATTCAAAATGATCTAAGTAGCATTTCAATGTAACCTAGATCATGTAGGAAATAACCTTATAAGGTGTTTTTAGCTTGTTTGAGAAGTATGCTGAAGGTTCTTCGGTCCATATGCAGGTACTCGGCTAATAGTTCCTGCTTTACTCGGGTTTCGATGCCAGGGTAATGGCGTAACAGATAGGCAATACGCTCAGTTGCGGTATAAGCGAGGATGGTATTGTATCGGGCCAACCGCTGTTCGCGCAGGCCATAAAGACGAAACAAAAGGGGATAAAGCGCCCGATAATCTTCCAATAAAGGGTATAAACGGAAATAGGGGATACTGAGCAGGATACTATCGTCCCACAGGCGGATACTTTCGTGCAGTGGTTTACGTTCTAAGAAGCTGGCGGGCTGGAAAAGTAGATCACCCTGTTTCCATAACAAGAGGGGCCGTTCTTTGGATTTTTCTTCATCAAAGAGCGTACTACAGGCCACTCCCCGTAATAGGTAGCATAGATAACCGTCATCGTCTTGTTGGTATTCAAGGTAACTCATTTTGGGTTGTTTGAGCAACTTCGTATCCCGGATGAGCCTTTCGGTTAGGCCTTCCGGAATATCGGTCAACCTCTTGAACTGATTGATGGCTAATTGTACGTATTCCTGTTTTTCTGCCATGATTTAAGCACTGCTTTTTTTTTAAATGCAGAAAGCATCGCGATTTCAGCTCGCTATTCATCGTATGCTGATTATTGCCGGCGAAAATTAATGCTTATTTTTTACGCTAGGTTGTGAGAATACGCACAATTTTTCCCTGATTGTGCGTATTCTCACAGCTCGGCGAAATTATTTAATAGAAATGCGTTAAAAAACTAGACAGCCGAAGGCGGAAAACCATGGTATTGCTTAAACTGCACCGCAAAGCTATGCGTATCATTGTAACCGATCTGAGGCAAAACTTGGGAAAGTGCCGTCTTTTCTTTCAATAGCGCCATCGCTTTTTCCATCCGGCGTTGGATGATGTATTGCTTAATGCTGCAGCCGTAAACTTCCTGAAATTTGCGCTGCAGGGTTTTCGCACTTCCCGCAAATTGGCTGGCCAACATTTTGAGGTTGAGTTCTTGGTGGTCGAGATTGCTGTCGATATAAATTTTGAGTTGGGAAGCAAGGGATAAAACGGGGTTTTGGTAGACTTCACAAACGCGCTCATGATACTGCCTGGCGATCTGTAAAACAAGCGGTAAGAACGGGCTGCTTTGCACTTTGTGATCTGTGGGTGGTAATGCTTGGAGATATTGAACCAATCTTTTGGTTTTGGCGCGCATCTTCACGACTGGCAATGAGGTAATACCCGGCTCATTATTCAAGAGGGCAGAAAGAACAGGTTCGATACTAGGAAACAGCAGATCTTCTTTGTTTTTGTCGATCAAAATAGGCAAATGGTATACAAGCGTAAAAACCTGTTGGCGGCCGGGCTGTACCGTTAACTGGTAATTGCCCTGATCATGGTAAGTGCATAGAAACTCACCTTTGGAAATAAACCTGCGCTCGTTTTCGCCCACCTGAATGTTCATGCGGCCTTCGAGCACAAAGAACAGGAAAAAATGAGGGCAGTTTACACGGTAGCGAATTTGTTTCTCTTCAGCGGCCTGCATTTCATAAAGATGGTATCTCACTTCTTCGAATCTCCAGTCGCGTCGGTTGATGGGGTTTTTTGTTGACATGGTTTTGGGTAAATCTTTATTCATAAGAGGGGCTGGTTTGGTAAAGCAATAATTGCTATTAATGTATCGCACCGTAAAAATCAACTATTATTTGGAAAGGTAAAAGCAAAAAAAGGACAGAAAATGGGCTTGTTGAAGTTTTTTCTGCCAGAAATAGGAAGGTTTATGAAGCGAATCCATTCGGTATCCTAGTGTTGAGGAAGTGTTAAGGTAGTATTAGTGTATAGTCAAACCAGTGCGAATAATAATGGCGCGGCAATGTTCCACTGGTAGTTCACTAAAATAACCCTTTTTGCGGCCTTTCAGTGGACTCTTAGTGGACTACCAGTGGGTGAGTAGCGAGTGACGAGGACGTGGATAGTCAAAACAAATGAACTGGATGTGAAAACAATTACGGCAGAAGCGGAAAGTGTAAGGTTGGAAATTTATGATTTTCCTGTTTGGCATGGGTAGGTAATTATTGCAGTTAAACAAGCAACTGTTTTTTACGTGGCATGCAGTAGTCGATTGCGGGCTTTAGGCTGTAAATAGAAAGTCATTTCATCTTCAAATAATGCGTTATTCACTAGTTAATAACGAAGCCTGGAACGAATCTATCCCGTTTTTTCTAAATTCGTATAATTACAATAAATACAACGAAACAATGGAATATAGATTTTTAGGCGGGTCGGGCCTACAGGTGCCGGTCTTGAGTTTTGGAACAGCTACTTTTGGCGGCGGTAATGATTTTTTTAAGGCTTGGGGCAATACCCAGGTGGAAGAAGCCAAACGACTCATTGGGATATGCCTTGATGCAGGTGTAAACTTGTTTGATACCGCAGATATCTATTCGGAAGGGCTTGCGGAAGAGGTGTTGGGAAAGGCCCTTGCCGGAAAGCAGCGCGATCAGTACCTGCTCTCTACGAAAACTAGCTTTACCTTTGGCGATGGACCTAATAACCAGGGTTCTTCGCGGTTCCATATCTTAAGGCAGATAGAGGGGAGTTTAAAGCGACTGAAGACAGACTATATTGACATTTACCATATGCATGGTTTTGACGGGGTGACACCGGTAGAAGAGACGTTAAGAACCTTAGATGATTTGGTGCAGAGTGGGAAAGTACGTTACCTGGCAGCTTCTAACTTTTCGGGTTGGCATTTGATGAAATCACTTGGGGTATCTGAAAAATACGGATGGAATAGGTATGTGGCGCATCAGGTCTACTATTCGCTGGCAAACCGTGAGTATGAATGGGAACTGATGCCTTTGGGCTTAGACCAAAAAGTAGGTGCCATCATCTGGTCGCCTTTGTCGGCCGGCAGATTGGGCGGTAAATATGGTCGGAATAAGCCGATTCCAAAAGACAGCCGGGTGGCGCAGGGAGGAAGTCCGGTACCGGAGATGGTGGTCAATGAGGAGGTTTTCTATAACACCATCGATGCTTTGGAAAAGGTTGCTGAAGAAACCGGTAAAACTATGGCACAGGTAGCCTTGAATTGGTTGTTGCAGCGTCCGACAGTTTCCAGCATTATTGTTGGCGCCCGGAATGAAAAGCAACTGACTGAAAATCTGGATGCCATTGGCTGGAATTTGTCTGCCGATCAGGTGAAAAAGCTCGATGAGGCGAGTGTTGTACCGCCTACTTATCCGTACTGGCACCAATGGCAGAACAAAACTTTGAACCCGACGCCGGATTTTTATAGAAATGCTTAAGTGGCGGTTTTAAAACTTCCTTTACTTTTGTGGTTATGACGGTATTGATTATTGAAGACGATGCTACGTTGAATAAAAACATTTCCAATGCCTTTGCCTCTGAAGATTGGTCAGTGCAAAGCGTTTTTGATGGTGAGCTTGCCGAGCGGATATTAAGAAAGAACAGCTTTGACTGCCTGGTGATGGATATTAACCTTCCGGGGAAAAATGGCTTTGAGCTGTGCAAAGCATTCCGGGAGAAAAATCAGGATACGCCTGTCTTAATGCTTACAGCCTTTGCTGATTTGGAGGATCGGGTTGAGGGCTTTGATTGTGGTGCCGATGATTACCTGACTAAACCTTTTTTTATGCGCGAATTGATCATCCGCGTAAAGAAATTAGTAGAACGGAACCATAAAAAAAGGACAAGTGCTAATGGCGATGAGCTGCTATTTGATGATATCTGCATACGCAGATCGAAAAAGCAAGTTTTTCGTCAAGGAAAAGAGATTTTGTTGACACCCCGGGAATATAATATCTTATTGCAGTTGATGCAGAACCCAACGGAAATTATTTCGAAGCGTGACTTGGTGAAATCAATCTGGGGAAGCGCGTTGGATTTTAATACCAACACGATTGAAGTGTATATTAATTTTCTTCGGAATAAACTGGATAAGCCCTTCGGAAAGAATACGATCAAAACAAAGATTGGCTACGGCTATTATATCGAAGCCCGCTGAAACGTGCTTGACAAGGCATAATGAAAATTCGCGATAAAATATTGTTATCTTTTTCAACGGTTACCATTTTATTGGTAGCCATTACTTTTGTATTTATTTATATTCTGTTTTCTGAATACAGGGAGGAAGAATTTCAACAGCAACAAAACAAAAAAATTCATTCGACCATCCAGCTGATCGAACAATTCAAAAAAGAGAGCGCTGCCATATCCGGTATTTTAGATGCTCAGGATATCAACGATTTCTATGATGAAAAGTTACTGGTTTACGATTCGGATAAAGCATTGATTTTTTCAAGTCTGGACGATTTGAGCATCAGAAAGCGAATCGAGATTCTCAATGAGTTATCGCCTTCCCGCCAATGGATAGAAACTAAGGAGGAAAATTATGATCTGATAGGTGTTTACCTGGAAAGTAAGGGAAAGAGTTATTATGCGATTAGTAAAGCATACGATGCTTTTGGTTATGATAAATTGGTTTTCCTCAAACAGGTGTTGCTCATTATTTTTGCTGTTATTGCTGTAGTGGTACTTATTGTATCGTTATATATCGCTAATAATATAGCAAAACCTATCAATCGGCTCACCTTACTATTGCACCAGTATGATTTGCATAAAGAGGATAACCAGCCCTTAAATAATGAAACCGGCACAAGCGAGTTGAGTTACCTAACGGCACGCTTTAATGAACTGTTACAGCGTAGTCAGGAAGCATTTATCTTTCAGAAACACACGGTTGATCATATCTCACACCAATTAAAGACTCCGATAGCTGTATTGGTTTCTGAATTGGAAAGTATAGTGAAAGTGACGGATATGCAATTGCTAAAGAGAGAACTCGAAGCTCAAGTTGAACGGGCAAAGGCTTTAGGTGATATTATCAATACCTTGTTGGAGATTTCAAAAATAGAGTCCGGAAAAAATTTTCACTTGGAAAACATACGTCTGGACGAAATTATCTTTGATTTACTGGAGCAATTGGGTACGCTTTATCCAGAGTTTCATTTTCAGATTTCCTTTGTGCCTGAGTCATTTACCGAACAGCAAATGGAGGTTTCAGGAAGTAAATTGCTGCTTTACCAGGCCTTCCAGAATCTGCTGATAAATTGTGTTCGATATAGTGATAATGCGAAAGCATGGATAACGATCGATTGTTCGCAAGTTGATCAATTGTTTATAACCATTTCCAACCAGGGGTTGCCTATTACAGCCGAAGAACAAAAATTGTTGTTCCAGCATTTTTTTCGAGGTGAAAATAGCAGAGGTAAGGCGGGTTCTGGACTGGGATTGATATTAACACAGAAAATTATTTACCTACATAAAGGCGAAATCTCTTATCATAATGAAGGTTGCCTGAATACCTTCCGGGTGGGCTTACCTCGTTGAGCTTTCTTAAGCTAATTTTTATTTTCTTTAAGCTTTTTTTAAGCTCGATAAAGACACTTTTGTGCATTCAAAATAATTGTGGAACTGAATGTACCGAATTGCTTTAATTTTTTCTTTTTTAATAGTACAAATAGCGGCTGTTTTTGGGCAGGATACTTTGCGCATGAATCGTAAAGATGCAGAGGCGGTTTTTTTGAAGCAAAACCTTTTACTGCTGGCCGAAAGACTGAATATACCCAAAGCTGAGGCAGAGCTTCAACAGGCTAAATTGTGGCCTAACCCAACATTCACCTTTGATCAGGTTAACCTTTGGGCAACGGATCATCAAACGAAGGGGCAGGAGGTTGTTCCCCCTTTATGGGGTAATTTTGGTAAAAATCAGCAGTTTGCCATAGAAATTGAGCAATTAATACAAACCGCTGGTAAACGGAAAAAGTTGATGGCGCTGGAACAGGTTAGTGCTGATAAAGCAGAGCAGTACTTTGAGGATTTGCTACGGAACCTCAAGCTCGAATTCCGTAACCAGCTAACGGAACTGCAATATATTCAGCGCAATCAGTTTATTTTGGAAAAGCAGTTGCGCTCTATTCGCCAGCTCACTACATCCTACGAAAAGCAAGTGAAAGAAGGTAATATCCCACAAAGTGAGTGGGTTCGACTCAAAGCACAGGAAATTGAGATTGCAAAAGATAGGAATGACTGGCGTATGCAGTCCAATCAGGCACAGAGTAGGTTGAAAACTTTGATGCATATGCCTCCGCAATTGACGCTATTAATTGCCGACCAAGATTTTGACACGATTCCGGAAGCAAAAGAACCACTGCATACAGATAGACTACTTGCGCAGGCGAAAGAAATCCGCCCAGACCTGAAGTTGGCCGCACTTGAAAAAGTATATAGCGATAAGCGCTATCAGTATGAGCGTGCCAAGCGGATTCCAGACTTTTCTCTGAAAGCAGCATACGATCGTAATGGTAGTGTGATGCTGGATTTTGTGGGCTTTGGTGTGGCTATGGATCTCCCTTTGTTTAATAGAAATCAAGGCCATATTAAAGCAGCCGAAATAGGGAGGGAGCAGGCAAAAATCAACGCGCAAAAGGCTGTGAGTAGCGCGGAGAATGATTTGGTAAATGCCTATGAGAATTATTTGTCGACTGCCAGTTTTCGAAAACAGATTGCGCCCGGATATGCGAAAACGCTAGATGAAATGCTGAAGGCTTACACACGGAATTTTCAGCGTAGTAACCTGTCTATGCTCGAATACTTAGATTTTCTTGATGCCTATTTAGCCAATCAGAAAAGCATTTTAGAGGCTAACAAAGCAGTAAGGAATGCTGCCGAAGAACTGAATTATGCTGTCGGTACCGACATTGTTCAATATTAAAAGCACTTAAATCGATACAAATGAATTTACGGTTTATACCCATAGGTTTTGCCCTGATGGTGACGATGCAAGCTTGTAAAAGCGAAAAACAAGATGTAGACCATGCTACGGCCTCAACAACATATCACATTCCGGAAGATTTTAAAAGCCGAATACAAATTGAGGAAGTTAAAACCGAACCCATTACGGAAAGTATTCATCTGATGGGAAGTGTAGAAACCGATCCCGACAACGTGATTGATTACGTTAGCCTAACAAACGGCGTAGTTGCTAATGTACATTTTTCTTTAGGAGATGCTGTCCAAAAAGGGCAGGTGCTGGCCGAATTGCGCAGCACAGCGCTTAGTGCTCTGCAAGCTCAGGCTTCATCGATGGATGCAGAAATTGAAAGTGCAGTGCGTAACCTAAAAACGATAGCGTCTTTACACGACGATAAGTTGGCTTCCGATAAGGATTTGGCTGAAGCTAAAAGCAAATTGGAGGTCTTGCGTTCGGCTAAAGCAAGGGTAAGTGCTGACTTGAATTTATACAATGCGCGTTCTGGTAAAGGAGTTTTTCAGATCAAAGCGCCTATTTCCGGCATTATCACCCGTAAATCGATTAATCCGGGCATGCAGATTTCTGATGGAAGTGGCGTGTTGTTTACGGTTGCTTCGCTGCGCGATGTTTGGGTAATGGCTAATGTATATGCCACTAACCTGCAGACTATAGCTGCGGGTATGGGGGTCAAGATTTCCTCGCTATCATATCCCGGACAGTTTTTTTGGGGTAAGATTTCGGCGATGTCTCCTACGATGGATGAAGAAGAAAAGGTATTAAAGGCACGTATTGAACTGCCTAATCCTGATTTTAAATTGAAACCGGGTATGATGGTCGATGTAATTGCAGAAAAAAAACGCGAAAAGAAAGCCCTTGCTATTCCGATAGATGCGATTGTTTTTGCGGATAACGAAAACTATGTACTGGTTTGTCATGACGATAGGCAGGTGGAGGCTCGAAAAGTAGTGATTGCCGCGCAGAACGACCATCAGTACTATATTGAAAGTGGGCTGAAGGAAGGTGAGCGGATTATTACGAAAAACCAACTTTTGGTTTTTGAGCAAATCAAAAACTTTTAAAATTTAACAGGCAAGATGACCAGGTTTATACAAAACATTGTAGCATTTTCACTCAAAAATAGCATCATCGTTTTTTTCGCGACGGCCTTGTTGGTTGTGGTGGGCATTATATGTTATGTCCATACACCTATCGAAGCTTATCCTGACGTTACGAACACACGCGCTCGCATTATTACGCAATGGCCCGGGCGCAGTGCCGAAGAAGTGGAGAAGTTTGTGACGCTACCTTTAATGAAGGAGATGAATACGATTCCTAAGAAGGCAGAGGTACGCTCGATTTCACTCTTTGGTTTATCGGTGGTTACGGTGTTGTTTGAGGATGATGTAGCCGATTTTTATGCGCAGCAGTATGCGGCTAATCGTCTGCAATCGGCCGAGTTGCCCGAGGGGGCTAATGCTGAAATAGAGCCTCCTGCGGGAGCTACAGGGGAAATCTTTCGGTATGTGGTGAAAAGTAAACGTCCTATTAAAGAGATCACAGCTATACAGGACTGGGTAATTGAACGGGAACTGCTGGCTATCCCTGGGATTTCTAATGTGATCAGTTTCGGTGGTGAGGAGAAAACCTATGAAATAAAAATTAACCCAACGGCTTTAGCCAGCTATGACCTCTCGCCGCTGGACGTCTATAATGCCGTTTCTAAAAGCAATGTGAATGTTGGCGGAGATGTGATTGAACGGGGCGATCAGGCTTATGTGGTGCGCGGAGTAGGCTTGTTGACAAAGCTGGAGGATATTGAAAATATCTTGATTACGGCAAAAGGCAAATCGCCTGTTTTGATCAAAAATGTGGCGCGGGTAGAGGTGTCGGCGAAGCCGAGGTTGGGGCAAGTAGGCTTGCAGGACGATCAGGATCTGGTACAGGGCATCGTGATGATGCTCCGAGGAGAAAATCCGAGCACTGTTATTCCCCGACTCAAAGAAAAGATCAATGAACTTAATAACACTATTTTACCTGATGATGTAAAAATTGTTCCGTTTATAGACCGCACAGAGTTAGTGGATGCCACAGTTGGGACGGTGAGCAAAAATTTGGTGGAAGGAATTGTCTTTGTATCGGTAGTGGTATTTATTTTCTTGTTTAACTGGCGTAGCACCGTCATTGTGGCCTCGGTGATTCCCTTAGCGTTTTTGTTTGCGATTATTATGCTCCGGATACAGGGTTTACCTGCTAACCTGATTTCATTAGGAGCCATTGATTTTGGTCTGTTACTAGAAGGTACGCTGGTTATCGTGGAAACGGTGTTTGTGGCGATGGAGAAAAAAGCCCACCATATTGGCATGCAGCGTTTCAATTTAATGCATAAATCGGGGCTGATTAAGCGAAGTGCCGGCAATGTGGCCGGTTACATTGTCTTTGCCCAATTGATTCTCATCGTTGCCCTCATTCCCATCTTCTCCTTTCAGAAAGTGGAAGGAAAAATGTTTTCGCCTTTAGCCTTTACTTTAGGATATGCCTTGTTCGGCTCGTTACTATTAAGTATAACTTATGTGCCTGCGATGTGTAGGTTATTGCTGCGCCGAAATATCCGTGAGCGTGAAAACCGTATTTCCAGGTTCTTCAAAAGTGTGCTTTTTCGCTTATTTCTTTGGAGTAACCGTCATCGGCGACTCACCATAGGTGTTTTTATTGCGTTAATTGTTGCAGGCGGTGTGAAATTCATGTTCTACGGTTCTGAATTTATTCCGAAGCTTAACGAGGGGGCTTTGTATGTGCGAGCGACCTTGCCGAATAGCGTAAACTTAGGCGAATCTGTTCGTTTAGCGGAAGAGATGAAGGCTAAAATCAGGAAGTTTGATGAGGTGAAGTTTGTACTGAACCAAGTGGGAAGACCGAATGATGGTACAGACCCGACAGGCTTTTTTAACATTGAATTTCATATTCAACTGTATCCGGAAAACGATTGGAAGCGAAAGATTAACAAGGAGGAATTAATTCAGGAGATGCGCCATTCATTGGAAACTTATCCCGGCATTGTTTTTGGGTTTAGCCAACCTATACAGGACAATGTAGAAGAATATGTAGCCGGAGTTAAAAGTTCTTTAGTGGTTAAAATTTTCGGAGATGATTTGTTCCAACTGGAAGATTATGCCAGTCAGGTCGCGCAAAGTTTAAAAACGGTAAAGGGTATTGAAGACCTGAATGTATATCGTAACATCGGACTACCAGAACTTCGTATCCAGCTGCACGACCATAAAATGTCGCGCTATGGTATTGATATTGCGGATGCGCAGGCGGTCATAGAAATGGCTATCGGTGGGCGTGCGGCAACATCATTTTATGAAGACGACCGTAAGTTTGATGTGCGCTTGCGTTTTGATAAACCCTATCGCGATAATGATGTGAAGATCGGGCAGCTGATGATTCCGGCCATCGACGGAAAGAAAATTCCGCTTAGAGAGATCGCTACCATTAGCTACGTAACAGGCCCGACATTTATTTACCGTGAAGGCAGTAGTCGTTATATAGCTGTCGGCTTCAGCATAGAAGGACGGGACCTGGGCAGCACTATCGCGGAAGCGAAAGCGAAAGTGGCTCGTGAGGTACCTATTCCGCAGAACCATAAAGTGGAATGGGCGGGCGAATTTGAAAGTAAGGAAAGAGCTTCAAAACAGCTAGCGGTGATTGTTCCTGCCGTATTGATATTGATTCTATTTCTGTTGTATTTTAATTTCGGAACGGTTAAAGATACGCTTATAGCGGCCAGTACGATTCCCTTTGCTTTTATTGGTGGCTTTTTTTCGCTTTGGGCAAGTGGTACGATTTTCGGTATTTCGGCAGGTATAGGTTTTATTATCCTTTTTGGCGTGAATACCATTAACGGTATCATTTTGATTGCTGTAATGAAAGACAATTTACGCCGGAAGCTGCCCCTACAAGAAGCCATTTCTAATGGTGTACACAGCAGAGTGCGGCCTATTGTGATGATTGCACTTATGGGATCCATGGGCTTGCTGCCTGCGGCGCTCTCTACGGGCATGGGATCTGAGATTCAAAAACCGATAGCCGTGATGATTGTTGGCGGTTTACTGATTTGCATGGTGCTTTCCCTAACTGTGCTGCCGCAGGTGTTTTATTGGGTATACCGAAAATCAATGAAAAAATAGGAAGAAGGTAATGCAATATAGATAACCGGTTGATTGATGTGCTTACCTGAACATAGTTAAAGCGGATATAACACGGTTTATTCCCGATCCGAATTTTTGGATATCTGGTCGAAGTCCTATTTTCATGATTTGGTGAAAGAGCTTCCATATCGTTCCCGTTTCAGGCTGAAATTGAAAAACCGAACGGTGTTCCCGTTCGGTTTTTTTGGCTGCAATTTTTTTTTAATGCTATCTGGGGTACATCCCTTATTCCCAGTTGGTGATGACCTGGCTGATCTTGTAACCGTCGCGGTCCCGGGTTACGGTCACATAATCCACACGGGTGCCGGTTTCGTATTTCATTTCTACTTTGGCAATGGCTGCACCCTTGTTTTCATCCACAATGCTGTAGCTGGTTTGGCATTCCTGCTGGATGTTTTTATGTTCCTTTAGAAAACCAACAACCTGTGCTTTGTTGAAATTATTGGCGTTCTTACCGGTATTGTAGCGTTGTTGGAATTGATCGGTGAAAAGTTTTTCTATACCGCCAACCTGTCCCTTGGCCAGGGCTGCGGTATATTGATCTAAGGTGTTGTTGATGGCGGCTACTTTGGAGCGTGCGGTTTTTCCTTCTGCCGCATCCCTGCTTGTTGTGGCGAATGTGCTGTTGCTGATCAATACGATAGCTGTTGCGATGATGGTGATGAACGTTTTCATAATATGTAATTTTTAAATTTTAATTGTTGTTATTTATTTCATTGTTTCTGTGCCAATAAGTGATATAATTGTTCCATTTTTTATAAGTATTTTATAGTCAGTGTGTTATATTTTTTTATTGTCTTTATCTATGTTCGGAAACGGACAATTGTTGTTCCCTTGCGTACAGTAAATAGCTAAACAGCGGATAATTTTTGGTAACGTTTTTCAGAGAAATGGATAAAGGGACTTGGAAAAGCGGAAAAAGTACGTTCACGGATAAATTATGCATAGCGGTTTCGTAACGTCTCTTAAAAGCTATATCTTCGGGGCTTTATTAAAAACGAATACGATGAGAACCGGGCCCCTCGTTATAGCTTTATTGTTATTTTTTTGCACGGGCAGCTTTGCACAAACGACAGTCGGTGAACAAGTTGTAGACCATTTGAAAAAAGAGAACCTCAATAATCGGGTTGCGGCAGCACCCGAAAGTGTTTTTAATATATACCCACAGTGCTAATCCGTCGTTTGGAATGAGAAAAGAAACTGAAGTCATTGCAAAAAGCTTGACGATATTGGATTAGAACTAACATCCGGGTGAATTTTAGTAAAGGCTAAATGCACGCTTTAGGCCACATTTATCCCGTTTAATTGCGTATTAAATCATATCCACTTTATTGATCCAATTGGCTATATAATCTGCCATTTCTTCCCATCCGGGTTCGCCGCAGATATAATGACTGCGGTTTGTGAAGATTTTATAATCCACGATGCTATTTGGCTCTGTATAGGCCTTTGCATTTTTTTCGACCAGATCGGGCGGTATGATTTTATCTTGATCTCCTCCGATAAATAGTAGCGGTACATGCGGCGCATCGGCATTCACTTCACCTGATCTTCCCATGCAATCTCTCAATATATTCCGGCTGTCGTGGGTGGCAAAGCTTTCCCATGCCTGTTTCGCTTTAGTTTCATCTAGGGTATTGGCAAATGTTTCGTGAAAAGAGGCGGCATCCATATAAAATGGTTCATTTCCCTTAAACGGATTATTAATCAACATGCTGTTTTTGATGAAGTCCCAATCAAAATCCAATATTCTATTCGGCGCAACGGAGCTGATGGCTATCCCGACACGGATCAGGCCTCTATCGGCAAAAAGTTGTGTAATCAATCCACCTACCGAATGGCCAATAACAATCGGTCTTTCGAATGTTAATAACTGTTTTTCTAATTCCACTACCACATCATCGAGGTGGAGATCACCTAAGCCCTCGGGTGGATTTTCTTTGAGCTCGCGAGGATCTCCTTCGTGCATCGGCCAAGTCAATGCCGTACAAACATAGCCTTTAGTAGCAAAATAGGCCTGCCATTTTTCCCAGCTTTTGGGGTTTTGGAACATTCCATGAATAAAAATAATGTCTTTCATCTGCTTATATTTATATCAATGATAAATGTTTTGAAATAAACAAGCCTCGTGCCCTAAGCAATTATAGCCCTGATAACGTATTGATGTCGGAATAAAAGGTTTGGATTGATAGCATAAATAAACAAGCGAGACTGTTTTTTAGGACAACAATAAAATACGGCCAAAACAACAATTAAGGGAGGAAGTTATCGCTAAAGAGGTATCAATCAGGGAATATAGCCATGAAGTTGTAGATCGTCTTTCGAGCGGATCGGATAATTCGCGCCGTTGTGGATCAATACCACTTTTGAGCTGATTTCAAGGATACGTTCGTAGTAATGATCGGTGATGATGAAGCCTTTTGCAGCAGCGAATCTCCGGATGTGCGCTTGGATTTCTTCCGCTATTAGTGGTGCTAACTGCGAAAAAGGTTCATCCAAAAGTACAAAGCGGGCATCACCATAAATAATCAGTAAGGCCTCCACAAGCCTCTTCATACCGCCTGATAATTCGACAAACGATTTATTCAAATTGTCTTTAATAAAAGCTATCGCCAGGAGTTCTTCCCGATATTTACTAACATATAAATCAATCAGGAAGGTAAGCTTTAAATGATCGGGCAAAAATTGATGTTGGGGTAAATAGCTGATATCGCCGGTTTGATATCCCTTTCTTAACAATAAATGGCCATCCAACTTAAGATGTTTATGATCGGCCCGCTGATGACCAAATATAATTTTTAATAAAGTGGATTTTCCGGCACCATTCCTTCCCAGGAGGCCTACCACTTCACCAACCTGGCATTGAAGAAATACACCATTAAGTACCAGTCGCCCCGAGAAACTACAAGATACACTATCTATATATAAACCTGGATAATCCAACATATAAGTAAGAAGAATAGGAGATACAATAAATCAATTGAAAATAACCAAAGAAACAGGTGCCGATAGGAAAGACCGAGATTTCGGAAAAAAAAACTTCGATTGGCGTTTAGCCATTTTTCAGCTAAAATAGATAAGGCATAACCGATTAATTTAATAAATAGCGCCAAGAAATAGATAGGAGGGGCGTTAAAACCAAATTTCCAAAATAGCGCAAGGGGAAATACGCTAATAAAAACATTAAACAAAATAAGCGTATAAAATAAAGGGAAATAAAGTTTTCTAATCTTGCTGAACATGGCTAAAGTGAGATGCAATTTACCGATTTCTAAAGAATAATCCTATTTATTATCAAAGTGTTGGGCTACTTTAATGGTTTATTTGTATTTTTAGCTGAACCAATATATGGATGGCATGCCAGGTCAATACCCTGAACAATATTATCATGTAGATTCGAACGAGGAACCGACGGCAGGTTTGGCCTTTACCGGCAAGCCGGCGGCCCATCGTTTTCAGGATAAAGAGGTTCCGCATATCAATACCTTGTTTGAACGGCCGCGATTGAAACTGATCTGTGGGGAAGACGAGCGTATGCGGGTCGATGCGCGTGTTCTTCCGCATTCCATCATTTGCCGATTGGTGATTTCCGATAAAAAAAATAGGGAATATTGTGGTACGGGCTTTTTTATTTCGCCGAAATGCGTGATCACCAGTGGACATTGCGTATTCATTCAAGGGAATTGGGCAAAATCGATTTTGGTTATCCCGGGCGACAATGGATCCGAAGATAGACGACCCTTTGGTGCGCAAATCAGCCATCGCTTCCAGAGCGTGGATGGTTGGACAAAAATGAATTTAAGGGATTTTGATTATGGGGCTATTATTCTACCGGATGATACGCTATACCAAAAAGTCGGGGCTTTTTTCGAACCAAAGGTGATTTCGGATGTTCTAGAGGTATTTAACTATGGATATACAGGCGAATATACGAAACCCTATGAGCAATGGGGCAGGTCGGGCGTCTTGAAACAAGTGAGTATGCATCGATTATATTATAATATCGACACGGAAAGTGGGGAAAGTGGAAGCCCGATATTGGTTAAGGAAGGAGACCAGTTTAAGGTTGTAGGTATACATAGTTATGGCTTTTGTCCGAATTTCTGTGTCCGGATAGACGAACGCATAATAAACGTTTTTAGCGGTTGGAAAACGTTATGATCAAAATCAAATGAAGTCTATGAAACCATTTTATATTATTTTAATTTTCTCTATTATGTGGTTCCCCTTGCGTGCACAAAAAAATGTTTTTGACGGAACAGGTAAAAAATCGGCCTATGTAAAGGAAGACGTCGATTTGATTTTTGCGCCTTCTGCTGTGTTGATTCCAAAAAGTGAAGGGCCCGAATTGGCCCCGCTCATTTCGCTCGCGCCTACTTTAGTAGATATTGGGTTTAAAATCGCTAATAACTTTTTGGAAAAGCGGCAAAAAGAATATTCCGGCGAATATAATTTAGAAAGAAGTTACTTGGAAGCAGGCGTGGCAGGGCCGGAAGGGAAAGTGACAGTACCGAATTTTACTTTCCAACGAATGGTACAATTGGAAGACAAAAGTGGTGAAACGCTTGCCTTTCAGTTGGCTTTAAAAGCCGAAAAGCTCGAAGGTTTAGACGCTTTTTACTATTATGTTGACACGATAACCTTAATTTACGCTAAAGCTAGGACGGGTAGAAAAGACAATACCTTGGATTATACAATAGAACTTAAACCGGTGTTTATCATTAATGGCGAAAAGAAGGTGTTGGAATTGAGCCCCATCTATTTGCCTTCCATGGCTTTTGGCACACATAGTATGAAAAAGAGCAAGTACCGAACGACTATTATTCCATTGCCCAAAAACGCCTACTTTAGCGACTTAGCCCTTAAGATCGTAGAAACGAATCCAGCCAAAGTAAATGTAGAGAAAGTATTGGAATTGTTCAATAGTTATAAAGACGAAGCCAAAACGATTATTAATAATTTTTTGCCAGCTGCCGACAGCAGCAGTACCGGGAATACTGGAGTGGTTGGCGATCCTAACACTCCGGATAGTAATGATTGATGCCATCAAATTTCAGCCCTAGGCAGTGAGCTTTATTCTCGTTTGTATTAGCTGTTAACCTGAGAACATATGAACCTGTTAACTTGTTACCTCGTTCCCTATTCCCTTTAAACTTTATGCTTTCCGCTTTACCGCTGTTAGCCAGCTTCCTTTTTTATGAGTATCTTATTGTTGTATAAGCAAAAAAAAATGCGTTATCTTTGATAGATAGGCGCTTATATGCTTCTATAACGGAATAAAAACTAACTAAACAAACCATTATGGCAGCGTTCCAATTAACAATCAACAAAAAAAAGTATGATGTAGATGTGGACCCGCAGATGCCTCTGTTATGGGTTATACGCGATTTTGTAGGTCTAACAGGTACTAAATTTGGCTGCGGTGTGGCGCAATGTGGAGCCTGCACCGTGCATTTAGGCGATGTAGCGGTGCGTTCTTGCACCTATCCCGTTCAAAATGTAGGAAATGAGGAGGTTACAACCATTGAAGGGCTCTCAGAAGCTGGCGATCACCCGGTACAGCAGGCGTGGAAAGCAGTAGACGTGCCGCAGTGCGGCTATTGCCAGGCCGGTCAGATTATGACAGCCAGCGCCCTGCTTAAACAGAATCCGCATCCCAGTGATGACGAGATCAATAAAGTAATGACCAACATTTGTCGCTGTGCTACCTACAACCGCATCCGTAAAGCCATTAAGGTGGCAGCGGGGGATTTGAAAGTAGAAGAAAGTGAAGCCAGTCTTTAAACGAAACAGTCATGCATACTACAGGTAAAAAACTAAATAGAAGGGATTTTATTCGAATAAGTACCCTTGCAGGCGGTGGTTTAGTCTTAGGATTTGAGTTACTGTCTTCCTGCGCACCCAAAAAGACAGAAGGGAAGTCGGTCGACCTGAATGCTTTTGTTAAGATCGATGAAAATGGCCAGGTAACCATCATGTCGCCAAACCCGGAAATCGGGCAAGGCATCAAAACTTCATTGCCCATGTTGGTGGCTGAGGAGTTGGATGTCGATTGGAAAGACATCCAAATCGAACAGGCGGGTTTGGACACAGATAAATATACCCGGCAGATCGCTGGTGGAAGCGGTTCCATCCGGGAGAGCTGGGAGTCTTTTCGCAAAGCAGGTGCAACCGCGCGCTATCTATTGATTGCTGCAGCTGCGGCGAAATGGTCGGTATCGCCAGATGCCTGCACGACCGAAAATGGAATGGTCGTTAATAAAAATACAAGAAAAAAAATAGCTTATGGCGAATTGGTAGAAGAGGCCGCTAAACTACCAGTTCCTGAAGACGTGAAGGTAAAAGATAACAGTAGTTTTAAGTTAATTGGAAAAAGAGTTGCTAATATCGATAACCAGGCTATCGTCACTGGTCGATATAAATATGGTATCGATACCAAACGCGAGGGAATGCTTTATGCGAGCATTGTTAGGCCTCCTGCCTTTGGGCTAATCTTGAAGTCTTACGACGACAGCGCCGCTAAACAGGTAACCGGTGTGCAAAAAACAATTTCCTGGGATAACAAAATTGCCGTGTTAGGCCGTTCTACCTGGGAAGTGATACAAGGGGCCGCAAAAATTAAAGCGGTATGGAGCGATCCGAAAGATTTGGAAAGCACGGCAGATTATGTAACCAAATTTAAACAATTGTTGCAGCAAGAGCCAACGGAAGAACCGAAACGCAAAGATGGTAATGTTCAGCAGGCTTTTTCCTCAGGGAAGGTGATTGAAGCGGATTATCTGGCGCCATTTTTAGCGCATAATACGATGGAGCCGATGAACTTCTTCGCACATGTGAAAGAAAACAGTGCCGAGCTGTATGGACCGATCCAGACCCCAGAACGTACACGCACGCGGATAGCGGAGATATTGGATATCCCCGAAGATGATATTACGATCCTCATGACGCGTATGGGGGGAGGTTTCGGGAGAAGATTGATGTCCGACTTTGTGGAGGAGGCTGCAATGGTGTCGAAATTGGCTGGTAATGTGCCGGTTAATGTTATTTGGTCGAGAGAACAAGACATGACGGGAGGGTTCTATCGCCCGATGTACGCCTACCGTTATAAAGCGGCGGTCGACCGAAATAAAAATTTGGTAGCTTGGCACGGTCATTCCATAGGTGTTAATGCAAACGCGGCAAACCCGGATAGCTTTCCGGCTGGTGCAATACCTAATTTCCAAGTCGATATGCGCCAATACACGTCGCCCGTTAGTACGGCACCTTGGCGTGGGCCTACGCATAATTTCCTGGCTTTTGCTGAACAGACGTTTCTGGATGAAATTGCGCACCAGTTAGGAAAAGATCCGGTTGCATTTCGTTTGGAACTACTGGATAAAGCGAAACAGAAACCTGTTGGAGAGATCAAGTACGATCCGGATCGTTTCGCTGGTGTGATTAAAAAAGCAGCAGAAGTTTCCGGATGGGGTAAAACAAAAGAGCCCAACGTATACCAAGGATTTGCAGCGCATTTTTCTTTTGAGACCTATGTGGCCGAAGTCGCGGAGGTAGTCAAGCAGGCCGACGGTAAAATAAAGATTAAAAAAATGCATTGTGTGGCCGATTGCGGAACGGTTGTGAATCCAAGTGGAGCGGAAACACAGTTGCAAGGGGGAGTGATCGATGGCTTGGGCCATGCACTATATGCCGAACTTAGCCTAACAAAGGGTAAACCCGATCAGCAAAATTTTACCAATTACCGGATGATCAAGATGGCGGAAGCTCCAGAAGTGGTCGTGCATTTTGTGGAAAATAATGAATCGCCTACGGGCCTCGGTGAACCGGGGTTACCTCCGGCCGCACCTGCAGTAGCCAATGCAGTATTTTCCGCTACCGGTATTCGCCTTCGCGAACAGCCTTTTATTAAAAGTGGTCTTTTTGCGTAAAAGAAATTGCAGCGGCCGAATGGATAAAAAGTGGTTTAATGGAGATTAAAACACCCATATATTTAGATTATAATGCAACAAGCCCCTGCGATCCTCGGGTAGTGGAGGCGATGTTACCTTATTTTAGCATACATTTCGGCAATGCAGCAAGTCGGGATCATGCCTTTGGATGGATGGCTAATGATGCGGTGGAATTGGCCCGCGAACAGGTAGCCACACTAATCGGCGCAAAAGCAAAGCAGATAACCTTTACATCTGGCGCAACGGAAGCAATCAATTTGGCTATTAAAGGGACTGCCGAGGCCAATGAAACGAAAGGCAAGCATATCGTTACGTCTAAGGTGGAGCATAAAGCCGTACTGGATACTTGCGCTTATCTGGAAGCGAAGGGTTTTCGCGTATCGTACCTCGATGTTGATCGCGACGGCTACATTAATTTGGAAAAATTGGAAGGTGCCATAACAGACGAAACGATCATGGTTGCGTTAATGTATGCAAATAATGAAACCGGTGTAATCAATCCGGTAAAAGCAATTGGTGACATCACGAGGCGACATCAAATACCGTTTATTTGCGATGCAACTCAGGCGGTGGGGAAAGTGCCTATCGAAGTGGAAAGGGAAGGCATCGATATGTTGGCCTTTTCTGCACATAAATTGTACGGACCGAAAGGTGTTGGTGCTTTGTACGTACGTAAGGGGGAACCCAAAGTTAACTTGATGCCGCAACAACATGGCGGGCAACATGAAAAGGGAAACCGGAGCGGGACATTAAATACCCCCGCTATCGTCGGCTTTGGGAAAGCGGCAAGCTTATGTATGCAACTGATGCAAGAAGACCAAGAGCGCTTAAAGAAAATGCGCGATCAATTGGAAAAGGATTTATTGGAAACGATCCCAGGCTCACGCCGAAACGGAGGAGAAGAACGTTTGGCACATGTTACGAATCTTTATTTCCCGCAGGTAGAGGGCGAACGGTTACTTTTGTCACTCTCGAAACATTTGGCCGCAAGTCGAGGTAGCGCTTGTTCGGGAAATACGCAGCGGCCTTCTCATGTATTGCTGGCCATGGGCTTGAGTGCCAAAGACGCTAATCATAGTATACGGATTAGCTTAGGTCGCTTTACCACAGCGGATGAAATAAAATATGCGCTTTTCAGGATAAAGGAAAGTATGGAGTTGGCTGCTATTATGCATAATTAATGAAAGAGATTAAAGATATTGTAGCGGCCTATGCCGCGATTGAACGGGAGGGTAAGCAGGCGGTATTGGCCACGGTTGTACACGTAGAGGGGTCTTCGTACCGATCTCCAGGTGCCCGTATGCTGATCTCGGAAGAAGGAGAATTAACGGGAGCAATAAGTGGGGGATGTTTGGAAGGGGATGCCTTAAGAAAGGCGCTCCTGGTTCTGCAACAACAAAAACCAATGCTTGCAACTTATGATACTTCGGATGAGGACGATGCCGTTATTGGCGTCGGTTTAGGCTGCAATGGCATTATCCGTGTTCTTTTGGAGCCCTTATTGCCCTTCGATCCGTCCAATCCGATACACCTATTACGAGAAGCGATTAAAAAAAGGGAGGAACTGGTGTTAATCGCCTTTTTTTCTTTGCACGATAAGTGGAGTGAACTACAGGGAACGCGATTACTGGTGCGAAAAAATGCGGAAATACCCCCCTTACCTTTTTTGGCGGGAGTGTCGCTAAAAGAAGAAGTTGATTTGGTTTTTGACCATCAGTGTGCTCAATTTTTAATTACCCATACTGTTTTTCAGGAAGAAATCCATATCTTCATCGAATATATGCCACCCAATATCGCATTGATAATAGGGGGTGCGGGAAACGACGTTTTTCCATTGGTGCAGTTGGCCACATTGCTCGGCTGGGAAATCACGCTTGTTGATGGTCGGCCGAATTATGCGAACGAAAGACGTTTTGCAAACTGTACGTTGGTTATTGCCGCACCTGAACAGGCCTTGGCAGGACTAACTATTGATGCGAGAACGGCTTTTGTGCTCATGTCTCATAACTATCATTACGACAAGGGGATGTTGGGTTTTTTGGCTGCATATGAAGTACCCTATATCGGTATCTTGGGGCCAAAGAAGAAAACGGAACGAATGATTCAGGAATTGAAAGAAGAGGATGTTTCTTTTTCTTATAAGCAATTGCTCCGCCTTTTTGGCCCGACTGGTTTGGACATTGGGGCGGAAACACCCGCAGAGATTGCGCTTGCTATCGTAGCGGAAATCAAAGCGGTGTTCAGCGGAAGGCAAGGAAGATCGCTAAGAGATAAAATAGGAAGCATCCATAGAAAACGAAATGGTTTGATCACCGCGCCGGATGCGCTTAAGTAGCAAAGTTATGGGTAATCAAGAACTACATTCCTTTCATACCGCGATCGTCATCCTCGCGGCGGGAAATTCCAGTAGGCTGGGCGAACCCAAACAATTGCTGCCGTTTAAAAACGAAAATTTAATTCGATGTGCAGTGAGAGAGGCCTTGGCGGTACCGGTATCGACTACCTTGGTCGTGCTGGGTGCGGAAGCAAATAAAATTCGTGCTGAAATTGAGGAATTTCCGGTTGAAATAATCGTTAACATGCAGTATCAAGAAGGAATGGCCAGCTCTATCCGTTGTGGCGTTCAGTATGTTATGGACAGGTATCCGGAGATGGCAAACATAATGATCATGCTATGTGATCAGCCTTATGTGGAGTCCTGGCTTTTACAGGCTTTGATGAACGTAAAAAAAGAACAAATGACAACTGCTATTGTGGCTAGTTTTTATGATGGCGATTATGGTGTTCCGGCTATTTTTGACCGGCGTGTTTTTCCCGAATTGTTAAAACTGCAAGGCGACAAGGGCGCAAAAAGTTTGATGAAACATAATTTGGATCGCATAACCGGAGTGCCGTTTCCATTAGGTAACATTGACATCGATACATCTGAAGCGTTTCAAAAGTGGATATAATAAAAGATACTTATCAAAGGGTACACGATTATTTGCGGATTTCTTTAACCGATAACTGCAATTTACGGTGTTTCTATTGCATGCCGGAAGAGCATTATGCGTTTATGCCGCATCGTGCCTTCATGCAACCCGATGAAATAGAAGAAATAGCGAAAGAGTTTGTACGCTTGGGTATCCGTAAAATCCGGCTTACTGGCGGAGAACCTTTGTCTCGTAAAGATTTTCCAACTATTCTGGGGCGTTTGGCAAAGCTTCCGGTGGAGCTGCATATCACCACTAATGCGGTGCTATTAGATAGATATATCGAGGATTTGAAAGAAGCCGGTGTCCGCACATTGAATATCAGCTTAGATACCTTGAATGCCGATACGTTTTTATTCTTGACAAAACGCGACAAATTCCGGCAGACTTTGAAAAATATCGAATTGGCACTTGCGGCCGGTTTCCATATAAAAATCAATACGGTTGTGATGAAAGGGGTAAACGAGCAGGAACTGCCTGACTTTGTGGGGTGGACAAAAGATGCACCGATTGAAGTGCGCTTCATTGAATTCATGCCTTTTAATGGTAATCATTGGACTAGCAATAAAGTGTTAAGCGAGCAGGAAATGTTGAACCAGATTGGATGGCACTATCGCTATTATCCATTGCCGTCAGCCCCACATGATACGGCAAAACATTATGGAATTGACAAACATCAGGGCCATTTTGCCATAATCAGCACGATGAGTGCCCCCTTTTGTGCAGGATGTAACCGTATGCGCCTTACTGCTGATGGTAAAATGAAAAATTGTTTGTTTTCAAAAGGAGAAACTGATTTGTTGAGTGCTTTGCGTGCAGGGGAGCCGCTAGAGCCATTAATCAGGCAAAATGTACGGGAAAAGGCAAAAGGACTGGGGGGACAGCTGGCGGCCGACTTTAACTTGATCAAACAGGAAGAAATCGAAAACAGAAGTATGATCAGCATTGGAGGTTAGGATAAACATGTCGGAAATAAACAATACCCTGTTAACGGTACAGGAAGCAAAGACCTTAATTGCCGCACAACGATTTGAGAGAAAACAACGAATAACTTCGCTTGCCGAAGCAGTAAATGCTGTTCTTGCTGAGGATATCTTTGCCTTAACGGACATCCCTGCCTTTTGCCAGTCTTCGATGGATGGTTTTGCCCTTCGCTTTGCTGATTGGGAGGCTGGAAAACCGTTGCATGTTGTGCAAGAAGTCCCAGCAGGTAAAACGGAGCTTCTTTCCATTAAACCTGGAGAAGCCGTGCGTATCTTTACCGGAGCAGCATTGCCCGAAGGAACCGATACGGTGATCATGCAGGAACTGACGGAGGTAAAAAACGGACATGTATATATCCAGGAGCATGCGGAACTGACAAACGGTTTAAATACTCGACCAAAAGGGGCTGAAATAAAACGTGGGCAGTTGGCATTGGCTAAAGGAACGTGTTTAACACCGGCAGCTATCGGCTTTTTGGGTGCAATTGGTGTTCCTGAAGTTTGCGTTTTCGCCAGGCCTAGCGTGGGTATCGTAGTCACGGGCGATGAACTACAGCATCCCGGCTGTCCATTAGGCTACGGACAAGTGTACGAGGCTTCATCGACTATGTTAAAGGCAGCGTTGTGGGAAATGGGAATACAAGCGGTAAATATTTATGCGGTGGAAGATAACCTTAGCCTAGTAAAAAGTGTCCTGGAAGAAGCGCTGGATAAGCATGATGTCGTACTGACAACGGGCGGAGTAAGCGTGGGCGACTATGATTTTGTGGTACCCGCTGCATTGGATGCCGGGGTAAGGCCTTTGTTCCACAAAGTCAAACAACGGCCAGGCAAACCACTTTTCTTTGGTAGAAAAGCGAATATTCCTTTTTTTGGTTTGCCGGGTAACCCTTCTTCTGTACTGACGTGTTTTTATGAATATGTATGGCCTGTAATACGATCGTTAAGTGGGATGGATACTGCTCTGATTAGCGTGAATGTTCCTTTAAAACAGCGTTATATAAAGACGCATGCATTGACCCATTTTCTAAAGGGATATTATGCAAATGGCGAAGTAGAAATTTTAACCGGGCAGGAGTCTTTTCGGTTGGCCTCTTTTGCACAGGCCAATTGTCTCGTCCAACTTCCTGAAGAAGCCCGAATATATGTTGCCAATGAACCGGTGGAGGTACACCTATTGCCGAGGTATCAATAAACACGTAATTTATGTACATGAATTAGGGTACAATCGATTATTTGTTTAATTTTATTTCATGGAAATATCGGTTTTATTTTTTGGGCAACTTGCCGAGCTTACCGGAACAAACCGCATTGCATTTATGGATGTCCCTGATACAGACGTGCTGCATCAATTAGTAAAAGAGCGTTTTCCGCAGCTACATAAGCAACGATTTGCAACCGCAGTAAACCGCAAAATTATTACAAAAAAAACGCCACTATCGGCGGCTACGGAAGTTGCTTTACTGCCGCCTTTTTCGGGTGGATAAACGCGTTGTTGTTTCTAGGGATTTTAGATATGATCGAGGAAAATAAAATAGCAAAAAGTTTTTTTCACGAGGGAGCAATTGCACTCGAGGATATTACGCAATGCTTACAAAAATATGCCGCCGATGGACAAGCAGGTGCTTATAGTACCTTTATGGGACAGGTGAGGGCAGACCGAAAAGGCGATCAGGAAGTAAGCTATATGGAATATACGGCTTATCGGGAAATGGCGGTAGAAAAATGGGAAGAAATCAAACAAGAACTCGCACAAAAATACGCTATTCGGTCGGTTGAAATGATCCATAGTTTGGGCAAAGTACCCCTAGGTGGATGCTGCTTGTTTGTATTGACCGTTTCGGCACATCGGAAAGCCGCGATGGAGGCTTGCGCCGAGCTGGTTGAGCGAATCAAGAAAGAATTGCCCATTTGGGGGAAGGAGTACTTCGGTTCGCTGGATTATCAATGGAAAACAAATCGATAATGGTTAACATTACACCTAAATATTACACCTTAAGGGAAGCGGTTGCTGTAGCTACCTTGATGGTATCTAAACCGGAAACAATAACAGCTATTGAAGAAAATACGGTGCCCAAGGGCAATGTCTTTGATTTTTCCAAGGCGGCCGGATTGCTGGCGATAAAAAAAACAAGCGATGTGGTGCCCGACTGTCATCCGCTGCCCATAGAATTTGCCAATGTACGTTATGAAATCAACGGCCAGCAGATTACCATTCGGGTGGAAGTGCATACCATCTATAAAACGGGCGTAGAAGTAGAGGCAATGCATGGTGCCATGATTGTTGCACTGACCATGTATGATATGCTAAAGCCGATTGATCCACATATAGAAATTGGAAATGTCCGTCTTGAAAGCAAAAAAGGAGGGAAATCGGATCGCAAACTGGAGATCAAGGAGGATTTTAAATGTGCGGTGATGGTTTGTTCAGACAGCGTAGCGGCAGGCCAAAAAGAAGACCGTTCGGGCAAAACAATCGTAGATAAATTGCGGAAATATGGCATTGAAACTCAAGCGTATGTTATTGTACCTGATGATTTACCAACGATTCAGCAAACAACATTGCGTTTTTTTGATGAGGGTTACGACTTATTATTGCTAACGGGTGGCACCGGCCTGTCGCCAAGGGATATTACCCCAGAGGCAATAAAGCCGCTTTTGGATCAGGAAATACCCGGTGTGATGGAGGCCGCGCGGAACTACGGACAACAACGTACCCCACTGGCCATGCTTTCGAGGGGAATTGCCGGTTTTAAAGGGAATCTATTGATCTTAACCTTGCCCGGCTCGACCAAAGGTGTTGCCGAAACCATGGATGCCTTGTTTCCGGCCCTGCTGCACGTTTATCAGGTACGGCTCTATCAGGGACAGGAAGGGCATGAAAGTTAAAAACTATGCCAGTGATCAGGCTTTAAGATTATTCGAGGGTAAGCACGATTTTTCCGATATGCCGACTGCTTTCCATCAGTTGGTGAGCAGCAGCGGCATCACGCAATGGAAAAACTTGATAAATAACGGGCTTGAAGGTTCCAGCTTCGAGTAGGGGCCATACATGGGTTAATACGTCTTGGCCTAAGGCGATTTTGAACGCCACATCGCGATTCCGTAAGGTGCTGCCCGTTATCGTAATGCGTTTTTGCATGAGCATGCGGATGGGGAGATTGACGGTATTACCCTGCATGGCATTGATATAAATCAAACGTCCTTCTGGACGTAATATGGTCAGGTTTTTTTCGAAATAGGCCGCTCCGATCATGTCGAGCAACACATCAACACCTTCATCACGTAATATTTCCTCAAAGTTTTGCTCTTTGTAATTAATCGCCATATCGGCACCCAAATCTATACACGCTTGGCATTTTTCTTCCGAACCCGCGGTGGCATATACGCGGGCACCAAAGGCCTTAGCCAGCTGGATGGCCGTAATTCCTATTCCGCTGCTGCCCCCATGTACCAAAAAATGCTCGTCCTTCTTCAACTCTCCACGTTGAAAAACATTATGCCAAACGGTCAATACGGTCTCCGGTAGGCTCGCCACCTCGACGAAAGAAAGTGAAGTAGGGATAGGTAGGCATTGTGCTGCACCAATCGATACATATTCCGCATAACCACCACCGGCAATTAAGGCGCAAACACGGTCGCCTTTTTTCCATTGTTTAACCGATTTACCGATGTCCTTTACAACGCCGGCTATTTCCAGGCCTGGAATATCCTGGGGTGCTCCCTCCGGTGCAGGATAGCTGCCCTTGCGCTGAAAAACATCTGGTCGGTTAACTCCTGCTGCTTTAACCTCGATGAGCACTTCGTCGTCTCGAAATAGAGGAACTGGCCGTTCCGCTAACTTTAATACCTCTGGGTTACCATAAGTAGTAATGATAATCGCTTTCATAGGTGTAAAATTACCCCGTTTTTTTCGTTTTTAGCGCAAAAAGTATAACTTTGCAGCACTTTAATAAAAGTAAATCCGACTCCGTAGCTAAGTTGGTAGAGCAACTGACTCTTAATCAGTGGGTCGAGAGTTCGAGCCTCTCCGGGGTCACCACATTAAAAAGTCGTTTTTTCATATAGAAAAACGGCTTTTTTGCGTTTCTAAGGGCAGATTAGAGACATCTGCTCAAGCCGTATCGGATACCCCGAAACGGTGGGATTTACATAGTTTTTTGTTGAACTTCACGCAAAACCGTTACAAATACGTTACGGAACTTTGTGTGGTAATTGAAAAATTAGGGCAACCGTTAGCGCCAAGGTGTTCGAACATCACAAAAAAGCAGATGGCACCTACAATGTAAAAATTTGTGTGCATCACAAAGATTTAAGAAGGTATCTTGACACAAACCACTATGTCGTTAACTGTGGAAAAAACAAATAAGCAATGATTTGTGAGTAGAGCGCATGTGTAATATTCATAGGAACATTTATCATTTTTTTGCATGAATTTTCAATTCATATTTTCACATATTGTAAGAATTTCGGATATTTGTAAATAAAGCAATCGCTTATGGCAAAGCTGGATGAACTAAAAAGACGTTTAAAAAAGGGAGAAGTCTACCGTAGGACAGACTTGGCGCAATGGTCCAAATCCGTGGATAGGCATCTTGAAGCACTACTAAAAGATGGCACACTTCAAAAGCTCTCCCAAGGGGTATATTATTATCCTAAGGAAACGGCTTTTGGCAAAACCCCACCGGAAGAAGATGTCTTGGTTCGTAGCTTTTTGAAAGACGACCGTTTTTTGTTGACCTCTCCAAATTTATATAACAGCTTGGGCGTTGGTACAACCCAACTGTACAACCTTAGGATGGTGTATAACCACAAACGGCATGGTGAGTTTACACTCGGCAATCGGAAATTCGATTTTCAGGTAAAGCATCATTTCCCAAATAAGCTCACCCCCGAATTTCTTTTGGTCGATTTGGTCAATAATCTTGACAGGCTTGCAGAGGATAAGCAGGAGGTTTTAAAAAATGTCTTGAAAAAAGCCGAAACGATGGACGTCAGAAAACTGGCACATTCCGTTGCGCTATATGGTACCGCCAAAACCAAGAAATTATTGGCTCCGGTCGTTTCCAAAACCAATGCCCTGCATCGCAGAAATACGAACAACGCCAAATATGCCCGTTGATTATCTCCACAACCACCCGCAATTTGTGGACTTGCTTCGTATAATCGAGAACGAAACAGGAATACAGGCTGGATTGATAGAAAAGGACTATTGGATTATGCATAGCCTGTATGGTCTGCAAAAACAAGGATATGAATTTGAACTGAAAGGCGGTACATCTTTGTCCAAGGGCTTTAAGATTATTGAGCGTTTTTCAGAGGACATCGATATACATATCAAACCACCTGCTGAACTTAAGGTCAACGAAAACCCCAATAATACAAAATCCAATACCATAGCGGCAAGGAAAAACTTCTATGACTGGCTTTCCTATTCCATACAGATAGACGGGATAGTTTCCGTAGAAAGGGATACTTTGTTCGATGATACAAACTATTACCGTAGTGGAGGGATTAGGTTGCACTACAATAGCTATACCACCCCGATAGAGGGTGTAAAAGACGGTATATTATTGGAAGCAGGTTTTGACGATGTTGCTCCCAATAGCAAAATATCCATAAGCTCATGGGCTTATGATAGGGCTGTACAAAATAATGTGGAGATCAGTAATAACCGGGCGATTGATATAGTCTGCTACGATCCACGGTACGCATTCGTTGAAAAATTACAAACCATTGCCACCAAATTCCGTAAAGAGGTTGAGACTGGCAATAATGATGTGAATTTCATGAGACAGTATTATGACATATACTGCTTACTGGGAAAGAAAGAAATACAGACGTTCATTGGCACCGATGCTTACTATACCCATAAAGCTAAACGATTCCCGAAAGTAGACTTTGAAATTCCCATCGCCGAAAATCAGGCTTTTCTACTTCAAGATATGAAGTTGAGAACATCATTCAAGGATAGGTATGTACTTTCGGCCGCACTTTACTATAACGGACAACCCGAATTTGACCTGCTCATAGATAGAATAAGCAAGTATGTCGAAAAACTCTAAAAAGTAATTTACTAACCAATCCCAAAGCCTAAACAAAAAACGGTCTACGTTACAAACCGTAACACCTCAATCATTTCGACAAAAAAGCGTAACAAATATGTAACGGCGAAAAATTTTGCGGTTCATAAAAATGTTCATATATTGCCTCTGTATTACAGAATTGGCGTTTTTTGCTCATTTCCAAGAAATATGACCATCAGACTCATAATCAGTGGGTCGAGAGTTCGAGCCTCTTCAGGGTCACTTTTAAAGTGGTTATAATCATGTCGTAAACGGTTATAACCACTTTTGTTTTTTAAGACCTTGAGCTAGTATAAGGCAGATCAGACAAATTTGAATCAAGTGGTTTTTTAGGGGGATAGATTTAAATTAGTCTGTAAAAAACGTCGATACCAGTAAAAAAAACGTATCATCTTCTTCGGACCATCTCTAGGTCGTGGTTGGTGTCGTGCCGACTCTCTCCCGGGGCTCTCCCGGGTTTCTCCCAAGGTAGGCTCGGGACTGGATATGGCTAACCCGGCGCTAATCCGGCCCAGGCCCGGATCGGATATGTAGGCGATCCAAAGATGGTCCGAACAAGGTCCTAAGGAGGTGTCAATTTTTAGTGATTTTTTACCCTTTGGTCTGTTTTCCTAGAGGATGTTGAGCTTTCCAACAGGGAAAAGAATAATTCTTTATCCCCACAACTTTTACGCCTGATCCAAACAAGTGAACAATTCGTCTCGGATAATGGTTTCTAAAAAAACTAGCTTCCTCATTGTAAGTAAAAGCGGTCGCGCGTATCGCATAAAGAGAACCATCATGCAGAAAACCAGCTATTACTGGATTAATGGGATCACGGCTTATCGGGCAATCGCCGCGCCCGCTTTATTACTGCTGATTATCTTTCAGGAACGCGAACTGTTTAAATGGTTTTTGGCTTTCAGTTTCTTTACCGATGCTATAGACGGTTTGCTGGCTCGCAAATATCACGTAAACAGTGTGATGGGTGCAAGATTAGACTCCATAGCCGACGATTTAACGGTGTTGGTTGCCACTATTGGTTTAGTAGTATGGCATTCAGACTTCATTTTTCAACAATGGGTTTGGATTTTAGTCGTGCTGATACTTTTTTTAACACAATTGATTTTCGCTTGGGCTCGCTATAAACGAACAACAAGCTTCCATACCTACCTAGCCAAGGTATCGGCTGTATTTCAAGGTATCTTTTTGATCCTTTCTTTTTTTCTTCCTGCTCCGCCTGTTTTTCTGTTCCATTTAGCGATGGTGCTTACGGCCCTTGACCTGATCGAAGAAACGGCTATGGTTTTGTTTCTGCCGAAATGGCAAGCCGATATAAAAGGAATTTACTGGGCCTTAAAATTAAAAAAGTGAAATCCTAATGCGAGTGAAACACCTACAATCAGGAACATACTTCGTATCTTTACCATACTGATAAGCACAAAATCCAATCTATATGAGGTTAAAACTTTATCAAGTCGATGCATTTACCAACCAGCTGTTCAAAGGTAATCCGGCCGCTGTCTGCCCCTTGGAAAATTGGCTGGACGAATCGCTCATGCAACGTATTGCCATGGAAAATAACTTGGCGGAAACAGCTTTTTTTGTCAGGCGCCCAGATAGCATATACGATATACGGTGGTTTACGCCAACGGTAGAAGTCGATCTTTGTGGGCACGCCACGCTGGCATCCGCCTTTGTTCTTTTTAGTCAGGAAGGATATGAACATGATCTGATCCATTTCTTTTCTCCGAGAAGCGGCGATTTAATAGTAAGTAAACAAGACGATTTCCTTTCGATGAACTTTCCAGCCGACATCTATAGCCCTGTAGGGGATCCCGAGCAGTTTAGCGAAGCAATCGGGCTGGTTCCAAAAGAAGTGTATAAAGGCAAAACGGATTATATGTTGGTATTTGAACATGAAGAACAGATTCGTAACGCAATACCGAATTTGACTTGGATAGCTCAATTAAAAGCGAGAGGACTAATTATTACCGCGAAGGGAAAAAAAGTCGATTTTGTATCGCGTTTCTTCGGTCCGCAAGCCGGTGTTCATGAGGATCCGGTTACCGGGTCGGCACACACTACGTTAACCCCTTACTGGGCTAACCAGCTTAAAAAAGAAGAATTAACGGCGATGCAGTTATCTGCCAGATCGGGCTTTTTAAGGTGTAAGCATCTGGATGATCGTGTTGAGATACAAGGTCAGGCCTGTTTGTATTTGGTTGGAAATATACAAATAGGATGATCGAGATAGAATGATTTTGCGTTTTGAAACGTAGTACATATAGTTCTTAGGAACTTATTTTTATATTTAGCCAAACTAACGATAAGAAATTATTCGATAAAAAAACGATACCCTATGAATAAAATGTATCATCACCTTATTCCAACCATCCTATTCCTGTTTGTTGTATCATTTGCCAGCGCAAGAGTCGATCCCGAACGTATCCATTTAATCCCCGAGCCGGTCAGTATAGAGGAAGGTAAGGGGCTGTTTGTTTTGGACGATCAGGTCGCTCTTGATTTGCAGACTTCCGACAAGCAACTGAAACAGAGTGTAAAATGGTTTACGGAGAAAATCGAAGCCATTAGTGGAATTCAGTTGGATGGGAAAAATGGGACCAAGAAATTAACCATAGCATTGAATGAATCGGCCGACTCGGTATTAGGTAAAGAGGGATATCGGTTGAAAGTAACGCCCGAAGGCATTAGTCTTCAAGCCAATCAGGCTGCCGGCATCTTTTATGGGATGCAAAGTATTTTGCAGTTGCTGCCTGCGGATATCGAATCGAACTCGGCTGTTTCGGGTGTGCAATGGACTATCCCCGCCGTAGAAATCACCGATTATCCCCGATTTGGCTGGCGAGGCTTGATGCTGGATGTAAGCAGGCATTTTTTTACCAAAGAGGAGGTGAAACATTTCATTGATGAAATGGTGAGATATAAATACAACACTTTTCACTGGCACCTCACTGACGACCAAGGTTGGCGAATTGAGATTAAAAGTTTGCCTGAACTGACGGAAAAAGGGGCCTACAGGGTAAATCGGGTAGGGCGCTGGGGAACTTTTCAGCCTGCATTAGCGAATGAAGAAGCAAGCTATGGTGGGTTTTATACCCAAGAAGATATTAAAGAAATCGTAGCTTATGCTAGCGAACGGTATGTCACGATATTGCCCGAAATCGACGTGCCGGGCCATAGCCTGTCGTTAATTGCTACCTATCCTACATTAAGCAGTACGAAAAAAAAATATAGCGTAAATGGGGGATGGCGCATACTCCCGCAAGACGATAATGCATTGGATCCTTCTAATGAAGAAGTGTACGATAAATTGGATAAAATCTTTACCGAAGTAGCCCAATTGTTTCCTAATCCATATATCCACATCGGTGGGGATGAGGCGTATAAGGGATATTGGGAAAGAAATCCAAATTGCCAGAAATTGATGAAAGAAAAGGGATTAAAAAATGTGGAGGAACTGCAAAGTTATTTTGTAAAGCGATTGGTTAAAATACTGGCAGACAAAGGCAAAAAGTTGATTGGTTGGGATGAAATTTTGGAAGGTGGATTAGCCCCTGAAGCAACTGTGATGAGCTGGAGAGGAATGAGTGGGGGCATTGAGGCTGCAAAAATGAATCATCATGTGGTGATGACTCCATGGGACTATGTTTACCTCGATTTGTATCAGGGCGATCCGATGGTCGAACCGGACACCTATGGTATGTGCCGTTTAAGCGATAGCTATAACTATGATCCGGTACCGAAAGGTATTGATGAACAGCTAATCCTTGGCGGACAGGGGAACCTGTGGACAGAATCGGTACCGACCTACCGGCATCTCGAATATATGGTCTGGCCAAGAGCTATCGCCCTTTCTGAAGTCTATTGGAGCCCTAAAGCCAAAAGAAATTGGGGGAACTTTTTTCAACGCCTGGAATATGCATTTCAACGTCTGGATAAGGCAGACATCAACTACGCAAAAAGTTGCTACGATGTGATTTTTAAACCGACTTATGTCGGAGGGCAAGGGGTATTCCTGACAATGACAACGGAAGCGCCGGATTTGGATATCTATTATACTTTTGATCAGACGATTCCAGATATGCATGCTAACAAATACGACGGTTCGACATTAAGTTTCCCTGTTGGGGCGACACAACTGAATGCCATTACCTATCGGGATGGCAAACCAATTGGTAAACAGATTAACATTAAAAAAGATGAATTGACCAAAAGGAGCCAGGCTGCTCGACATGTATATTGATTTAGCTATCAGTTTGTCAGCATTCAGCGATCAGCTTTATTTACGTTTAGTATTGAGGATTTCTAGAAACAAGTAGCAAGACGCTCAGTGTATATAAAAAAGCCGCTTTATGCTTTTTAGATGTCTCGTGCCTGACAAAGGTACATGGCTAGCTAACCATGAATAGCTTCGGTCTTTCCATAGCTTTGAATGAGCTGTCCTTCAAAAGCCAGCCATTCTTTCCAACGTTTATCTACGTCGACATCCAATGTGTATCGCCGTGCAAAATTTAAAAAGGTAGTGTAATGATTGGCCTCCGAAACCATGAGGTCATGATAAAACAGGGCTAATTCTTTATCTTTAATATTTTGCGATAATACGCGGAAACGCTCGCAGCTACGTGCTTCGATCATCGCAGCAAAAAGCAAGCGATCGATAAAAGCAGTATTTCGGCTTCCATCTTTCTTGGCGAATTTCATCAGCTGATTAACGTAGTCGTCTTTGCGCTCACGACCCAATACATACCCACGTTTTTTGATGATATCGATCACCTGTTGAAAATGTTGCATTTCTTCAATGGCAATCGCGGTTAATTCATGTACTAGCTCTTGATGTTCTGAATTATTGGTGATTAACGATATGGCATTGGAAGCCGCTTTCTGTTCACACCAAGCGTGATCCGTCAATATTTCTTCGAGGTTTGATTCCGCAATATTTGCCCAACGCGGGTCGGTCAATAATTTTAATCCAAGCATGTCTTATGGTCTTCTTTCAGCCAAACTTAGGTAAAAAATAAGATCTTTTATCTAAGTTTGCAGCATGATCGAGGAATTTGATATCGAAGATAGTGGTGAACAGGATTTATTTGAGCATTTACGTGTGGTCGTAGATAAAGGGCAAGCTTTATTGCGGATCGATAAATTTTTAATGCACCGGATAGAAAATGCCTCAAGAAATCGGATTCAAAATGCCATCGAAGCGGAAAGTGTTTTAGTTAACCAAAAAGCCGTCAAATCCAGCTATAAAGTAAAGCCTTTTGACGTCATCACGGTTGTCCTGCCGCATCCTCCACGGGATACCGAAATTTATCCGGAAAATATACCCCTCAAACTGATGTATGAGGATGATGACCTGTTGGTAGTAAATAAGGTAGCCGGCATGGTTGTACATCCTGGCTATAATAATTATACGGGAACGTTGGTCAATGCCTTAGTTTATCATTTTAATCAATTGCCTCAACTTCCTGGAAATGACGGTCGGCCGGGCCTCGTGCATCGGATTGATAAAGATACCAGCGGACTGTTGGTTGTTGCCAAGAACGAATGGGCAATTACTCATTTGGCGAAGCAGTTTTATGACCACAGCATTCACAGAAAATATTGGGCCTTGGTGTGGGGCGACGTGGTAGAAGATGGTACGGTAACTGGCTATATTGGCCGCAGTCTCAAAGACCGAAGGGTGATGACGGTTTACGAAAATGAGGAAAAAGGAAAATGGTCGGTTACTCACTATAAAGTGCTGGAACGATTAGGGTATGTAAGCCTCATTGAATGCCAGCTGGAAACGGGTAGAACACATCAAATTCGCGCCCATATGCAATCTATTGGACATCCTTTATTCAATGATGCGCTTTATGGTGGTGATAAGATTTTGAAGGGAACCGTCTTTTCGAAATATAGACAATTTGTAGACAATTGTTTTGCACTACTGCCCCGACAGGCCCTACATGCAAAAAGTTTGGGCTTTATCCATCCGCGTACCAAGGCGTTTATGTCTTTTGAAACCGAGTTGCCTGATGACTTTAAGGCCTGCCTGGAAAAGTGGCAGACATATGTACAATACGAACGTAAAGATTAGTTTTTGACTAGAAACACATGACAGACCAAAAAAAATATATCAATAATAACGGCTCACTAATGTTGGCCGATCAACCGGCTATACAGGCGAATAATAGAAGTTTACGCTATGGAGATGGATTGTTCGAAACCATGCGATGGACAAATGGCAACATCCGTTTTTTACCTTATCATATCGAACGATTACAGGAAAGCATGTCGGTTTTGCACATGGAAAACGCTAACCGGTTCGACTCTTATTTCCTGAAAGAAAAGGCCGCCGAGCTGGTAAAAAAAAACCGATTGGGGGAACAGGCCCGAATTCGCTTGAATGTGTTCCGCGCGGGAGGAGGGTTTTACAGCCCGGAGACAAACAAGGTGCATTATATGCTCGAAGCCTCAGCATTAGAAGACGAAGGTTATTACCTGAACAAAGTAGGGGTGATCATCGACGTTTATCGTGAACATAAAAAACCAATCAATAACCTCTCCAAGCTAAAAAGTAACAATGCGCTGCTTTATGTATTGGCTGGCATTGAACGGAAACGTTTAGGTTGCGATGATGTTTTATTGCTTAATGAAACAGGATTTTTATGTGAATCGTTAACTTCCAATATCTTTGTCTGGTATAACAATACCTTATATACGCCTGCGCTCAGCGAGGGTTGTATTGCTGGTGTTATGCGTAGGGTGGTGATCGACTTGGCGCAGGATATGGGAATTGACGTGGTGGAAGCGCAGATCAATCCGGAAATTTTGCATGAAGCGGATGAAATGTTTTTAACCAATGCGATCAATGGAATACATTGGGTAATGGGCTATAAAAACAAGCGCTACTTTAATCATTTATCAAAGAGGCTTCAGGAGAGGTTGAAAAAGTGGCAATTGGATGAGCGGGGTTAGTTTTTTAGTACTTAGTACATAGTACAAAGTATTAAGACTTTTAATGCGTACTTAGGAGGTAGGGAACGTGGGGGCGAGTTAATTAATGGATTAAAAAAGCGGAAAGCTCCAATAGTTAACCCAACCTGACTCCGCGTAAAAAATCGGCAACGGGCATTCTTTTCTTGCCCTCCAGCTGCACTTCATCTACATGGATATAGCCATCCACGGCAGCAAATTTAAGATAAGTTTTACCATCCGTTAGGTATTGACCCGGTGTTTCTTTTATGGGCGTCTTTTCTATATGACATCGAAAGATCTTCAATGTTTTTTCCTGAAAGACAGTAAATGCAGTAGGATAGGGGCTAAGTCCCCTGATTTGATTGTAAACCACAGCCGTTGGTCTATTCCAATCGATGTTGCAATCTTCTTTGAAAATCTTAGGGGCACTTTTCAAAGGGGTAGAGGGATCTAAATCCGATTGCGCAATCCCTTTATAGTCGCTTTCTTTTAACGCGTTGACGGTCTTTACCAATAATTGGGCGCCTACCTGCATCAGTCGATCATGTAAATCGCCTGCTGTATCATCGGGCCCGATGGGTACCGTTTCCTTAAATAAGACATTGCCGGTATCGATTTCATGCTGTAATAAAAAGGTAGTTACTCCGCTTTCTTTTTCGCCATTGATAATCGCGTGATTAATCGGTGCTGCACCACGGTACTGCGGAAGTAGAGAAGCGTGTACGTTGATCGTTCCCTTCGGAGGCATGTTCCATACTTGCTCGGGCAGCATTCTAAAGGCAACAACCACCTGTAAATCGGCCCGAAAGCGTTTAAGCTCTTCCAAAAATGCAGGATCTTTTAACTTAACAGGCTGTAAAACGGGTATGTTTTTCGAGAGGGCAAACTTTTTCACGGCCGATTCCTGTAATTTTTGTCCGCGTCCCGCTGGTTTATCGGCAACAGTTACTACAGCTACCACTTCTTCGCCGGCATCCAATAAGGCCGCTAAGGAGGCTACAGCAAATTCGGGTGTACCCATAAATATAATCCGCATTATTTTCTCGCTATTTTTTTAGTTCAACGTCTCAATCTTTACCTTTGCGAAGGTACAAATAATATGATTAGACTTGAATTTTCCATTGTATTTGGCGAAGCGGATTGCTAAAAGCGGTTCACGTAACTATTCCCGATTCATCGTACACGTGGCTATTGCTGGTATTACCCTTGGTTTGGCGGTAATGATTCTGGCAGTTGCAATTTTAAAAGGATTTAAAGGCGATATTATCAACAAAGAACGTGGGTTTAATGCCGACCTTACAATTTATAAGCATAACCTCAATAATTCATATGAAAGTTCCCCCTTCCGCTTAAGCAAGGATACACTCCAATTGCTGAAAAAAATAAGAGGTGTTTCGCAAATTAACGCCTTTGCAACCAAGCCGGGAATTATTAACGTGAACGATGAGGTAGAAGGCGTCGTGTTAAAAGGCATTGACAGTAATTATAATCAGGCTGCCTTGCAACAGATACTGGTTGAAGGGCAGACTATCCGTTTCAACGATTCGATTCCTGCCCAACAGCAAATTTTGATATCGCGATATACGGCAAATCGTTTAAACCTGAAATTGGGTGATGATTTTCTACTCTATTTCGTTCAACAGCCGCTCCGTAAACGGAAATTTAAGATTGTGGGTATTTACAATCTCGGTGTGGAAGAAGTCGATAAGACTTACGTGATCAGTGACATTTCTTTGATCAGGCGCTTAAATGACTGGCCACCCGATGCTGTAGGCGGATTCGAGATAACTGTCGATCATTTTGAAGTGGTCGACTATATCAATAAGCGGATTTTGGATTTATTGCCTATTGATCTGTTATCGGTTACGGTAAAAGATCAATATCCCGAAATATTTGAATGGCTAAGCCTGCTCGACGTCAATTCGCAGGTCATACTGGTACTGATGATACTGGTAGCGATTATTAATATGATATCCGCCTTGTTGATCATGATTTTGGAACGTACCAATACGATTGGCATTTTAAAGGCCCTTGGGATGAATAATACGGCTTTGCGAAAGATGTTTTTATACCAAGCTGCCTATTTAATTGGTACCGGCCTACTTTTAGGAAATATATTGGGAATTGGCCTTTGTATCTTTCAACATCATACCCATTTCTTTTCGCTGGATGAACAGGCCTATTACGTTTCTTATGTACCCATTGATATTGGCTTGGTTGAGGTTATCCTGCTGAATATCGGAACAGGTATTATCTGTTTGTTAGCTTTATTCATTCCTTCAGGTTTGGTCAGTCGCATTAGCCCCATCAAGGCTATCCGATTTAAATAAGGATTTATAATAAAAATAATTTGATTTTTATTAGCTATTAAATTATTTTCGTCTCATAACCAATTTATTCCTAGTTAAGCTGGCATAGGGAAAGTTTTAGTGCGTTAATAAACATAAACGATGAATCGATTAATCCCTAAAAAACTAGCTTACAGCGGGCTATTCTTACTTGTTTTTCCCTTGAGCGTGCAGCAGCTTTATGGTCGGCAATTAGCTACAAGAGAAGTAAAAAAACTGAAAGAGGAATTAATAACTGAAATTGATAACCAACAGAAATTTACCCAAGAGATGGTCGATATGGTGTTCAGTTTTGGTGAATTAGGATTTCAGGAGATAGAGACTTCCAATTACCTAACTGGTATTTTGGAGAAAAATGGTTTTACCATAGAAAAAGGAATTGCCGGTGTGCCTACGGCCTGGATTGCACGGTGGGGAAATGGTAAACCGTTGATTGCCATAGGAAGCGATATTGATTGTATTCCCAAGGCTTCCCAAAAACCCGGTGTCGCTTACCACGATCCCTTGATAGCAGGTGCTCCTGGTCATGGTGAAGGGCATAATTCGGGTGTTCCACTCAATATTACCGCGGTGTTGGCCCTGAAAAAGATCATGGAGCGCGAACACTTGTCGGGTACGCTGATGTTGTGGCCAGGCGTAGCGGAAGAGCAATTGGGAACCAAGGCCTATTATGTACGTGATGGTTACTTTAAGGATGTTGATGCCTGTATTTTTACACACGTGGGAAACAACATGAGTGTATCGTATGGCGAGGCTGGCAATAATGGGATGATTTCCGTTAAATTCAGTTTCGATGGAGAAGCAGCGCATGCCGGCGGTGCGCCTTGGCGTGGAAAAAGTGCATTGGATGCCGTCGAGCTGATGAATATTGGCTGGAATTATCATCGAGAACATATGCAACCTACGCAACGCTCGCATTATGTCATCACTGACGGGGGTGATCAGCCTAATGTCGTTCCTTCTCAAGCCTCGGTTTGGTACTATTTCCGGGAGAAAACCTATCCAAAAATTGTGCAAATGTACCAAGATGGAAAGAATATCGCTGAGGGAGCTGCTAAAATGACGGGCACACAGGTACACGATGAGGTATTGGGTAGTGCTTGGCCAGGTTATTTTAATAAAACGATAGCCGAAACCATGTACGAAAATATCAAAGTAGTAGGTCTGCCTAAATGGAGTGAACAAGATCAACAGCTGGCTAAAGGCATCCAAAAAGAATTGGGGGTGAAGGAAGAAGGGCTAGATACCGAACTAAGCCCGATTGGCGCACCCAATGATAACCGTTCTTCGATGGGGGGTGGTGGCTCTGATGATATTGCCGATATTGCCTGGAACGTACCCACTGTTGTGTTGCGTTATCCAGCCAATATTCCGGGCTTACCCGGACATCATTGGGCAAATGCCATTGCTATGGCTACACCAATAGCGCATAAAGGCGTAACAGCAGGTGCAAAAGTGGAAGCGATGACCTTGTTGGATATGCTTACCAATCCGCAAATTATGCAAAATGCATGGACTTATTTTAAAGAGGTGCAGACGAAAGATACCCAATATAAGCCCCTGGTTTCTGAAACAGATAAACCGGCGATTCATTTGAACGAGAAAATAATGGAAGAATACCGGCAGGAAATGAAGAAATATTATTACGATCCCAGTAAATACGCCACTTATCTGGAACAATTGGGTATTACTTATCCAACACTTCGTCAGCAATAAACAATGCGATTTAATGATTTATTTACAATACTTTATCGGTAATAAAATGACCATGATGAAATACGCCAAAACTTTGGGCCACTTCGGCTGTTTTTTGCTTTTGTTCCACGTTTCCCATGCGAAATCAAACGGTTTGGACAGCTCGGCAACTGCTAAATATACCAAAGAAATTGCTGATCTGGAAAAGAAGCCCAAGGTAAAAAAGGCATTTGAATACATTTTAGCGCTCGAACCGGAGACCCAGGCCAATCATATTTTGTTGACAGAGATTCCGGCTCCGCCTTTTAAAGAGGCCGCAAGGGGCAAGCAGTATGCGGAGATGTTGGGTAAATTGAGCGTTGATTCAATTTGGATGGATGCTGCCGGTAATGTCATTGCTAAACGCAAAGGAACAGTCGGAGGTCGAACCATTTTAATAGAAGGTCATCTCGATACGGTGTTTCCGGAGGGAACAGACGTTAACGTGCACAGTAAAGGGGATACGTTGGCAGCACCGGGTATCGGTGATGATACCCGGGCTCTGACCGTACTATTAACCTTGTTGAAAGCGATGAACCAAGCCGACATAAAAACAAAAGCCGACGTATTGTTTGTCGGTTCGGTAGGTGAGGAAGGACAAGGTGATTTAAGGGGCATGAAGCAGCTTTTTGAAAAAGATGGATTGAAAATCGATGCGCATATCGGTTTGGATGGTACCGGAACCGATCGGATCGTTAATCGTGGTGTAGGCTCTCACCGCTATCATATCGCCTATAAAAGTACCGGTGGGCATTCTTATGGCAGTTTTGGAATGGTAAATACCCATGTGGCACTTGGCAAGGCCATCAATTACTGGAGTATCGACGCCGAAAAATATGTCGCCAATCCTGGTCCGAAAACAACCTATAGCGTAAGCGTTATCGGCGGAGGTACCTCGGTTAATTCCATTCCTTTTGAATCCTGGATGGAAGTCGATATGCGTTCCGAAAGCGACGAGCGTTTGCAGCAAATGGACGCCTATCTGCAGTCGGCATTACAGAAAGCGTTGAAGGAAGTAAATGACAGTAAAAAACGGGGTGAGGATATGACCTTGGAAGTGAAGATGATGGGCGACCGCCCATCTGGCGGTATCGATATACAAGCTCCTTTGGTACAGCGGATGATGGCCGTTATCGAAAGGACGGGTGACAAACCTAAATTGAGTGCCAGTTCGACGAATGCCAATGTACCGCTATCCTTAGGTATCCCATCAATTACGATTGGTAGCGGCGGCGTGGCGGGTGGGGCACATGCGCTGGGGGAGTGGTTTATCAACAAAGACGGCTACTTGGGTATTCAAAATGCTTTATTGATTTTGTTGGCTGAGGCAGGAATAGATTAACCTATTCCTTTGCTTCATTCCAATAGATATCCATTTCGGCCAAGGTCATATCTCTTAATTCCCGTCCGTTTTCTTTGGCCCGTTGTTCGAGGTGTGTAAAGCGTTTGATAAACTTTTTGTTGGTTTTTTCCAAGGCGTTCTCTGGATTGATACCTAAAAAACGTGCATAGTTGATCAGTGAAAATAATAAGTCGCCAAATTCCGCTTCGGCTTTTTCCTGATCAACTGCTTCACCAGATTGGATATTGAACTCATCCTTAAATTCAGCTAATTCCTCTTCCACTTTTTCCCAAACCTGTGCTTTGTCTTCCCAATCGAAGCCTACACCTCGGGCTTTATCCTGAATGCGGTAAGCTTTTACCAAGGCAGGTAGCGAGCGCGGTACGCCGGCTAAGACCGACTTATTTCCTTCTCTCAGCTTCAGCTGTTCCCAATTTTTCTTTACATCTTCTTCATCCTGTACTTCTACATCGCTATAAATATGGGGATGCCGATTGATCAGTTTATCGCAAACACCGTTCAATACGTCTACAATAGTAAAGTCTTTGTTTTCTTCAGCAATTCGGGCATAAAAAACCAGGTGCATCATGATATCCCCCAGCTCTTTTCTGATTTCAGGAAGATCTTTATCCAAAATCGCATCGGCCAATTCAAAGGTCTCCTCAATCGTCAAATGCCGTAAGCTCTCCATCGTCTGTTTTTTATCCCACGGACATTCCAATCGTAGTGTATTTAATATGGTCAGTAGGCGTTCGAAAGCCTTTGCGGGAGTTCCTTGGTAAGGTGGTGCAATATGTGCCATGTTTATATGATTTTTGTCTTTTCTGCCAACCAAGTCCGTTCTTCTTCATTTAAATGTGGTGATAAACGTTCAAAGACCATGTTGTTATATTGGTTTAACCATTCGATATGCTTTTGGTCCAATAGGCCTTTATCCACTAAGTGGGTATCGATATAACAAAGCGTTAACGTTTCGAAAGACATAAATTGGCCGAACGCCGATTCCTGATCGGCTATGGAAAGCACCAAATTTTCAATGCGGATACCATAACGCCCTTCCCGATATAGCCCTGGCTCGATCGATGTAATCATACCTTCTTCAATAGCGATGTCAATATTAGCGGTATTGAACACCTGCGGTCCTTCGTGTACATTTAAAAAGAACCCAACACCATGCCCTGTTCCATGTCCATAGTTTCGTAAACGTTCCCACAATGGTTTTCGAGTAATGGCATCAATTTGATACCCTTTGCTACCAACAGGAAAAATAGTGGTACAACCTTCAATCATGGCTTTAAGCACTAAGGTATAATCTACTTTTTCCGAGTCAGTTAACTCACCTAGTGAAATCACACGAGTAATATCCGTGGTGCCCGTTTGATATTGCCCGCCCGAATCAATCAAAAGTAGGCCCTCTGATTTTAATAGCGCATTACTTGTTTCGGTGGCCTTATAATGGGGTAAGGCTCCGTGAGCACGATATCCAGCGATGGTATCGAAGCTTTCGTTCATAAACCCTTCTTGTTCCTGCCGAAAAGCCAATAAGCGCTCGCCAATACTAATTTCGGATAAATCACCACGGCCAACGTTTTCTTCCAGCCATTTAAAAAATTTAGTTAGGGCAACCCCGTCTTTAACCATGGTCTGCCGCGTGTGCTCCGCTTCGACCTTGTTTTTAATGGCTTTCAGTTTGGTACTTGGGTTTAAGCCTTCTAAAATACGGTCGTACCGTGGAATTTGTGTATATACGGTATAACAAGTCTTCTTCGGGTCGATCAAGATCGTTCCATCGGTTGGTAATGCCGCAAGATGATTGGCTAGATCGTGATAGTCATAAAGCGTCACCCCTTGCTGGCTTAATCGTTGTGTGTCGGTGGCGGATAACTTACTCTGATCGATAAAGAGCTGGGCATCCTTACTAGAAAGTAGAACAAAGCTCAATACCACCGGATTACACTTTACGTCACTACCTCGGATGTTAAAAAGCCAAGCGATATCGTCCAAAGAGGAGATCAAGTGATATTGGGCATTGGCATTTGCTAGCTGTTGCCGTACTGCATTCAATTTTTTCTCTGTGCTTGCACCGCTAATTTCTTCATCGAGCAGAAATGCCTTCGCAGTAGGTAAATCTGGCCGGTTTTCCCAAATCGGATCGAGTAAATCCACAGCACCATCGATATTTATTTTAAAGGGTTGCAATTGTGCCACAACCTGTTGTGCAATATATACCGAGGCCAATTTACCATCGAAAGCAACCGTATCGCCCGACTTCAGTTGTTCAGCCAGCCATAAGATATATTCAGGCGTTCCCTGTGCTTTGAGCTTAACCAATTCGAAACCGCTTCCTTCCAGCTGCTCGTTGGCCTGTACAAAATAACGCGAATCGGTCCACAAACCAGCAAAGTGTTGTGTCACGACCAAAGTTCCTGCTGAACCGGTAAAACCAGAGAGAAAGGCGATCGCTTTATAACGATCGGGTAAATATTCACTGATATGAGGATCTGATGAAGGGATAATATAGGCGTCGATTTGCTTGGTCAGCATCAGCTTTCGTAACGCCAGTAACTTTTCTGAATATGTCATGATAAGAATATGCGATTTGGTGCAAGTTACTAATTGAGGGTCGAATCCGCTTTATTTTTTGTAAAATTGTCTCTCAACAACGATGTAGCATTTTAGGGAATAGATCGTTTCTTAGTAAAATGAGATATTCAACCAGTGATGAGCCGGATAAGTGCCATAAATCCATCTGCCGGACGAATGATTAGGGTTAATTCATGATTTGCGGAGGTACGTGTGCCTGCCATGTCAGTAAGCTGTCCGGTTCCGAAACAATCCCATTAAATTAAACGTTAAAAATAAATGAAAACATTTTTTACGATAGGAAGCAGCTTTTTAATTTTTTTCTTTGCCTGTACGGCAAAGAAAAACAATATCGCGACTAACGATTGTCCCCCAAAAGCATGTACCATGGAATTTAAAAGTATTGGCGTTATTTTCCAAAATCAGCAAGGAGATACCCTACAGGTAAAGGACTATGCGGTAGTACTAAAGTCGACGGGCGAAAAATTGCCTTCCGCTGCTGACCGGATTCCGGGCAGTTCTTACTATTTGGTATCGAGTGATGGCGACAAAAACATATTGAGCGAAAAGGGGGATACCTTATTGATAAAAGCGACTAATCCCGAAACCGGGAAAACACGAAGCAGCGAAATGGTTGTTTCTGGCGGTCGATGTGAATGCCACATTAACAAGGTTTCGGGCGAACAGACGATCGTCTTTAACGATTGATTATATGGTCCAACTTTCGCATTGACTCAAAAAAGCTTCGTCAACAGCTGCGCCTATACCGGGTAGTTCGGGTAAACTGATGTCGAATCCGTTAAACATCACACCGTGAAGAATAGGGTCTTCAAGGTGACCGATCATACAGGTATCCATATCAAAATAGCGAACACCCGGACAAGCATAAGCTAAATGTACCTTGGCAGAAAGCGCTAAACGGCTTTCCAACATGCCGCCAATCATACAGGGAATGTCCTTCTCAAAGGCTACCTGATGAATTTTTAAGGCCTCTTGTATACCTCCTGATTTGGCCAGTTTGATATTGATGGAATGGCAAGCGTGATTACGGATTAAGCGTTCTGCGTCATAGTGATCGTAGCAACTTTCATCAGCCATGATGGGAATAGGTGTGGCTTCCATCAATTCAGGCAGCCGATAGTCGTTGTGCGTACGCATTGGCTGTTCACAAAATTGGATGTGTTCATTGGCGATACCATTCAATGCCTTTACCGCTTCTTCAAAAGTCCAACCTTGGTTTGCATCAATCCGGATAGGTAGGTCATATCCAATTGCTTGCCTGATTTCCCGAATACGTTCGATATCCCTATCCGCCTTTTTTCCCAACTTTACCTTTAAAATGGATGCACCCTGATTTTTAAAATCCAACGCTTTGGCTGCCATCTCGTCCGGTGTTCCGATGCCGACCGTGATATCGGTGGTAATTGGCCTAGCCTGTCCGTTCAGGTAACGATAAAGGGGAATATCCTGCGTTTTTGCGGCGAGGTCATAAAGCGCGAGATCAAAAGCACTTTTAATTGTGTTATTGCCTGCAATAAAGAGATCGAGTTCGGCTAGACGTGCAGGAATAGCTAGGGGATCCTTGCCCTTCCATAACTGGGCAAAAGCCCGGGCTATTACCAAACCCGTATCTTGTGTTTCGCCTACTATCATCGGAAAAGCAGAACATTCTCCAAAACCAATTAGCCCTTCATCTGTATGTATTTTAATGAGTATGTTCTGCGCGTAATCCATGGTGCCCGTGGCAATGGCAAACGGCTCCATCTTTATGCTAAAGCGGTAAATTTCGGTATGCGTGATGATCATGCCGCAAACTTAATTAAATTTTAAGTACAAAGTATTTAGTACAAAATATTTAGTATAAAGTATCAAGACTTTAAAGCGTACTTAGGGAGTAGAGAACAAAATAACAAATTCGTAGTCTGTATCATGTTAACTGCTAGCATAAACGAAAATAAAACTGATTGCTGATTTCTGATAGCTGATAGCCAAAAAAATCCTTACCTTTACACAAAATATGTCCAATCACCTTCAATACGAGACTTCGCCGTATTTAAAGCAGCATCAAAATAATCCTGTTAACTGGTATCCTTGGGGAAAAATCGCCTTAGATAAAGCCCAGAAAGAGCAAAAACTGATTATTGTGAGCATTGGCTACACGGCTTGCCATTGGTGCCATGTCATGGAACGCGAGAGTTTCGAAAGTAAAGATGTAGCCCAGGTGATGAATGCACATTTTGTGTCGGTTAAAGTGGATAGGGAAGAACGCCCTGATATCGATCAGGTATATATGACAGCGGTGCAACTGATGACTAATAGTGGCGGCTGGCCCTTGCACTGCATCTGCTTGCCCGACGGGCGCCCGATTTATGGAGGCACCTATTTTCGTCCGCACGATTGGATCAATGTCCTGCAAGAATTACAGCACATGTGGATAACGGAACCGAACGTGGCTTATGATTATGCCGATCGGCTCAGCAAAGGCATTCGGGAAAGTGAAGTGCTGCCCGTCAGTCGTATTCCCGAACGGTATACAGCAGCCGATCTCACCGCTATTGTAGAACCCTGGCGCAAGTTGTTTGATGAAGAGCTCGGCGGATATAAACGCGCGCCAAAGTTTCCTTTGCCGAACAATTGGTTGTTCTTTTTACGCTATGGGCATCTGACACAGGACGAAAAACTGCTTGCCCAAACACATTTTACGTTAAAAAGTATCGCGGCCGGCGGAATTTATGATCATGTTGGGGGAGGCTTTGCCCGCTATTCGGTAGACGAGGCCTGGCATATCCCACATTTTGAAAAAATGTTGTACGACAACGCCCAGCTGGTCAGTTTGTTTTCCGAAGCATATAAACAAGAGCCTGTACCCCAATATCAGCGTGTAGTAAGAGAAACGCTAAACTGGGTGTTGCGCGAAATGACCAGCAACGAAGGTGCTTTTTATTGTGCATTGGATGCCGATAGCGAAGGTGTAGAAGGTAAATATTATACCTTTCAACAGGAAGAATTCGAACAGGTTTTAGGAAAGGATGCCCCCTTAGCCATACATTATTTTTCGCTTACCCGGGAAGGAAATTGGGAAGAAGAAGGTATTAATGTATTAAAAACAGCAATTGACGCCGACCAAATGGCTATAGAAGCGGGTTTTAGTGCCGATGAATGGGAGGATTACCTGGCAAATATCAAGGCCAAGTTATTGGCTTATCGGGAAAATCGGGTTAGGCCCGGTTTAGATAATAAGATTTTAACTTCTTGGAATGCTATGATGTTAAAGGCATTCGTCGACGCCTATCGTACTTTTCATGATGCCGATTATTTAGCAATGGCACAAAGAAACGCCGAATACCTGTTAAAAAAACTTTTTAACGCCGAGGGTCGTTTACTCCACCAACCATCTGTTGAAGGGAAGGAAACCTTAGCCTTTCTGGACGATTATGCCTTTACTATAGAAGCCTTCATCAGTCTTTATGAGGCAACCTTCGATATAGAATGGCTTGATCGTGCAAGGAGATTGGCCGACGAAGTGTTGACTTATTTTTATGAAGAGGGGGCAACGGCATTTTATTTTGTTTCCCATCAAGGTGAAGCGCTTATCGCTCGGAAATACGAGCTTTTGGATAATGTGATCCCCGCTTCAAATTCTGTGATGGTTCGCCAATTATTTAAGCTAGCTTCATTATTTGACGAGCCAAGGTATCAAACTGTGGCAGAACAAATATTGGCCAATGTGTTTCCACAGATAAAAAGCTATGGCTCTGCTTATTCCAATTGGTGCATTCAATTATTGGAACATATTTTTGGCACTAAAGAAATTGCCATAACAGGGCCAGCGGATACGGAGGCTTTTCGAGAAGCCATTGATGATTATTATATACCAAATAAGCTTTTGCTGGGAGGCCAAAGCGAAAATCTTCCCTTATTAAAGGGAAGGGTAGGGCTTAAAAATCAGATTTTTATTTGTGAAAACAAAACCTGTAGTTTGCCAGTTGATAATTTAAAAGATTTTGAACAATTAATTTTTGAATCGGACACACATAGTTGACGTCCATAATTTTTTATAAATGACAATTACACCGAACAGCGTAGTATCGCTAACGTACAGATTACACACCGTGAATAATGGTGAGAAAGAGTTTGTGGAAGAAGCAGACAAATCAAATCCGCTCGTTTTCTTATACGGGGTGGGAATGATGTTGCCTAAATTTGAAGAAAACATAGAAGGCCTGAAACAGGGCGATACCATAGATTTTGAATTGGAAGCGGCGGATGCCTATGGGGAAAAGGATGAAAATGCCATCGCACAACTTCCGGGAGACATGTTTAAAGAATCTGGTTTTCCGACAGTTGGCGAAATCTTGCCTCTGCAAGACAATCAAGGCAACCAATTCCGTGCAAAAGTGGTGGAAACCAGTCCGGAAGTGGTTATTGTCGATCTTAATCACCCTATGGCTGGTCAAAGTCTGCATTTCGATATCGAGATTCTTGGCGTAAGGGAAGCAACTCCGGAAGAGTTATCTCACGGGCATGCTCATGGCGCTGATGGACAATCCGGACATTAAAACTTTATGATCTAATTATCCTCAAGCTCGTGCTGAGCTTGAGGGTTTAATAATTTTAAATCGGGTTATCAGAATCTCTGCCATATAATTTGGTGGCTATATTTCGGTAATATGCTAAGGATTCGTTGGTCAAATAGTCTGTTAGCATTTTTGCTTGATCTTCTTTTTGGGCTTTCCCGAAGTCTATTTGAAATCTTTGAAAGGCTTGCGCCCCTCGTCGAGATTCGCGATTGGCATTATGTACCTGTTCCTCAAAAGGAAGCAATGGATCGTTATCAAGTTCCAATTCAGTAGTCGCTTTTTCAAATGCAGATTTTGCAATGTCTATTGAGTGACGGGCCGAATCAGAATAATGCGTAACATACCAATCAATGATACCGATGCTGGAGCTAAAATGTTGTTTTAGTGTACTCAAAAAACCCAATGCATAAGATACCACTTCATCATTTCTTTCAAGCACTTCTGCGCATTTTATTGCAGCATGCAATGGACCGTAATAAGACGAATCATCAAATGCAAGTTCCTTTAGCTGTCTCAATAATATAACGAAAGCTTTCTCATACAATCCATTTGCCTGATAAATCAACGTAAGCCACGTTTCACAAGTAAATTTGATGCTTAAATAATCTTCCTGTCCCTCTTTATTTTCATAGATGGAAATTAGTTCAGGGATATATTGTATGGCGTACTTGGAACGAGCAATTTTTAAGGTAAGTTCGGTAAATTCCTTGTCATTAAACGGCTTCATATGGTTATACTATTTTGATTAATTTTCTTAATAACTTTGGGACTCCGGAATTATATACGGACATTGGTTACTCCAATAACCTTGAGCCTCACAGAACTGAAGACAGGTGCTACAATCATAACCTGTTTCGTGTACTGTATTAGTACACGGCACGTAATAACTTAAACAGTATAAATGTAGTTCCTCATCGAAGGTTCCCTTATTGGCTGTCCATTTAGCAAATTCGTATACATAAATTCCTGTCAAAACCACAGCTGTTCCAGCAACTATTAATTGTCCGGCAAAAGACGGCACAACTAAAGCCGGTAGTGCGATTGCTGTTAGTATATGATTTGAATCAAAAGATGGCGCTCCATTTATCGACAAACTATATCCTAAATCACTAAAAACTTGCACTTCCGGTAAAAGCCATAAGCCTAAATCACTATTAAATGTAAATTCCGTTCGTTCTCCGGAGGCTGTTATCAATACGTATACTTGACCATTATATGGATTTGGCGGAAAACTATCAAATGAGGAAATAGGAACGGTTGGATTTGAGCTACCTCCCCCTCCAGCTCCTCCACCGCAATCATCACAATAAGAATATAAATAGTCCCAATTTTCTGATCCACCGCTCGAAGTAACCCAATAAACATCATAACATTGGCTTGAATTAGCACTAGAAGAGGTGAAGATTGGTACTATACTAGCTGTCATAACTTTGAAATTTGGAGATAAACTGGCACTTTGCTCACAACCAGTTGATTGAATAGAATTGCTCTTAGCACCACCTCCTGATGTTTTTACTAAACTTGACGCTGCATTCGTAACCTTTCCATTCTCGTAGGTTCTGTTTCTTAATGGTCGATAGTATAGATCATAAGTTAAGATTGCCCCTGTAAACCCTTCAATAGTAGGATTGTTATATTTTTCTAAAATATCGTCTTTATTTTTCTCTACAAAATCTGGGTCTTTTCCGATAATTTCAACAATTTTTGCGTTCATGATTTTTCCAAATGCCTTAAGAAAAACAAAGGATCGATAAAACCCGATCTCTTCGTTGTCTATTGAAAAGTCTGCGGGGACAGTTATGGAACTACTACCATTAAAAAGGACACTTGTTTGAGCTTTATCGAAACTTGGAATTAAAAAAGATCTTAATCCTTGTGCCTCTGAAGAAGACCGGTGATTTAGAACGACATTATCATAATATTCGTTAATTTGAGCTTTGTAGTATGTTTTTACTAAATTCTTATCCTCATCGCTGGTAGAATTTTTATCATATATATTATCTTTGACTGTTTTTTCGCAATTTGAAAATAATAAAATTGCAAAAATGGCAAATAAGTAATTTTTTTTCATAACTATTATTGTTTAAAATATAAAAAAATGGAAATTCAAATCTTATATTAAGAAATATTGGTTTATATTTAGAATAATATGTATATGTAATGTGTGAGTTGAATATATTTTACGTATTATTTCTAATTTATTGATTTTTTTCTTTGTTTTAAAAATATTTACACATAAAAATTGCTAATTTACACTAAATAAGAGGTTGCTTACACGAATATTTGTGGTTTTGGCTGTATTGGTGTAGCTTTTAAATATACCAGTTAAATGTGTTCAATACAGGTTTGTAATGATCTATTCAATAGAAAAAAAATATCTCCACTTTTTTCAACATCTTCTTTTTATCTTCGCCTCCAGAGATTATAAGAACAGACCATGAACTATTTTTTAGTTAAATCAGAACCTTTTAAATACAGTTGGCAACGATTATTAGAAGATAAACAGACCTTTTGGGATGGTGTGCGGAATTTTCAGGCCAGAAATAACCTGAAAGCCATGAAGAAAGGGGATTTAGTGCTTTTTTATCATAGTAATGAAGGAAAAGAGGTGGTCGGTATAGCTAAGGTGGTGAAGGAATATTATCAGGATCCGACGACTTCCGATCCGCAATGGGTAGTGGTTGATATCGCTCCAGTGGAAACACTCAGGAAGCCGGTTACCCTCGAGACCATTAAAGCCGATGAGCAGTTAAAAGATATCGCCTTGGTACGACAAGGACGTTTATCCGTTATGCCCTTGAAAAAAGAAGAATTTGATCGGATTTTGGCTTTGGGAAGTTAGTTGTTAGCAAGTACACAGTATTTAGTACAAAGTATTTAGTACAGAGTATTTTGTACAGAGTATCAAGACGTTAAAGTGGAAAGCTATAAAGCTTAAAGCTAACAGATAATCTAACAGCTTAATAGATCCTTCATTCCATTCAGGATGACAACCCACAGTCTTTTGATGGCCATGCGCGTTTGTTCATTCCGACAGAGGAGGAATCCAATCGAATTTCCGTTCAAAAACGTAGTTACTGCTAATGTGAAACGGGGATAAAGCTGAAAACCGACTGCCGATTGCTGACAACTAAAGACTAACTCCCTATCACCGAAAAGAAATCTTGAAGTTCAGTGGCATCCTGGGGTTTCATCTTTCCTGCTAAAATAAGTCGCAACTGCCTTCTCCGCAAAGCCCCAAGATACAATTCTTTTTCTTCTTCCGTTTCAGGCATCAATTCGGGAACAACTACTGTTTGTGAGTTTTCATCAATAGCCACGAAAGTATAGAAAGCTTCGTTTGATTTGATTTTGGTTCCGGAAGGGATATTCTGTGCATAAACCTGAAGTCTTACTTCAACTGATGTGTTAAATGCTCTGGTTACCTGGGCCTCAATACTAATTACGTCACCCAGCTTGACAGGATGTTTAAAGGATACGTTGTCGACGGAAACAGTCACTACAATATGGTTGCAGTGCTTTTGAGCGGATATAGCTGCCGCAATATCCATCCAATGCAAAAGCCTTCCCCCCATGAGGTTATGAAGCGGGTTCGTATCATTTGGGAGAACCAATTCGTTCATGATCGTGAAAGACTCTTTTGCAAATTTTTTGTTCATGCTGTAAATATAGCTAATATTTTATAATATGACAAAATATCCGAATTTAATTTTGTTCCGAACGCTTTGAACTATTGATGGTTGTAACACCTACTAATTCTTCCCATCGCGTGGCCGGACGTCGATAATAAATAAATACTTGATAGCTGTTTTCTGTTTCGAAATGATTGCCGTCTAAGGAGTCGGAAGTAGTAATTTGCGACTTCAATATCCGTTTATAAGTATAGTGATATAGCCCCTGTTTGAGGAATAATGAGCCCTTCCAACGCTGCGTGGCCTGATCATAGTGCATTTCGTTGGTAGAATCAACCGTGTAATTATTAAATAAACCGATAATATAGATCTTTTCACCAGCTTGAGGTGCTGCTGTTTTCAAGGAAAAATCAACCCAAGCATAGTCCGAAGAAATGTCGGGCTCATCAAAATCATTGTTCCGAATGAAGTATTTGCCATCTTCATCAAATACCAATGAATAAGCTTCGTTGGCTAAATCCATATCTTCATGTAAGGAAATGCGTTGTAAGCTGTCCTTAGTTGCTTCCGCTATATTACCCGAAAGTAAGCGGAAGCTTCTTAAATCCAGATTTCGGAATTCGTTACCTCCCGGGAAGTCGAGTGTTTTGTTGTTATTGTACATCAATTGGCCGTTTTTCACGAACATTGGCTTTGTCAGCCACTCGGCAACGTCGCTCCTTCGGTTTTGCTGGACCAAGATCTTGATATCCTGATAAGGATTGTTCACTTGCAACTGCCCTAAATTAGCTATTACATTCAATTTTTGGTTTTGCTTCCTTTTGGAGGTTTCAAAAGAAGGGAGCATTTCAACACCAACGCCCACCTGCGGATTGCACACGTAAAATCGCCGGGTCAGGATTAATTTCGATTGATCTCCATCTTCGTACACTTTAAGTAAGTAGTTGCCACTGATTTTTGGCTGAATACTTAAATCGTTTGGAAAGATCAATTCGTAATGTGTATAGGGCTGCAGCGTATTGACCGAGCTTTTGTAATCGTAAATGCGGTCTTCGCTCAACCCCTCAAGATAATCTAGGGTATTCAGGCTACTGCTTTTCCAATCGGGTGTACAATGTTCAATAGTATAATAAAAAGTGCGGCTATCGGCCCGTAAATCATCGAATGAAAGCAATAGTTTTTCCTCGGTGTTCAGGTTAATAAGAGGAAGCGATTGCTCTTGCTTTTCATTGTAAAACTGTACACTTTTGATAACCGGTAAATATTCGTGGTCATCATAGATTAAAGTCTGCTGAGGCGCTTGTTCTTGAGGAGAAAAATGTCTTCTTGCCTTTTTTTGGGCAAGAGCAAAGCAAGTAAACAGACATAAACACGTAACGATCACTAAAGATTTTGACATATTTGTTAGTTTTCGATCATTAAAATTTCCTCAGCTAATTTTTCCCAGGCTTCTTGTTCTTTATCCAACGCCATTTTTTGTTGTTCATACAATTTGTTGAGCATGTTCAGTTTTTCCATGTCGCCGTACACCTCAGGGCTAGCCAATTGCTGTTCTGTCTGGGCAAGGGCGGATTCCAGTTCTGCTACTTTCTTCTCCAAGCTCTCCAGTTCTTTGTTCAATTTTTGTAATTGTTTCGTCTTATCAATGGATATCGGAGTTTCTGCAATAGGCTTTGCCGTTATGGGGTCCTTTTCTTCTTTTAGCCCTTTTTGTGGTGGTGTTGGTCTTTTAGCTTGCCATTCTTCATATTCCTGATAAGTGCCAGGATATTCTTTTATCTGCTGATTTTCAATAAACCAGATTTTATTGGCCACATTATCCAGGAAATACCGGTCGTGTGAAACGGTAATGAAAGTACCCTCAAATTGCTGCAATGCTTGGATAAGTATATTCACCGACTGCATATCCAAATGGTTGGTTGGCTCATCGAGAATCAGGAAATTAGCATCGGCTGTTAAGGCCTTGGCTAAAGCTACACGCGATTTTTCACCTCCAGAAAGTACTTTGATCTTTTTAAAGGCATCATCGCCGGTAAACAAAAAACAGCCCAAGATAGAACGCAGCTCGGTTTCCGTATGGGTAGGGGCGAACGATTGCAACTCCTGTAAAATCTCATTTTCCAGATGGAGGGCCTCGAGTTGATGCTGGGCGAAAAAGGTGGTCGTTACATTATGTCCCGTTTCACTTTTGCCCTCAAAATCTTTATCGGCGTTGGCGATAATACGGAGAAGGGTCGACTTCCCCTTTCCGTTGGCCCCAATCAAGGCTATTTTGTCGCCTTTTTCAATCACTGCATGCGTATTTTTCAGAATCGGCACACCTGGGTAAGCCTTGGTAATGTGTTCCAGGCGAACAACATGACGTCCGGATTGTTTACTGAATTTAAAGCTGAAGTTAACCGTTGGATTATCATCGTCCACATCATCTACTTTATCCATCCGTTCTAAGGCTTTGATACGCGATTGTACCATTTTAGCCTTACTGGCTTTGGCACGGAAACGCTCAATGAGGCGTTCTTCCTGCTTAATCTTGGCCTGCTGATTTTTAAACTGACCAGCCTGAATTTCATTACGTAATGCCTTTTCTTCTAAATAAAAACTGTAGTTTCCGGCATACAAGGTTAACTTTCCTTTACGGGATTCAACTGTCTTATTGGTGACACGGTCGAGAAAATAACGATCGTGCGAAACGATGACAATTGCTCCGTCAAAAGCCTGCAAATAACTTTCCAGCCATTTAATGGAAGGTAAATCAAGGTGGTTGGTAGGCTCGTCAAGCAACAAGATATCAGGCGCCTGAAGGAGGATTCTGGCCAACATGACCCGCATACGCCAACCACCTGAAAACTCAGACAATTTGCGCTTCTGCTGTTCATCGTCAAACCCTAAGCCGGCAAGAATTTCGTGCGCACGGTATTCGATATTATAACCATCTAAAGCCTCAAACTCGATCTGTTTATCGCTTAACTTGTGCAAGAGTTCTTCACTGTAATCCGTCTCCATCTTTTTTAGCAGATTTTCAATTTCTGCATGCAGCTGGTTTTGGCGCTCAAAGGCCTCCATGGCAACGTAAAGGATGCTCTTTTCGGATTGGTAAGAAAGTAAATCCTGATTCAGGTAACCGATCTTTAAGTCTTTGGCCATCGACACCGATCCGGAAGTAGGGCTATATTCGCCAACAATGATCCGCAGCAACGTAGTTTTTCCCGTTCCATTTGCACCCACTAGGCCAACTTTATCGCCGGGTTTAATATGCCAATTGGCTTCATCATATAAAGCCCTTGCACCAATCTCGAAAGTTAAGTTATTAATTGAAATCATGACGAGCGCAAAGGTACGAAATTTCCGATAGCAAGAGGCTATCGGAAATTAGCGATCAGCCGGCTATCAGCTTTCAATCTTGGTCAGACTGATCAAGAATTCGTAAAGCCTAGCCGACAACGAATAACTAACAACCAAAATCCCTATCTTTGCCGCGTCATGTATAAACTCGTTAAACCACTGTTTTTTTTGATGGACCCCGAAACGGCTCACCATAATGTTACCGGAGGGTTAAAATTGGCCAATAAGCTTTGGCTGGGTAGTAAATTGCTAAAAGCTGCTTTTTGCTTTGAAGACCACCGTTTGGAACGGAATGTGTTCGGCCTTACCTTTAAAAACCCGGTTGGTTTAGCTGCTGGATTCGACAAAAATGCCGAATATGTGGATGAGTTGGTCGATCTGGGCTTTGGCTTTATCGAGATTGGTACGGTCACCCCACGCCCACAACCAGGGAATGACAAACCGCGCATGTTTCGCTTGGTACCAGACGAAGCCTTAATTAATCGGATGGGGTTTAATAATCAGGGCGTTGATGTAGCGGCTACCCGGATTAAGTTCCTCAAAAAAAGAGGAAAGGTAATTATTGGCGGGAATATCGGTAAAAATAAAACGACTCCGAATGAAGAGGCGGTAAACGACTATATTTTTTGCTTTGACGCCTTATTTGATGTAGTGGATTACTTTGTTGTTAACGTCAGCTCGCCCAATACACCCGGACTGCGCGATCTGCAGGAAAAGGAACCGCTGATGAATATTCTGAATACCTTACAACAACGAAATTCAAAAAATGGAATCTCAAGACCCATTCTTTTAAAAATAGCACCCGACTTAACAGATAGCCAGCTGGACGATATCATCGATATTGTAAAACAAACCGGTATTGCCGGTGTCATTGCTACCAACACGACCATCAGTAGAGAGGGGTTGCATGCCGATCCGAAGCTGGTTAAGGAAACCGGCGGCTTAAGCGGAAAGCCCTTAAGGCAGCGTTCTACCGACGTAATCCGTTACCTTTCCGCGCATTCCGGCAAGGCTTTCCCAATTATTGGCGTTGGTGGAATTCACAGTCCGGAAGATGCACTGGAAAAATTGGCAGCAGGTGCATCACTGGTTCAGCTGTATACCGGATTTATCTATGAAGGTCCAGGCTTGGTGAAACGAATTTGTAAAGCATTAATTTAGTTGTTGGTTCTTCGTTATTGGTTGTTGGAACGTTGACGAATAACAACCAACAACAATGAACAACTACCGATCGTTCAAAAACTTAATATTTCGGCGAAGTCCGGCATATTTGGCCCGTTTTACGGCAGATTTTTTAAAGACTTTCTGAAAAGTTTCTTCTGTTATTTCTTCCCAATCACGCTTATTCATCTCGAGCAGTTCTTGGTTAGGTTGAAATGCCACTTCTTGATGTGGCTCAGAAAATCGGTTCCATGGACACACGTCCTGACAAATATCGCAACCGAACATCCAATTGTCCATTTTACCAGCAAATTCTTTCGGTATTTCGTTTTTCAGCTCGATGGTTAAATAAGAGATACATTTGCTGCCGTCTACCAATTGCGGACCAATGATGGCTTCTGTAGGGCAGGCATCCAGGCATCTGGTGCAGGTACCGCAATAATCCTTAGTAGCGGGAATATCATATGCCAAATCCAGATCAATGATTAATTCCGATAAAAAGAAAAATGAGCCTTGATCTTTGCTGATCAGGTTACTGTTTTTTCCTACCCAGCCTAAGCCCGACTTTTTTGCCCAGGCCCGTTCAAGCACCGGTGCGGAATCAACAAATGCACGGCCGGCTACTTCACCGATTTCATCGCGAATATAAGTCAAAAGCACCTTCAGCTTATCTTTGATAACGGTATGATAATCCATGCCGTAGGCATATTTGGATAATTTAGGAGCGTCGACATCCTGCTGACAAGCGTCTGTATAATAATTATATCCCAGGGAAATTACCGATTTCGCACCATCAACCAATAAGCGAGGATCGAGACGCTTGTCAAAATGGTTTTCCATATACTGCATCTCACCATGCAATTGCCCCCTTAACCATTTTTCCAACCGGGGGGCTTCCTCCTCGAGAAATGCCGCTTCGGCAATACCGCAAAACAGGAAGCCCAAACGTTTGGCCTCTGCTTTGATCATATTGGCATATTTAGCGCGAAGCGATTTCATTTTGCAAACTTAACAAAAAAGCGTAGCTTTCAGCTCTCAGTTGTCGGCTCTCAGCCTTGTATACAAATAAAATAATGTAAAGGGAATAACGCTGATAGTTGATTTCTGATGGCTGATAGCGAAAAAATGACCTGGTATCCTATACACGATGATCAGATTCCTCGGGCGGAAGAAATACGCCGAATTAAGGTAAGTGGCAAATCCATTTGCTTGGTTCGCCATGAGGGGGAGCTTTTTGCTACATCGGTTTCCTGTCCACACGCAGGGGCCGACTTAAGCGCAGGTTGGTGTGAAGAGGGGCGCTTAATTTGCCCTTATCATCGTCATGCATTCAACTTGCATACAGGGAAAGGCGATCCCGGACAGGGCAATTACATTCATACTTATCCCCTTGAGCGGCGTGATGGAACCTGGTTTATTGGTTTGAAACCTGGTTTGCTGAAAAAATTATTTGGCAAGTAATTATCTGCATGTTGTGATGTTGATTGCCTTTGGTTGTAGGGCCGGGCTAAGATAGGGGATATCCAGGTTGGCGCCTCTAAATGTAAACCAAATACCCAAAAGTAAGAAAAGGAGAGGAAGCCAAGTGGCTAGACGCAGTTTCATGCGACTTTTAAAATAGCCACCTAATAAGCTGGCTCCTAAAAGTAAGGGCAAGGTCCCTAATCCAAAAAACATCATAAAGCGAGCTCCCGTAAGGGCCGATCCGGTATTTATAGCAAAGGCAAGGGCCATATAAACCATTCCACAGGGGAGAAATCCATTAAGCAGGCCTACCATAAAATGACCGCCCGGCCGATTTAGCCAATAGCCAATGGTATTCAGGAAAGGTAGTAACAGGCGATGTTGCTGCAGGGCGATTTGTGGTACGTATTTCGCCAACAGGCTAACCGAACCCAAGAGCAAAAGAAAAACACCACTAAAAAGACTGATATATTGCGACACCCCTTTAAATAGGTTTTCCGACCCAAGCAAGCCAACCAATAAACCGAGCAAGCTGTATGTAAGGATTCTCCCGATATGATAAACTACCTGTTTGGCTAATAACCTAACCCTTGTTTTTCTTTCTATGGGAAGCGACCATAGTAAAGGCCCGCACATCAACACGCAATGCGTGCTACTTAACAGGCCGATGAAAAAAGCGAGATACATGGTTTCGTTGTTAATTGTTGATTGTTTGTTCCGTGCTTTCTGCCCTAAACTTTACTGCTTTCCGCTTATATAAATCCGCTCTTCCTGCAAAAAGCTTTTTCCTTCATTTTGCCAATCCAGCCGCATTTCCCATTGCCCCCTCTTTAAAGTCGTCAAAGGCAGCGTATACGTGTATTCGCTGGTTACAATGGGGATCTGTTTATCCAAGGATTGATCGGATGGACGCCGCAAGGTTAGCATTCCTTTATTGACTGCTGTTTTGAAACGGATGACCAGCATACCCTTGCTAATCTCCACTATCGGCTTTTCATTCATCAGGTTAACGTTCTCTTTTTTTGCATAATCTACATCATAAGAAAGTCCTTTTTCATAATAATCAGTTTCTTCCAAGGTATCGGTATTGTGGCTCACCATGTAAACCCCTGCAAAAACGATCGCACTCATAGCGCTGATCATGCCGATGACAATTTTAATTCCCCAATTCATGATTTTAGTATTTAGTACAAAGTACTTAGTAGCAAGACCCATTGGCAGAAGTAACCAGACATCATTCGGTTGTCTTGTTACTTGATACGAATGGTCTTGATACTTATTATTAAAACCCTCCCTTCGGTGGTGCGATAAAGGTGGTTTGCATTTTTTTCATGATCTTCCCCTCGGATACGATCAGGATATCCACACTGGTTTTATACGCTATAACCGCTTGTTTAGGTGTATACAGCAATAAGCCGAGTTCTAGGCTTTCTCCGGCTTTCATTTCCCTCTTCGTTCCGATCAGCTGCACCTGATAGGTTTTATCGGACAATTGCACCGCTATAGCCATTGTTTGATGCGTCTTGTTGATCAGTTCCAAATTATACATGTTAGCTACAGTACCATCATCCCGCATAATATATGTTGTACCATTGGCCCGCAGCAAGGTGCCGTCAACAGGTGTCCTGCTAAAAATAAGCCAGCTGAAGATGCCCATTAAAAGAAGCAATACCGCGCTGTAGGCGATAGCCCGGACGTTTTTGCTTTTCGGTAAATCTTGTTCAATTTCACGAAGTGTATAAAAACCGATCAAGCGCTTCGGTTTTTTTAGTTTCTCCATCACCTGGTCACAGGCATCGATGCAGGCCGTGCAGTTCACGCATTCCATCTGGATCCCCCTTCGTATATCGATCCCGGTAGGGCATACGTGCACGCACAAACCACAGTCGACGCAATCGCCCAACGTTTGGGCACCTATCGTTTTCTGATGTTTTCCCCGAGGTTCGCCCCGCTTACTGTTATACGCTACCGTTATGCTCTGGTCGTCCAATAACACCCCCTGCAGTCGCCCATAGGGGCAAACCGTTGTGCAAACCAGCTCCCGTAGAAAGGCGAAAACGGCGTAAAAAACCAAGGTAAAGAGTAGAAGGGAAATTAACCCTCCCATGTGCTGCCCGATTGGATCGGTAATAATTTCGATCAGCGCATCTATCCCGATAATATAAGATAAAAAAATATTGGAGATCAAAAAAGATATGGCTAGAAATAGGGCATGCTTGGAAACCTTCTTGGTTATTTTAGCTGACGTATTCGGCCCCTCATTCAGTTTGCGCTGTTGGTTGGCATCTCCTTCTATCCAGTATTCAATCCTACGGAAAATCAATTCCATAAAAATGGTCTGCGGACAAGTCCATCCACACCAAACCCGTCCGTATACCACGGTAAACAAAACCACGCCCACCATAAAGATGAGCATGGCAAATACAAACAAGTATAGGTCTTGTGGATAAAAAATGGTGCCGAATATGGAAAATTTACGTTCCACAACATTAAACAAAAGAAAAGGTTCGCCATTTATCTTGATGAACGGTGCGGCAAAAAGCAAAAGCAGTAGTGTGTAACCAACATATTGACGGTAACGGAACAAGGGACCGTTTACCTTTTTGGCATAAATCCATTGCCGTTTATTTTTGGTTTTACCAATTGCTGCTGTACAAGTAGCCATCTTAAATTTCCTCCTTTTCTATACCGCTTGCGGCTACGGCATCGCCATCAGCTTGTGCAGCTTCCAATTCCCCTTGAGGCGCTTTGGCATTTGGCGGATTAGTGCCGTGTATCGATAGCACAAAATTCGCTACTTGGGCTATCTGGGCAGGCGAGAGCTGTTGCCCCCAAGCTACCATCCCTTTGTCTGGCACTCCATGTGTGATGGTTTTGAATACGTTTTTGATGTTTCCTCCGTGTAGCCAATAATCGTCAGTCAGGTTAGGCCCAATGCCCCCTTCACCGGCGCCGCCATGGCAGGCGACACAATTTTGTTGAAAGATGGATTTCCCAGCAGCTAAAGTTTCGGCACTGTTGTCTATCGCCACCGTGTTCTCGTCCACATTATTGGCCTGCGTGGCTAAATAAGCTTTGCGTTGCTGTTCGGCGATGGTCATTTCCTGCTGGTATTCCTCATCTTGGCTTAGCCCTATACCGAAAACATAATATACCGAGAGGTAAACGACACCAAAAACCATGGTAGCATAGAATAGCCCCATGAACCAAACCGGTGTAGGGTTATCCAGCTCTTTAATGCCATCATAGGCATGGTCAATAACCAATTCCTCTTCATCAGCCAGCGGCCGTAACCCCATCAGCTTGTTCCACCAGGCCCTACGGCTTTCTTTCTGCGCCTCTTTTTTGGCAATGGCTGCAGCTTTGACTTCTTGTTCTATCTCGGGCATGCTTAGGCGAACAATTGTTTTAAAAGCTTTAAGCAAAACCAGTGCGGCAACCAGTACCGTTACCATGACCACTACAATGGTGGCCATTAACATATCCTGATGGATGTTGCCGCTCCAAAAACGGAATCCCGTCTCTGACACCGGTGTTCGCGCAACATCCTGTATAATCATGGTGATTAATGTATTCATTTCTTTAAAAGGCTATTTTTTTAATCCTCGTTATTTTCGCTTTCTTCTTTTATTAAAGGAAGCTGGCTCATATAAGTGGTATGACTTTTTCGCATACGGAATAACAGAATGGCTACAACGATAAAGAAAACCAGGAAGAGCCATAAGGAGCTAATGAGATACCACTCATTGCCATTCAAATCAGTAATTTGATTAAACATGATGTTTTGTTTTACTTGTTAGCGACGTTCACTTTAATATCCGTTCCCAGGCGTTGCAGGTAAGCGATAATGGCCACAATTTCCCTATCGCTCATAATCTCCACCTGATTGGCTTTCAGGTCTTCCGTAATCTTTTGCGCTTGGACTTCCAGCTCATGATTGGCTGTTTTTTCGTAGCCTTCCGGATAGGGTACGCCCAATTTCCTCATGGCCGTAATTTTGCTCGCCGTAGTGGTGGTATCCAGTGTTTGACTGATCAGCCATGGATAAGGTGGCATAATACTGCCCGGAGATGTGGTCGTTGGATCCAGCAAGTGGTTAAAATGCCATTTATTGGGATATTTTTGGCCTACGCGCAATAAATCCGGCCCGGTTCTTTTCGAACCCCAAAGGAAAGGGTGATCGTACACAAACTCGCCGGCTTTAGCATATTCGCCATAACGTGATGTTTCTGAACGGAACGGCCGTACGGTTTGCGAATGGCAGTTCACACAGCCTTCGCGGATATACAGGTCTCTTCCCTGTAATTCGAGTGGCGTATAAGGCTTCACACTACTTATAGTCGGAACATTCGAACTGATCATGAAGGTAGGCATCATCTCCACCATTCCGCCAATCAGGATGACGATAAGGGCAAGAACCATGAACAATGCAGGTTTTCTTTCCAGTCTTCGGTGCATGGATTTTTCGTTGACGAGCAAAGGCTGTAAAGCCATGGCTTCTGCGGGCTCATTGGCTAGTAACTTGCCTTTTTTCATGGTTTTAACCAAATTGTAGGTCATCAGCAAGACACCAGATAAGTATAAAGTGCCTCCTATGGCCCTCAGCATGTGCATGGGCAAAATCTGCAAGGTGGTTGCCAGAAAGTTGGGATATTTCAACACACCTTCAGGTGTAAATTCTTTCCACATTAGGCCTTGCACTACGGCAGCCCAGTACATCGGAATGGCATAGAAAAGGATACCTAAAGTACCGATCCAAAAATGAACGGAAGCCAGTTTTTTGGAGTACAGTTCTGTTTTATAAATGCGGGGTATCAGCCAGTAGAGGATGCCAAAAGTCATAAAGCCATTCCAGCCTAAGGCCCCTACGTGAACATGTGCCACGATCCAATCCGTGAAGTGGGCAATGGCATTAACTTGTTTGAGGGAAAGCATAGGTCCTTCAAAGGTGGCCATACCGTAGGCTGTTAAGGCCACAACCATGAATTTCAGAGTTGGTTCGGTACGAACCTTATCCCATGCGCCACGAAGGGTGAGCAGACCATTAATCATCCCACCCCAGCTGGGAGCGATCAGCATGATGGAAAAAACTACGCCCAGCGATTGTGCCCAACCTGGAAGGGATGTATATAATAAGTGGTGAGGGCCAGCCCAGATATAGATGAAGATCAGCGACCAAAAATGCAGGATGCTTAACTTATAGGAGTACACCGGCCGGTTGGCCATTTTAGGAAGAAAATAATACATCATCCCTAAATAAGGTGTCGTCAGGAAGAAGGCCACCGCATTATGCCCGTACCACCATTGTACCAAAGCATCTTGTACTCCAGCATAAATGTAGTAGCTCTTTAATGCCGATATAGGCAATTCAAAGGAGTTGACAATATGTAAAACAGCTACGGTAACAAAAGTCGCAATGTAAAACCAGATCGCCACATATAAGTGACGTTCGCGACGCTTAACTATGGTGCCGAACATATTGATGCCAAATACTACCCAGATAATGGTAATCGCAATGTCGATCGGCCATTCCAATTCGGCATATTCATGCGAGGTGGTGAAACCGAGCGGAAGGGTAATGGCTGCGGCCAGGATAACCAACTGCCAGCCCCAGAAGTGGATTTTGCTTAGTGTATCGCTGAACATCCGGGCCTTCAGTAGCCGTTGCAGGGAATAGTAAACGCCCATAAAAATGGCATTACCTACAAAAGCGAAGATTACGGCATTGGTATGGAGCGGACGCACGCGACCAAAGGTGGTGAATTGGGTACCAAGATTCATAAAAGGCCACACTAATTGTATGGCAATCAACAAACCAACGCTCATGCCCACAATGCCCCAAACAATGGTGGCAATGCCAAAATTTCGAACGATCCTGTTGTCGTAATTAAATGTTTCAAGCTGCATAGTTTAGTTCTTCTTATTTTGCGGTAAAAGTAGCCGCCCTGAATAGGTTAGGGGATGATTAATATCGGACTAAAAAATGATGTTGATCACTAAATTAGCTGTCAGCATTCAGCAAACAGCCTTCAGCTTTATTTGCGTTTTTATAATGATGATAACCTCGTTTTTAACTAATGAAGGATCTATTAAACTGTTAAATTTAGGTGTTAGCTTTTCGCTTTATGCTTTGTGCTTTACCACTTTCCGCTTTATAGCTTTATGCTTTAACGCTTTCCGCTTTTTATAACTTATTACTCCAAACCTAGATCCCTCGTAACTCGGGATGACAACCCACTGGCCGCCCAAGTGTATTATTCTTGTCATTCAGAACGCAGTGAAGAATCTACAAAGCGCTTAGCTGTTAGGTATTAGCTTTTCGCTTTATGCTTTAACGCTTTATGCTTTAACGCTTTCCGCTCTCCATTAGGCTCACAACTCCTAACACATAACCGGTAATTAGCTACATGAACAACTAATCATCCTCTTCTTCTTCAAACAAGATCCGAATGGAAGGTGTATAGGTATCGTCGTGTTGTCCGCTACGGTTAGCCCAAAAAAAGGCAGCCAGAAAACCGAGAGCGATAAGTAAACTGCATCCAATCAGAAAGTAAATGGCTGTCATAATCTATTTTGGATTGTTTTTTAATTTCCGGCCACAGAAGCGCGTAGCTAAACTGGTGAAGGCAATAATGGTAAAAGTACTTAAGGGCATCAAAACGGCCGCAAACAACGGAGAAAGCTTGCCTTGTGCCGCAAAAAAAAGACCGATGCTATTATAGGCAATAGAAATGACGAAACAGGCGTATATAATGTACATGCCCTGCTTGGCTAATTTGAAAAACAGCGGCAGTTTGGACAGTGCTTCTCCTTTAAGAATACCGTCGCAGGCAGGCGAGAAATTATTGGTATCATCAGTAATAGCGATTCCCAGATTGGCTTGTTTCAATGCACCTGCATCATTTAAACCATCCCCTAACATAACCACTTTTTTTCCATTGTTTTGCAGATTTTTAAGATAGTGCTGTTTATCCTTAGGGCCCTGGTTAAAATGCATTTGATCCGAGTGGGGAAATAGCTCCATCAACGTCGTTTTATCTCCGTCGGTGTCCCCTGATAACAAGTGGAGGTTAAAAGTTTGGCTTAACTGATGCAGGAGTTGGGAAAGTCCCGGACGCCATTTTTGTGCGAAAGAGAAATAGGCTTTGGGTACACCATCGATAAGGATAAACACCTTGGTGCTAACGGTTTGATCTGTCGCGTGTCCGGTTAACGCGGCATTGCCGATCAGGATCTGCTCATTGCCGATTTGCGCTTTAATTCCTTTTCCTGCTATTTCCTTATAGTGATCGAGAACGAAAGGCTGGTTAATTCCCTGTCGTTCCAGGAACTGGGTAATGAGGCGGCTCAATGGGTGGTTTGAATTACGGCAAACACTGTAAACCAATAGTTTTTCACGATCTTCTAAAGTACCTTGATAGCTTACGGCCTGCATGGTGGTATTGGTAATGGTGCCCGTTTTATCGAAAACCAAGGTGTCGATCATAGCCATTTTTTCCAACGCTTCGGTATGCTTTAAATAAAAGCCCCATTTATCGAATAAGTTCATTAACGATGATAGGGTAAAAGGCGAACTCAAAGCAAGGGCACAAGGGCAAGCAATGATTAAAATGGTTGTAAAGGCGTCCCAAGCTCGCTTGGTTTCGTGTTGTATACCCCAAAATAAGGCAACCCCCAGGGCCAAAGCCAATAGTACTATGGTGAAATAACGGCTAACCTGATTACTGAAGGTACGGAAACCTCCTTGTTGATCCCTTTCATCTTGATGGTTCCAAAGTTCGGTTAAATAGCTATTTGACACTGTTTTAACAACTTCTAGTTCAATAGCTTGTTCCGTTTGTTTTCCGCCGGCATAAATGATTTCGCCCCAAACTTTTTTTACCGGTGTCGACTCGCCCGTTACAAAACTAAAATCAATGGCTGCCGTTCCTTGAAGTAATAGCGCATCTGCCGGAACGATTTCATTATTACGTACCAGAATACGGTCGCCTACCTGCAGTTCGGCCAAGGTTTTTGTTTTTTCTTTTCCACTTTCGAGACAAGTGACGGCAATTGGAAAATAAGAACGGTAATCACGCTCGAAAGATAAATGATGATAGGTGCGTTGTTGTACCCAACGGCCAATCAATAAAAAAAAGACCAGTCCACATAAGGTATCAGAGAAACCTGATCCCGTTCCAGATACAATATCATAGCACGAACGGATAAACAATACGGTAATGCCGAGTGCCAAAGGTACATCCAGGTTCAGTGCCTTTTGTTTTATACTTTTAAAAGCCGATGTAAAATAATCCTGCCCGCCATACATCATAGCAGGCAGGGTAAAGAGGAGGTTTAGGCACCCGAATAATTGGGCATATTTCTTTTCAAAATCAGCCATACCGAAATATTCCGGAAAACTGATCATCATCGCATTACCGAAGCAAAAACCGGCTACCGCTATTTTGCCCAGTAAATCTTGTTGTTTTTTGCGCTGTTCTTGCTTCGTGGCATCCAATAAGCTTATCAATGGTGGATACCCAATACTTTTTAACAGCTCTACCAACTGTTTTAATGATAGTTGTTGATGTAAAAAAGTAATGCGGAGCTGTTTCTTCAGAAAGTCGACACGCGATCCAACGACAAAGGGATTGATACGATACAGGTTTTCCAGTAGCCAGATACAAGAGCTACAATGAATATGTGGGATATACAGGCTCACGATAGTCTTGTTGTCATCTTTGAAATCCACCAACTGGGTAACAATGCGTTCTTCATCAAGGTAATGAAAATCGGTTTGTTGATCGTGTTTCATCTCCTTGCCGGGATGAACATTGTAACGATAATAATTCGTTAAATGGTTTTTATTCAGTATCGTATAGACACCCTGGCAGGCCAAGCAGCAAAATACGTGGCCATCGAGCTGATAATGGCTTAGACCGATATTATCCCCGCAATGGTAGCAGGTTTGCCGGGTTTCCGGCCGATTCAACGTGTCCTGTTTAGCCATTGTTATATTGCTTTGCTGAATATGGGTTGATCTGTTGATTTTCTGGCCAGCCGTTGATCAAAGGCCATGCAAATATTACGTAAGAAGGCCTTGCCCTTCTCGGTAACCAACAAGAGGCAATCTTCATTTAATTCAATTAATCCATCCTCAGCCAGATCGCATAAGCCTTTCCACGTCGACTCTGCCGGTTTATCCGTTATCAGCACCTTTTTCTGGCACATCACCGCCAATATCTGTTTTCTGATCTGTATGTCCTCATCCGTTAACAAGTGCCCTTTTACGATAGGGAGCTGCCCGTTCTCCAAGAGGTCGCGGTACGCTTCCACGGTCTTGGCATTTTGTGCATAGGCCTGCCATGCGTCGCTGATCGACGACACGCCAAGTCCTAATAATAATGCCGATTTCCGATCGGTATAACCCATGAAGTTTCGGTGTAGGCTTCCATTCTTGGCGGCAAGTGCCAAAGGATCATGCGGCAGGGCAAAGTGATCCATGCCAATATCTTCATAACCCGATTTGGCAATGCGTTGTTTTCCTGCCTGATACAGCTCCCATTTTAACCCTTCATTCGGCAAATCCTTTTCCGTAAAAAGGCGCTGACCGGGTTTAATCCAAGGTACGTGCGCATAGCTGTAAAAAGCAATGCGGTCGGGGTGCATCCCCAGGGCAAGCTCTAACGTATTTTCCAAACCGGATAAGGTTTGTAGCGGCAAGCCATAGATAAGATCAAAATTAATCGATGTGTAACCTAAGGCTCTCGCTTCCAGCACCACTCTGACGACATCATCCGGATGCTGTTTGCGGTTGATTATGTGCTGCACTTTAGGATCAAAATCCTGTATGCCGAGGCTGAGACGTTTAAAACCCAATTGGTATAGTGTGCGTAGATGCGCAAAGGTCGTATTGGTCGGATGGGCTTCAAAAGAAAACGCAGCATTGCCTGCAACTTTGGTATCTTTCAATAATCCGTCAATTAATCGCTTTAAATTTTCCGGTGAAAAGAAAGTTGGCGTGCCGCCGCCAAGATGAATATCCTTAATCTGTATCTTCCTGCCAAAAGTGCTTTTGTATAGATCCCACTCTTTTAGCACCCATTCGATATAAGGCGTTTCCACTTGATGATTCACGGTAATACGGGTATTGCAACCGCAATAGGTACAGAGGCTTTCACAATAGGGTAGATGTACATAAAGACTGATTCCCTCCGGATCGGTAGCGGCCATGCGAACTTTATCCAGCCATGCTGCTGCACTGAATAGTTCGGGTTGCCAATAAGGAACTGTTGGATAACTCGTGTACCTGGGAGCAGGAATATTATATTTTTCCAGATTGATTGCCTTTGTATCCATCGTCATTTTTTATTTTGTATGGAAATTTTGATCGTTTCCAATAGGCTTACTGCAATCGGTAAAGCAACAGCACGCCTTGCCTACACATTTTCCTGCTTCCCAAAGGTTGAGGTTACGGATCGTCTGTTTGGCTGTATTTTCCAATGATTGGTCGTTCGTTGGATTGTTTGCTATTTTTATGCCGAGGGAAGACGCCATTTTCAGATCAATATGATCGGTTGATCTGGATCGGGTAATGATATGCCTTACCCCATTTTCATGTAACACCGTTAACAGCTCGGCATCGAGCTGATCTTTAGGAGAGATGATAACTACCGTTTTCCCGATGCAATAAGCCAAGGTATGCGCGTTCAGTTCATTGGAAATCAACGTTAAATCATGGTATTTGGCGTTTGATTTAACTAGATATTCCTTTTCGTCAGCATTGATGCTGTAGGCTATAGCTTTCATCGGTGACCTCGCATTTATAATCCGTTCCAGTACAATTATCGAGCACAAAACTATAGCGGAGGTCGAAATTTGCCTATGCCATTTCTCATGTTAAGAAATGACGCTGCTCACATTTTTACTGCTTGATGTTGCTTAACTTAAGAATAGAATGGATTTTAATTGCATTTCCTTGTTTGGAAAGTAACTGCTCATCTTTAAAATCGGCTAGGGTGCGACTAATGGTTTCATTGGCGGTACCCGCCATAGCGGCAAGATCGTCACGTGAAATCCGGATGGTACAAATATCGTCATCAGGATGATCGATAAACTTTTTAGCTACTTCAACAAGTGCATCGGCTACTTTTTTCCGTACAGAATGGTAAGCCAATCGAAGCAACTGCTCTTCTTTCGTGCGGATATTTTCAGATAATAGGCCAATGAATTTTTGGGCAATGGTTGGGTTTTGATAGAGCAATTCGAAAAAGATGTCCTTACTGATCAGGCTTAATTCGGCATCTTCCAAAACCTGTGTATTATCCGAATATTTTTCGTGGGCCAGCAAGGCTTCGTAACCAAAAAAATCGCCTTCCGTAAAAATATTGGTAGAAAGCTCACGGCCATCGTGATAAAACAAATAACTTCGTATTTTTCCTTTTTTTACTTTGTAGATATAGAGGGGTGTATCACCATCCTGATAGATATGCTGCTTTTTTTCGTAAGTTTTGCCCCGGCCTTTCAATTGCAGCTCATTTAACAGACGGCGCTGCTCTTCTTCACTTAAGTGGTTCACTATCGTACTGTTGCCTTGCTTTTCTTTCTTCTTTAAGCGCACTTCAATGGCATTCAGCAATTCCATATCATCAAACGGTTTGGTAAGGTAGTCGTCCGCACCCATTTCCATCGCTTTCCGCATATCTGCCCGCTCTGATTTGGCTGTTAAAAAGATAAAAGGAATAGAAGCCGTTTCGGCATGTTTACCCAGTAAGAACAATACTCCGTAACCATCCAAATTGGGCATCATAATGTCGCAGAGGATAATATCCGGGCGGTGCTTAAGCGCCAGTTCTACGCCACTTTTTCCTTCAGGAGCAGCATAAACTTCATAACCGGCCATTTCCAATATTTCGGCCGTGCCCTCCCTGATATCATCGTGATCTTCTATGATTAAAACGCTTTTCATCCTGCTAAAATGTTTATGAAACCTCAGTAAAAGTTAAGGTAAACCGGGTACCCTGCTGATTGCTGATACAAGTTACCGTGCCATGCATTAACTGTACATAGCGTTTAACAATATTTAATCCCAAACCCGTTCCCGGTATATTTCCGGTATTATGCGCCCTAAAGAACGGTTCAAAGAGACTTTTTTGTTCTTCTTCCGGAATGCCTATACCATTGTCCTTAACGGTGATGATACAGGTCTGTTCATTGATTTCTGTATTAAATTCAATAAATGTATTCTCTCCCGAATATTTAATGGCATTCGAAATTAGGTTAAAAATACTATTTTTCAGCAAATTGGCATCCAGCTTGAAAAAGCCGGTATCACCTGTATGCTGATAAACAATATGTTGGTTCTGTTTGGTAAGCAACTGCATTTCTTCCGTAATATCCTCGGCCAGTTTTACCAAATTAACTTTTTCTTTTACTGCGTGCACTTTACCGGCTTCCAATCGTTCGAGGGATAAGAAATCGGTTAGTATATTGGTAAGCAGTTGCACCGAGTTTTTAATTTTGCCGGTATGTTTAATGACACTCACCTCGTCTTTTTTTTCCAGGTAACGTTCTATTAAGGTAGCGGATAACTGTATCGCACTTAACGGAGTCCGGAATTCATGTGAAGCCATCGATACAAAACGCGACTTCAGCTGATTGAGGTCTTTTTCCTTTTCGAGCGAAAGGCTTACGTTCTCCTTGGCTTCCTCCAATTCGCCGATCAAGGCAATCAGGTCTTTCGTTCGTTCATTTACCTTTTGTTCCAGTTCTGTCGCGTGCTCGCGTAATTTCTCTTCTGCTTCCTTTTGCTTGGATAAATCGTGTACAAAGCCGGTGAATATTTTTCTGTCTTTATATTTTACCTCGCTAACCGCTAACCGGAAAGGGAAAGTAGTACCATCTTTCCGTTTTCCCCGCACTTCCCGACCGATACCAATAATGTGTTTTTCACCGGTTTGATGGTAGTGCTTGATATAGCCATCGTGTCTACTATGGTCGGGCTCAGGCATCAATATCGAAATATTATGGCCAATCAGTTCTTTTTCATTCAGATAACCGAATAAAGTAAGTGCTGCTGGATTGATGGATTCGATAATACCTCGCTCATCGATAGTGATGATACCATCGATGGCGTGGTGAATGATTGCTTCAAGTAATTTGGCGGTATCCATTTTTTAGCTATCAGTAGTCGGCTATCAGTGCTCAGCTTTGTTTTCGTTTTATAGTAGTAGTAACTTCGTTATTAAAGCATAAATAGATTAGATGCATCCTTTCTACATGACAACGCACATGGCCAACCTAAAGAGCGGTGAACTTGTCATGCAGAACGCAGTGAAGAATCTACAAAGTGCTTCGCTGTCAGGCGTTAGCTTTCTGCTCCTTAAAACGTACCACTTAGAACGTATTACTCAAAAGCTTTCCGCTCCTTATTAAGGTTTCTTACTTTTCGCTTGTTGCTGTTGCTGACGCATATAGTCTTCCATCCGTTTTTGGAAGGATGATTTTTTGCTTACTTCCGGTTTCTTCTTATTGGCCTGGATCATAGCATGGATCTTTTCATCATTAATCGACTGCCTGATAAAAAACTGGATCAGGAACGTGAAACAAGTCGACACAAAATAATAATAATTTAAACCTGCCGGATAACTGTTCAGCACAAAGAAGAAGAATAACGGCATGATATAGCCAATATACTTCATTTGTCCCGTAGCACCAGAAACCATGTTGTTATACCAAGTGGATAATAACGTAGCACAGGTCATCAGGATACACATTAAACTAATGTGATTAATGCCAACAATAGGTAAGGGATTAAAGCTGATCAACGAATCGTAAGTCGATAAGTCCTTCATCCATAAAAAGCTTTCGCCCCTCAGCTCAAATAGGTTCGGGAAGAAAAAGAAGAAGGCAATCATAAATGGCATCTGTAAAACCATCGGAATACAACCGCCCATTGGGTTAACGCCGGCCTGCTTGTACAGTTTCAGGTATTCCTGCTGTAACAGGGTCTGGTTGTCTTCACCTACTTTTGCTTTTATCTCATCCATCTCCGGTTTCAATACCCGCATTTTCGCCATGGAAACATACGATTTATAGGTTAACGGCGAGAGCACCAGTTTCAACAGCACTGTAAGCGTAAATATAATCAGCCCATAATTCCAGTTAAACCCTTCCAATAAGTTGAATACCGGAAGCGTAATGAAGCGGTTGATCCATTTCATCGGCCCCCAGCCCATATTAACCTGCTTTTCCAGGTCGTGCCCCTGATCTTTCAGGATGCTGAACTTATTCGGCCCAAAATAAAAGGCCATAGGGTAGGTGTTAACATCCTGCCGGGCAAAATCAAGCTTCATGTTGGCAACAAACGACTTCACAAAGAGATCACTGTTTACCGTCAACACTTTTAAGGTACCGCCGCTAAAGCCATTTTTGGCCATCAAAACGTTGGAAAAATAATGTTGTTTAAAGGAAATCCAGTCGGTCTTCCCTAAGGCTTTGTCGTCATCCTTGGTGGTACTTAAATTTTCCACATCACCCTCAGCCGTGCGGTAATAAGCGGTAGATCGGTTCCGCTCATCCTTCATATCCTTTTCCTTCTGTGTCAAGGCTGCTTGCCAATTGAGTGTCAGTTGGGTTTCGGCTGGAGCAATCACTTCCTGCATGCCCTTCGTTACCAAGGTAAAACCCAGCTGGTAACTCTCTCCTTTCAGGCTATAAATATAATCGATATAACGCTGATCATCATAAGCTAAGCGAAGGGTTACGGAAGTAGAGTCTACCTTACTTACCTGTATATGCCTAGTTGCCTGTTGCGGCTGAAAATAAAGATCCGTGGTGTAGACATTAACTCCCGAAATCGGTATCTGCAAGCCAAAAGTATTCTGGTCGCCGCTGAACAGCATCAGGGGATTTCCATTAAAATCTTTTTCTCCCTTTACTTCTACCGATTTTACCCGTCCACCCTTGGTACTGATCTCCGCTTTAATGAATTCATTTTCAAGCACAACAATTTCTTCCTGGCCCACCTTGGCCTTACCAAAAGGACCGGTCATGGCCGAAGAATCAACTGCGGTAGCTTGTAAGCCTTGTTGTGCTTCGTACAGGCTGTCGAGTTGTTTCTTCACTTGGGGGCCTTTGCTCTGGGCAATGGAATCCTGAAGCTGCTGTTCTTTTTTTATTTCTTCTTCCGAAGGTTTCATCAAAAATACTGATCCTGCTAAGATGATCATAATCAAAAACAGGCCAGTAAAGGTATTTCTATCCATCTTAAATGATTTCTGCTATAAAATTGAATACTGTTGCTTTGGTAAAAAAATTATCTTATTTACTATTATCTTTTTTTCTGTTTGCGTTAGCTAACGAAGCGGCCACAAAGTTAACAAAAAGTGGGTGAGGATTTGCTACTGTCGACTTTAATTCGGGGTGAAATTGTCCGCCTACAAAGAAAGGGTGATCTTTGAGTTCAATAATCTCTACCAAATTGTTATCCGGATTAATGCCCGAAGCCATCATTCCCGCCTTTTCAAACTGCTTGAGGTATGCATTGTTAAATTCATAGCGATGTCGGTGGCGTTCACTGATCCGCTGTTTTCCGTAGATAGAAGCCGCTTTCGTACCCTTTTTTAACTCACAGGGATAAGCACCCAATCGCATGGTGCCGCCCATATTGGTGATGTTCTTTTGATCTTCCATGAGGTTGATTACCGGGTGTGGCGTGTTTTTATCCATTTCAAAGCTGTTGGCATTCTTTAAGCCCAATACATTGCGGGCAAATTCCACAACAGCAACCTGCATACCCAAACAGATACCAAAGAAAGGGATTTTATTTTCACGCACATATTTAATGGCAGCAACTTTCCCTATTAAGCCACGTTCGCCAAAGCCCGGGGCTACCAGCACACCGCATAAACCTTTTAATTTTTCGGCCACATTATCGTCGCTGATGCTCTCTGCGGCAATGCTCACAACCGTTACTTTACATTCATTTTGTGCCCCTGCATGGATAAACGCTTCATTAATGGATTTATAAGCATCCGGAAGTTCCACGTATTTACCCACCAACCCGATTTTGATCTCCGAAGTGGGATTTTTTACCCTTCCGAGGAAAGCCTTCCAGTTTTCTAAATCGGGTTCGTTTTTGTTGGATAATTTTAATTTGGTCAATACCGTTTTATCCAATTGCTCTTTCAGCATCAATAAAGGAACATCATAAATAGAAGGCGCATCGGCCGACTCGATAACCGCATTGATGTTTACGTTACAGAAGAGCGCAATTTTCTTGCGGATCTCATGACCAATAGGATGTTCGGTACGGCATACGAGGACATCCGGCTGTATACCATACTCCAACAACATTTTAACCGAGTGTTGTGTAGGCTTCGTTTTTAGCTCACCGGCGGCAGCCAAATACGGAACCAGCGTTAAATGGATAACCAACGAATTATTGTGGCCCAATTCCCAGCGTAATTGGCGTACAGCCTCGATAAAAGGCAATGATTCGATATCGCCCACCGTTCCGCCAAGTTCGGTGATCACGATATCGTATTCACCGGTTTCGCCCAATAAACGCATCCGGCGTTTAATTTCATCGGTGATATGGGGCACCACCTGCACGGTTTTTCCCAGGTAGTCGCCGGCCCGTTCCCGTTCAATAACATGCTGATAAATACGCCCGGTAGTCACATTATTCGCTTGCGAAGTAGCTGTATTTAAAAAACGTTCGTAATGACCAAGGTCTAAGTCTGTCTCGGCACCGTCTTCGGTAACATAGCATTCCCCATGTTCATAGGGGTTTAATGTACCTGGATCGATATTGATGTAGGGGTCAAATTTTTGAATGGTTACCTTATAGCCCCTGGCTTGTAAGAGTTTGGCTAAAGAAGCTGAAATGATACCTTTACCTAATGAAGAAGTCACACCGCCCGTAACAAAGATGTATTTGGTCATGATAATTAAAATGGAAAAATATGATGCTGTTATTTGCTCCATTGCAAAAACAGCTTGTTCTTGTACGGGATACAAAAGTACGGTTTTTTTTGGTCATTTCTGTGAAATTTTTTCTTTGCCTGTTTCGGCCAAAGGAACCAAAAGGTTGAATGGTGAAGTTGTTTGCCTGGGGCCCATCAATAAAAAGCATCGCTATTGCTTTTTATAAAGTTGCATATGAGGCGCATTTTAACTAAGTTTGTACAGATCACAATTTATAATTGTTACCTTGAGTTTTATTGATTTTAATTTTGACGAGCGACTTTACGAGGGACTGAGCAGTATGGGATTTAAAAAGCCCACGCCTATACAAGCGCAAACTATCCCTTTAATTTCAGCACATCACGACCTTATCGCCTGTGCGCAGACGGGTACAGGCAAAACCGCTTCTTTTCTGTTACCGTTAATGGATTTTATCTGCAAATCAACTGATCGGCCACCGATATCGGCATTGATTTTAGTGCCTACCCGCGAGCTGGCCGTACAGATCGATCAGCAGGTAGAAGGCCTGGCCTATTTTACGGGCATCACCTCTATGGCGGTTTATGGTGGCGGGGATGGGAGTTTATACGAACAGCAAAGCCGGGCTTTACGGGAAGGAGTGGATATTGTTGTGGCTACACCCGGAAGATTGATTGCCCACCTGGGTTCAGGAAAGGCTAAATTGGATGCCTTGAACTATTTAGTGCTGGACGAGGCCGATCGGATGCTCGACATGGGCTTTAAAGACGATATCCTGCGCATTGTCAGGGCCATTCCCGAAAAACGGCAAACTTTGCTGTTTTCTGCCACGATGCCTCCAAAGATCCGCGCATTTTCCAGTACGTTATTAAAAAATCCACAACAGGTCAATATCGCCATTTCACAACCGGCCGAGAAAATCCAGCAGCACTATTACCGCACTTTCGACGAACAAAAATTAGGCCTGATCAAGCATATCCTGACCGAAAAGTCATACAATAGTGTCATTATCTTTTCTTCAACCAAAGAAAATGTCAAAATTCTCGAAAAGGAGCTCATTCAACAAAAGTTCAGTGTGAAGGCCTTCCACTCTGATCTGCAGCAGGATGAGCGGGAACGGATTCTATTGGAATTTAAAAACCGAAAACTGCAGATACTGGTCGGCACAGACGTCCTTTCGCGCGGAATTGACATTGAGGGCATTGATCTGGTGTGCAATTATGATGTACCTGGCGATCCGGAAGATTATATCCATCGCATTGGGCGCACGGCAAGGGCAGAGCGTACCGGAACGGCGGTAACTTTTGTAAATAACCGCGATTGGCGCAAATTTATGGCCATCGAACGGTTAATGGACAAAAAAGTGCTCGAAAGTCCGTTGCCTGAATTTTTAGGCGAAGGACCACCGGTCGTGACCATGCCCATCCATAAAAAGAAAAAGAAACGAAATAATAAAAAAGGAAAATTCTTTAAGCGGCCGCCAAAAGACGAAAGGGGAGAGTCGAAGGCGTCTTAAGGGAACTTATTTTTCTTAACCTATGCTTATCCGATTATTTAGAAAGGTACACCTGTGCATCTATATATTTTGGGTGGTTTTCTTTTTTATCCTTTTCTATCCCATACTTTACGTGCTGTCGCGCCGCCCCCAGCGTTACTTCTCACAGATTGTAAACATTCGCCGCATCATCGCGCTCTTCAGTACCTTGATGAGCGGTTTTATGTTCCGTTTCCACTATAAGGAGAAGGTCGACTGGACACGTACCTATGTCATCTGTGCTAATCATACTTCACTCTTAGATATATCAATAATGGCCATACTTTGCCGGCAAAATTTTTGTTTTATCGGTAAGGAATCGCTGCTGAAAAATCCCGTTACCCGTATTTTTTTCCGGACGATCGATATCCCCATTAACCGGGAAAGTAAGCTGTCGTCCTACCGGGCATTTAAAACCGCCAACGAACGCTTAAAAGAAGGGAAAAGCATCGCCATCTTCCCCGAAGGAAAGATTGAAGAGGTTTATCCTCCCCGTTTACAGGATTTTAAAAACGGACCCTTCCGGTTGGCCATAGAAAACAAATTGCCCATACTGCCTTTGGTGATGCACGATATCTGGAAGCTGCTTTGGGATGAGGGCAACACGGGGAGTCGACCAGGTTTAGGTCGTGTTAGCATTTTGCCCGTCGTAGAAACGGAAAATTTGACAATAAATGATATCGATACCTTAAAAGATCAGATTTTTAGTTTATTTTCGAATCATTTAAGGCAATCCATGTAACATTTTGGCAATTCATTGGTCATATGCCATATCAAGCGTCAGTTTATGTCTTCACCACTTATCGACATTAAAGAAATAGGTAGAAAGTACGTCATCGGGGCAGAAACCATCCATGCCCTGAAATCGGTTTCCCTGCAGATTTTCAAAGGTGAGTTTGTTGCCCTGATGGGGCCTTCCGGCTCGGGCAAATCCACGCTCATGAATATCCTGGGGTGTTTGGATACCCCCACAAGAGGTGATTATATTTTGAACGGTATCCATGTAAGTGAGATGAGCGATGATGAGCTCGCTGAAGTGCGGAATAAAGAAATTGGCTTCGTTTTCCAAACCTTTAACCTGCTTCCCCGATCTACTTCCATCGATAATGTGGCCTTACCGCTCATCTATGCGGGATTGAGCAAAAGCGAACGGACAGCGAAAGCCCAAAAGGCATTAGAGAGTGTCAATCTGGGCAATCGGATGGACCATAAGCCGAACGAACTTTCGGGCGGGCAGCGGCAAAGAGTGGCCATCGCCCGCGCCTTGATCAATGATCCTTCCATTATCCTGGCCGACGAACCGACGGGAAACCTCGATACCAAGACTTCAGTAGAAATCATGGGTCTTCTGGAAGAAATCCACTCCAAGGGAAATACCATTGTGCTGGTAACCCATGAAGAAGATATTGCCCAGCATGCCCATCGCATTGTGCGCATGCGCGACGGCCTCATTGAAGACGATTACAAAAATCCGGATATCAAAAATGTATCCCCCCGATTGGCTGCCCTACGGGAAAAAGGAAGCGATTTTGAAGGAATATGATCATTAGCTATTGGCCTTTAGCAATTAGCGGTAACGATCTTACGGCTAAAACCTAAACTAATACTTAATGACCTAAAAGCTACAAATGAAAATCTACACCAAAACAGGCGATAAAGGCCAGACATCATTAATAGGAGGGACACGCGTGCCGAAGCACCATTTGCGGGTAGAAGCGTATGGCACGGTGGACGAGCTGAACGCACATATCGGACTGTTGAGAAGCTATCCTATTTCCGAACAGTTGATCAAGGAACTCATCAGTATCCAGGAATTGCTGTTTGCCATTGGCGCCGTATTGGCCAGCGATCCGGAAAGATCAAAAATGTCGTTATACCAATTGCAAGAGTCGGATCTAAAGTTTTTGGAAGATGCGATAGACCGGATGGAGAGCGAGCTGCCGGCATTGAAGCATTTTATTCTACCGGGAGGAGACCCCGCCGCCGCGCAATGCCATATTGCCCGTTGCGTTTGCCGTCGCGCCGAACGTTTCGTTGTTCATTTAGGCGAAATTTCAGTCGTAGAACCTTTGGTAATCAGCTATCTAAACCGTTTAAGCGATTACTTATTTGTACTTTCCCGTTACCTCACGAAAGCGGGTGGAGCACCAGAAATCCCCTGGTTTCCGCGGGGCTGAAAAAAAAGTATAAAGCACTACCTAAATTCATTAAAAATTATATTTTTGCGTGAAATTCAAATTAATCTTTTAGCCTATGTACTGGACATTAGAGTTAGCCTCGCATTTGGAAGATGCACCATGGCCTGCAACAAAAGATGAGTTAATAGACTATGCTATCCGTTCTGGTGCTCCTGTTGAGGTAATCGAGAACCTACAGGATTTGGAAGATGATGGTGAGCCTTATGAAAGCATTGAGGAAATCTGGCCAGACTATCCAACCAAAGACGATTTCCTCTTCAATGAAGATGAGTATTAAACAGGTAGGGGCTTAATATTCAAGCCCCTCCATATATTTTGCGGCACCTGCTGCAGGGTGCCAATCACTTTTCGGTTCAAAATACTGCCATAAAAAGGCCGAGACTTTTCTTGCCAGTTCCCAAGCGGCATTATCACTTTTCCATCTCCGATCTTCCAGGTTTTTGGTGCCGATATAGCATACATAGTCGCCATGTGGCGCATTGACCATCAGCAATTCCGAGCGAGAATCATTCACCATACCTTGTTTTGCCGCATACTGCACATATGGCGGGATCTCCGACAAAGCATATTCATCGTAATAAATATTGGAAAGCAACCGGTACATGCGCTCAGAGGCAGCTGGACTAACCACTTGTTTTTCGCGTATCTTAACCAATAGTTCGGCCATTTCACGTGGCGTAGTCTGTCCCCAGCCAAAGCGTTTCCTGTCTTGCTCTCTCCCTGGGGTACGCGAATTAACACGGGTATCCTGCAGGCCGTACTGATCCATCAGCTTATTAATCTGTTCCCCGCCACCGGCAAGCGACTGGTTCCATAGGGCCGTGGTATTGTCGCTATAGCTGATCATCAGGGCCAACATCGTGCTCAGGTCGGTTTTTGTGCTGTCTTTGAAAAACTGCATTAAGCCCGACCCTCCCGAACTTAGGGAATCCCGGTACAGAAAAGGTTGATGATAGCCCAGCTCGCCCTTTTCTATCTTGTTGAAAACCCCCACCAGTATCGGTACTTTAACGATGCTCGCCGTAGGGAAAATCGTATCGGCGTTAACACTTGCTTCTTTTTGGGTTTTCAGGTTATAGACATATACGCCTGCGGTACCTTTAAAGCCGTTTAACAAAGATTCCAGGGCCTGCTGCAATTTTTTATCCTGTTTGTGTGGTTTTAGCTGCGCATAAGTATGAGTAGCGAATAAGCAGCAAAAACATGCGGCAAGTAAGAGGGATAGGAGCGATTTGGTCATGATTAAAATGGTTTATGTATTATTCAAGGTTTTTTAACTTATCCAGGTCATGAGGTTCATCGATTGCCAAGGTCTCCAGATCCGTTTCGGCCGTTTGGATACGGTAGCCGTTTTCGAGCCAGCGCAGTTGCTCTAACGACTCTGCCTTCTCGAGTGCCGAAACAGGCAACTGGGTTAGCTCCTGCAAGATCTTGCTTTTATACCCATAAATGCCGATATGTTTATAATAGGTATGGCTGTCCAACCATAGGTTGGAAGCCGCATTTCGTTGGAAGGGCAGGGTAGCTCGACTGAAATAGATGGCTTCTTTTTTATAGTTTAACAACACTTTAGGTGTATTGCTGTTCAGTAATTCTTCATACGAATGGATAACCTTTACCAAGGTAGCAATCTGGGTTTCCGGATTCTGGAAGCAACTAACTACCAAGTTGATCTGCTCGGGGTTAATATATGGTTCGTCGCCCTGAATATTAATGGCCACATCAAATCCCGTTTGGCTTTCCAGCACCTCCGCACAGCGGTCGGTACCGCTTTGATGGGTACTGGCCGTCATCACTACCCGGCCACCAAAAGCCTCAACATGATCGGCTATACGTTCATCATCCGTAGCCACCACAAGATGATCCAAAGCCCCGGCCTTCAAGGCCTGCTGATACACACGATGGATCATACTCCGGCCATTGACCATTACCAAAGGCTTACCCGGAAAGCGGGTAGAAGCGTAGCGGGCAGGTATAATACCGATTGTGTTCATTTGATAGCGATCAGCTGTCAGCCATCTGCCTTCAGCTTGTTTTCGTTTAAAATCTTATTTAGCATACATAGAATTCGCCGACAGCTGTTTAAAACAGTCCATGCAAATTCTTCTCAATTTCCTGGATAACAAATCCAAGATCTTCCGGATTATTGGCAAAATCTAATCTATCCTTATCTAAAATCAATAATTTACCTTCTTTATAATTATTGATCCATTTTTGGTACTTATCGTTTAATTTAGATAAATAATCCAAACGGATGCCCGCTTCATATTCCCGTCCACGCAGTTGGATATTATCCACGAGGGTAGGCACCGAAGCCTTTAAGTAAATCAGCAAATCAGGCGGTTTGATAAAGGAAATGATGCTTTCGAAGATATTGCTATAATTCTGGAAATCCCTGGCGGTCATCAACCCCATGTCGTGCAGGTTTTCGGCAAAAATATAGGCGTCCTCATAAATCGTACGGTCCTGAATGATATTGGCCTTTCGGTTCTGCAATTCTACGATATGCCTAAAACGGCTATTCAGAAAGAAAATCTGCAGGTTAAACGCCCAGCGTTTCATGTCGCTGTAAAAATCTTCTAAATAGGGATTATCCTCCACCGCCTCAAACTGCGGCTCCCATCCCAAGTGTTTCGCTAACAAACCGGTTAATGTGGTCTTTCCGGCACCGATATTTCCTACAATGGCTATGTGCATATTTTTGGTATTGGGTATTGCGTACTGAGTATTGCGTATTGAGATCCAACGTACTAACAACGAATAACTAAAACCCTTTAATTCCAATAATCTCCCTCACGTCTTTAATGGTTTTCCGGGCGCTTTCCCGGGCTTTCTCTGCTCCTTGGTTAATCACTTTCCGGATGTAAGCTTCATCGTTTGCAATGGATTCGATCCGCGAGCGGATCGGTTCGGTGGCCACTACCATATCTTCCGCCAGTTGTTTCTTCAGGTCGCCATAGCGGATCTGGCAGGAGTTATACAGTGCATCGAAATGTTCGATGGTATCTTTTGTAGAAACCACCTTCATCAGGTCGAACAAATTCTGTATTTCCACTGGTTTTGTTTGGTTCTCTACCGTAGGGCCGCTATCTGTTTTTGCGCGCATCACTTTTTTTCGGATGGCCTCCGGCGTATCTGACAGATAAATACAGTTGGCATCGCCCTCTGATTTGCCCATTTTGCCTTTACCGTCGAGCCCCGGGATTTTAACCAGGTTATCCCCATAACTGAAGGCAAAGGCCTCCGGGAAATAATCGTGTTGATACAAGCGGTTAAAACGGTTGCTAAAGGTACGTGTCATTTCCAGGTGCTGTTCCTGATCTTTGCCTACAGGCACCTTGGTAGCACGGTGCAGCAAGATATCGGCAGCCATCAGCACCGGGTAAGTGAGCAGGCCCGCGTTCACGTTATTCGGATTGTCGCGCACTTTATCCTTGAAAGAAGTGGCCCGTTCCAGTTCACCCAAGTAAGCGTTCATGTTCAGGTAAAGGTACAGTTCAATCACCTCCGGCACATCCGATTGTACGTAGATCGTCGCCTTATCCGGATCAATCCCGGCAGCGAGGTAATCCACAATCACCTTTTTTACATTTTCCTGTAAGTTCTCCGGTGTTGGGTGGGTGGTTAGCGAATGCAGGTCGGCTATAAAAAAGAAGCAGTTGTATTCATCCTGCATCCTTAGAAAGTTCTTTATTGCGCCATAGTAATTTCCCAAGTGTAATTTTCCGGTACTCCGGATTCCACTAACAACAGTTTCCATATGCTGGCGAAAATAAGGAATTATTGGAAGATTTCAACTTTTTAGCTGTCAGAAATCGGACATCAGTTATCGACTTTGCAATAAAGTTACCCCTACTAGGAAAGCTTTTGGTAGCCATGTGCATTTGTCATCCCGGGCGATCTAAGTTTGAAATAATAAGTTCCACATGGTAAGTTTTAAGAAGCCAAAAGCCGTAAAGCAGAAAGTGAAAAGCTTTTAGTAAGCCTGTAGTTTGTCATGCTGACGAACGGAAGCATCTAATCGATTATAGTTCATAACGAAGTTACCACTCGCATATAACGAAAATAAAGCTGAAAGCCGATGGCTGATTTCTCACAGCTAGAACCTAAGCCCTAATGGCCACAACGTTTGCGCATCGTAAATCTTTTCTTGATGAATGATAAAGGATTGCCGATTTTTCCAGATATATAAGGAAACCTCATCAACGAGTCCGTTTTCCCTGTCCTGCGGGAAATTCTCAAAGCCAAGATACAAGGAATCGATACGAAAGTGAAAGGTATCGGCAGGTAAGTCAAAGGCTTGCCTTACAATCGCACTATCCAGGAACAGGTAGCTGATTGTCCCCGTATCATTGGCACAGCAAAGTGCCCCTTCCTTCAGGTATAGTGTTTTGGCCCGGTTTGCGTCCTGTAATAATGCCTCCTGCAATAAACGATAATCCTGTTGGGTGCCAAAGTTCGAGCTCAGGGAAGCGGATTGTTTGTCGACCAAAGAAAGCACAGTATAGGCAATCCCCATTACAATGGCCATCAGCAGCAGGGCGACGATCACTTCAATAATCGTGAATGCCTTTAATTTAGGTGCCTTAATCGTTTGTTTCCGCATTTTCCGCTTTTCTAATTACCCCACGATAAAAACCAAGCACTTTTTGATGTTGGTCTCTTGCTTCCAGTTCCAGCAGGAATAAGTTTTCGGATGTACCATAGGGCTTTAAGGTTTGACTAACGCTTACTCCATTGGGTAAATCGTACTCCCGATCAACCATAACGTCGGCTTTTTTTGCTTCAGACGCAATAGCCGAAAGCTGTTCTTGCCATTGTAATGCTTCACTGTTCGAACTGCTGTGTATCCGTATATAGGTCATGCTGGCTATGCCAAACACCAGCATGATGATCACCAGGGCAACGATGACTTCAATGAGCGAGGAAGCCCTTAATTTTTTGGTAGAGATTATTCCAGCCATTTCAAAATCTCCTTTTTTCCGCTCTTGAGCATTAACGGACTCCCTAAATAATAAGTCGATAATTTGGTCCGGTCAATCGTGGCGTCCAGCAAGAAATTATCATACCACGACGATTCGGTTTGCAATACAAAACGCTTACATAAAACGGTGCCAAATATATTTCCTTTTAATTCGAGCAAGCCATCTGCATATACCTGTCCTTCAACCAGTGCGTCTTGTCCGATAGTGATTTTATTCAAAAAATCCGGATTCGGATTTTCAGCGGTGCTAAAGATGAACCCCTGCAGCGTTGCCTTTTTACCGATCTTTATTTCCGACTGACTTTCTGCAACACCGGTTGCAGTTGCCAACTTAAGTAAGCCCAATACCGAAGGATACTGTAGTTTGCAGTTATCATCAACGATAAGCGAATCCTGCGCAAATGCCTGTAGATGTCCGTTAAAACCTTTAGCGATATGGATCGTCGGTGCGAAGAGCAAAATATCGCCTACTTCTGCCGTCTCACTCACCATAATGGCTTTTTTTGAAACGAGCACAAGCGCCCCCTTTAATGTAATGTGATGCAATGCAATAGAATCTGCGCTGCTTATTAATAAAGGCTTTTGAAAGAAGCTTTGACTTAGCGAATCCGGAAGCTTGGCAAAATCAAGAAATTTTTCCTTTTGGGTGATTAACGAATCATAATTAAACGCACGCAAATAAGTCAGGATTTCATCTTGCAATGCCGGTAATCTTTTAGTGCTTGCTCTAATCTTACCGTATACGGTAGAGTCCCCTTCGTAACTTTTATCCTCAATATAGGCTTTCCGCACCCCAGCGGGTGGGAGGTAGGCATCGCCGCGAATAATCGTAGCACCCGATAGCGATAGCGGCCTATCTTCATCGGCGAGGTAGAGGGCATATTGTTCTTTTTTCGGAACAGCCATACCCATTAACAATGCCTTGGCAAGTGTATCGCCATTGGTAAAAGAGCAGACTTGGCCCAGCTCAAAAATGCCCCAAGGAAAATGGGAAAAAGAAACGCTGTCTACATTGTCGTCAAAAAGATCGAGTGTAGCACTACTGTCGTTTATGGCATATGGCTGGTCTAACAATATCGTAGTGACAGACGCCAGATCGCGCTCCAATTGTTTCCGCCTTAACAATTTGGTGGTATCATTCCGATTATAAAGTAATAAGGAAAGCATTAAGCCTAACAGCAAGGCAACAATAATAGCAATACCCAAAACGCTCAATAAGGCACCTGCTTTGAATCGAAATGGTTTAGGCATACGGTATATAAACTAATATACAAACTTAGATAAATTGCCTTTTTTTCACAAGTGCTCATTTTGGTGTTCCCCGAGAAAATCGGGACAGGCAATGAGATCATTCGAGTACCCGGGTTTAGTGTTGGCCCCTTTTTTTGTTCCTCTCGGATGACAAACACACATGGCCTGCCTAAGGAAAGCGCGTTGTCATGCAGAACGGAGTGAAGCATCTGCGGAAACCTTCCGCTGGCGGAAAGCATGAATGCCATTTAAAACAAGTAAAAAAGGCGAATAAAAGGGTCACAAAATTTTATATAAATTGATTAATAAATAAAAAAGTTCATTAATATAACACCTATTGCGCAATAAACGCGGCTACCCTGAATAAAAGCGAACAGTTTTCCTATATAATTGGCTATTTCTCAATAGAAACGGGTAGTGTAAGCAGTATTTCATCCATTCAAAAAAAATATTTTATTTCTTTGTTTTTATAAGGTTTTACTTCTAATTTTATGAGGTCAAATACAAAAACTTAAATCAACTGCTTATGATCAACGCAAAACTAAACCAAAATAGACACCAAGCCCTTTCCATATTTCTTTTGTTTCATTATCCACCAAATTAAGCAAGGTAAATTAGTCAATAAATAATTGCTTGTATTGTATTTACTCGGTTTATATACTTGTCTCTTATTGTTTATTGAATCATATATTTTTTATTGTAAAAAACTGATTTTCTGGAGTTTATTGAATAATATCGGGCTTAATATACTATCGCGAACAAACGTTTAATAAGGCCATGAACAAAAGAACCGCTAAAACCATCTCATTAAACTTAATAAAATTGAGAAGCCAGCGTAATCTGTCGCAAAAGGAGATATCGAAAGTTTTAGGAATTTCCCAATCCAGCTATAATAGAATAGAAAGTGGAGCTAGCCAAGTTCGTATTGATCATTTACAGATTCTCGCAACATACTATCATGTTTTAATTGATGATCTATTTAACGAAGGGGAAATTAGTGAGTATAATATTTCTATAATGAAAAATAAAATCCATGAGCTTGAAAATGAGCTTTCCAATATGGAAGAGTTGAACCGTATCAGTAAAAAACTGATCAGCGAATTGGAAGAAAAAATTAATTTATTGACAACTTCGAGAGTCCGTATCAGGCCATAAAAGTGAAATTTATGCAGAATCTGCATAAAAATTGCAGAAACTGCAAACATTTATGCAGTTTTTGTTACCTGTATAAGTTATTCAGTGCCTAACTTTGTCAAAGCCGTTGTTATGAATCAAACGCAACCGTATATGAACAAACCCCTAATGATTATGATAACTTGGAAATTTACCTTAAACACAGTGACCTGATGGAGGTCGACACTAAACTAAAGTAATTGTTCTTATTTATGATTTATACCAGTTGGGTATAGACGAAAGATTACTACCTGTTCAAATGGGAGATGGACGTGCTATGCTCCGGTGTCAAAGCAACAAAATATCACTAAAGCAAACAGATAACCTTAAAAAAAGCCCTTATGAAAACAAAATTCCTTATCCTCCTTC
>Ga0164243_10000174_pt1 | contig 151337 bp, 138 predicted proteins | sample OricompcompostOP_FD_108781 | JGI IMG/M metagenome (GOLD analysis project Ga0164243, IMG submission 108781) | Organic Plus compost microbial communities from Emeryville, California, USA - Original compost - Organic plus compost (OP) | ecosystem: Engineered > Solid waste > Mixed feedstock >...
GCTGCGGCTGCCGCCGGTGTTTTTGTTTTCTTCACAAATCACGATCATGCCGCGGCAGCCGCTCCTACCAGCGCAAACACGCCGCGGGTCACCACGAGACCCGATCTACGGCTGTAGTACTAGTAGGAAGAACGGGAGGCAGACCAGCACAGCCGAAACGACGGCACCGGCGAGGAAGCGTTTCAGTGGACTCCAGTCCCGGCGCACGGCGAGCCAGGCCACGACGATCATGAAGCGCCCTGGGTTTCGTTCCGAGTCTTAGCAAGGAGAATCGGAACATGCCCAAGAAATTCAGTCCAGAACTGCGTGACCGCGCCGTGCGCATGGTCTACGACAGACAGGCCCTTGAAGGGGGCCCGAGATCGGAATCGATCCGTGCCGTGGCGCCCCAACTCGGCGTCGCCACGGAGACGCTGCGGATCTGGTGCAACCGTTACGGTCCCGCCGAGGCCACGTCTGGTCCGCAGGGATCGCTCGAGGAGGAGAATCGCAGGCTACGGCGTGAGCTCGCCGAGTCTCGACGTGCGAACGAGATACTGAAGAAGGCATCTGCGTTTTTCGCCGCGGAGCTCGACCGCCCCACAACGAAATGATCCGGTTCATTGACATGCACCGTGGCCAGTTCGGGGTCGAGGCCATCTGCCGCGGACTCAAAGCGACAGACTGTGGGTTCCTCACCTCTCGCGGCTACCGGGCCGCAAAGCATCGTCCACCTGCTGCCCGGGAGGTCCGTGACGAGGTGTTGATTGGCGAGATCGGAAGGATCCACGCCGAGAACTACGGCGTCTACGGGTATCGCAAGATGCACCATGCGATGCGCCGAGCCGGATGGGGCATCGGCCGGGACCAGACCGCCAGACTGATGAAAGTCGCGGGCCTGGAAGGGGTTCGCCGTGGCCGCAAAGCTCTCACGACAACGCCCTCGGAAGCACCCGATCATCGCCCTGACCTCGTCGAGCGGGACTTCACCGCGCTCGGCCCGAACCAGCTCTGGGTCGCGGACATCACCTACGTGCGCATTCCAACCGGGTTCTGCTACACCGCGTTCATCACCGACGTCTGCACCCGCCGGATTGTTGGGTGGGCTGTCGCGGCCAGTCTGCACACTGAGGTTCTGCCGCTGCAGGCTCTCGAGCACGCCCTGCTGAGCACGCGCGCCGAGTCCTCCAGCGGCGGCTTGGTCCATCACAGCGATCGCGGCAGTCAATACGTCTCGTTGGCCTACTCGGACGCGCTGATCACGGCCGGAGTCAAAGCATCCGTCGGGACCGTCGGAGACAGTTACGATAACGCCCTCGCCGAGACCGTCAATGGTCTCTACAAGGCAGAACTGATCCACCGTCACCGCACCTGGCCAACCGTGACCGCAGTAGAAATCGCGACCCTGGACTGGGTCAACTGGTGGAACACCAAACGGCTCCACGAGGCACTCGATTATCGCACCCCAGCCGAAGTCGAAGCGTCCTACACTCACCCACAGACGACCGCGCCCGCGACCGTCTAACCACGGAACGAAACCCAGGGCGCTTCATCACGATGGCGACGAGTCCCCACAGCTTGACCGTCAAGGCCAGGCCGAGGACGATCCCGGCCCAGCCGAACCGGCGCCGGCGCCGGCGCAGCAGGATGAGTGCCATCACCACACCGAGGTTCAGCAAGGTTTGCCTGAGAATGCTGGTGTCCGACCAGATCGCTCCCGACCAGGTCGCGTAGAGGCCGCCGCCGACCAGTGCGGCCGGGATGCCGTAGTCCAGGAGCAGGTACGCCACGAGCCCGGCGGTGATCGAGGCGAGCAGCATGAAGACGATCTTGGTCACCGCCATCGCGGCGACATCGCCGATGAGATACGACAGTCCGGCCGACGGACCAAGGGCGACGAGCATGCCCGGCGGGTGTACGAACTGGAAGTCCCGGTAGGGGAAGGTCCCGGTCCACAGCTGTTGTGAGCCGAAGAAGTAGACGGCCTCGTCGTACCAGAATCCGGAAGTGAGCCCGCCCCGCGCCAGTGCCGGAAGAATCCGGAGCGCCGCCGCCAGGACGGCGACTGCCGTCACCGCGCAGAGGCCGGCGCGGCGGCTGACCAGCAGGCGGGTGGTAGCCGGCGGCGCTGTTGCAATCATTCAGTTAGGTTAGCGTTGCCTAATTTGTTCACGGTCATGTCGGATGGGCGGGGGGCACGGCGGATGGGTCGGGTCTCGGCCGATCGCACCAGGCGCCCGCGCGACGACGGGTGTGCCGTCCGCGCCGAGTGCGACCGCGGCCGCTTCCCCGGCAGGTCGCACGCCGAAGTGACATGCCGAAGTGACAAAGTGACACCCTGGCCGTGGACCTTTTGTTAGTTCGAATGTAACTTCGTGTCATGAACATGTCAGAAGCCGAGCTTGCGGGGCTGATCGCGGAGCTTCGCCATCAGGGTGGGGACACGACTGCCTGTGAAGTGAAGCGGGGGCGGGGTGGCGTGCCTCGGCTCGGCGAGACCCTCTGCGCCTTCGGGAACATGCCAGAGGGAGGCACGGTGATCGTGGGACTGGATGAGGCCACGGGGTTCTCGGCGACCGGCGTCGACGACATCGCCGCAATGAAGCAGGGAATCGCCAGTCAGGCCCGGACTGCGGTGATGCCTCCGGTCATCGTGACCTTCGCGGACTTCACCGTCGATGGCCACGATGTCCTGGTGTGTACTGTCGCCGGCCTGCCTCTGCCCGCTCGGCCAGCGCTCTATCAGGGGCGTCCCTACCTGCGGTACGCCGATGGTGACTACCCGATGTCCGATGTCGAAGTCCAGATGGTCGAGGACCGGAAACGGCAAGCGGCACTAGATGACTCATCTCTCTGGGTTCGTGACGACAGGCGTGAGGTTCCGGATTCAGGATTCGACGATCTGGATGGGGAGCTGGTGGAGGTCCTTCTTCGGGTCTCGCGGAATCGATCGGTGTTTCATCGCGAGAAGTCTGACGAGGTCGTTCTGCGAAATCTTGGGGTTGTCACGAGGAGTGGACGACTCACCGTTGCCGGCGCCTACGTCCTGGGCGACTACCCGCAGAAGTTCGTTCCGTCGTGGGCTGCGACTGCCGCCGTGCAATTGCCGAGGGGGAGCGGTGCGCGCACCCGTGATCTCGTGCATTTCGAGGGCCCCGTGCCCACGATGCTCGCCGAAGCCAACGCCTGGGTGGGTAGGAATATGCACACCACGATCGGGTATCGGTCGGATGGGAATGCTGTCGACGAAGCAGAGCTGCCGGCCGTGGCAGTTCGCGAGCTGGTGGCGAATGCGCTCGTGCACCGGGACCTGAGTCCACTCTCACGGGGCAAGAGTGTTGAGATCCGTTTGAGCGGCGATCGGCTCACCATCGGGAACCCGGGTGGCCTGCGTGGGCTCACGACCGCACAGCTGGGGCATCGAGGAGGAAAGCATGCCGTGAATGAGACGGTCTACTCGCTGTGCGAACGATTGCTTCTTCCTGACGGTTCGCGCGTGATCGAAGCCGAAGGTGGAGGTATCCGGGAGGCGCGGGAGCGGATGCGCTCGGCCGGACTGAAACCGATCAGGTTCTATGACACGGGGGTGTCGTTCGTCGCCGTTGTCTCCCGTCGTCGGCTGCTGTCCGACTCCGATGCGCAGTGGCTCGCGACTGCTGCTGGAGGGCATCGGCTGAGCCAGGAACAGCGGATCATCCTGGCGTCGATGCATCACGGCCAGGTCTGGACGAATCGACTGGTGCGTGAGGAGTTCGATCAGGTCGACTCGCGAGACGCGACCTCCCTGCTACAGGATCTGGTCAGTCGCAATCTCGCCGTGGTCGCCGGCGAACGGGGCGGAGCGAGGTACCGACTGGCAGATCGTCTCTCCCTCTCCACAGACGACGTGCTCGATGTGGAACCCAGGACAACCGCAGCGACAATGATCGCGGGACCTCCGCTGTCAGGTGAACCGATTTCACTGATGTCACCGAACGAGGAGTTGATACGAGAGCTTCTGAGTCCGGCGGGTGCCGCATCGACGGTGGCGGAGCTGGTTACGGCAACCGGTCTCACCCAGCGTCAAGTGCGCTACGCCCTCGATTCGATGCATGGGGCCGGCGAGGTCGTCGCATCCGGGGGGCGGCCGAAACTGTGGAGGCTCATAGCGGATTGATCGTCGCGCGGAATCAGCGTCGTCGTGCCACGCTGATCCAGTGAAGAACTTCCACTGCCGGAACTGCGATGCCGCGCTGTACTTCGAGAACTCGGTCTGCGTCGGCTGCGGCAGCGCACTCGGCTATTCGCGGTCCGAGGCGCAGATCGTCCCGGTCGAGGGCGGCGTCTACGTCGACGACCTCGGGTACATCTGGCACGTGTGCCGGAATCTGAATCTGTCCGGCTGCACCTGGCTCACCACCACGGAGGGCGGCCAGTGCTTCGTCTGCGACCTGACCCGCACCCGGCCGGCCGATGACGACGAGACCGGGCTGGAGCAGCTCGTCGACGCCGAACGCGCCAAACGCCAGCTGATCGCCGAATTGGACGGACTCGGCTTCCCGCTGGTCGGCAAACCCGAGGATCCGGCCGGCGGGCTGGCCTTCGACCTGCTCTCCAGCGTCGACGAGAACGTGGTGATCGGTCATGAGAACGGCGTGATCACCATCGACCTGGCCGAGAGCGACGACGCCTACCGGGAGAAGGTGCGCGACCAGCTCGACGAGCCGTACCGCACCATGCTTGGTCACCTGCGGCACGAGATCGGCCACTACTTCGAGTGGCAGCTGGTCGAAACGCCCGGCGGGGATCTACTGGACCGTGCCCGGGAACTCTTCGGCGACGAGACCGCCGACTATCAGGCGAGCGTGCAACGGCACTACGACCGCGGCGGCCCGCCCGAGGGCTGGCAGGACGGTTACATCTCGTCCTACGCGACCATGCACCCCTACGAGGACTTCGCCGAGAGCTGGGCGCACTATCTGCACATCTGCGACAGCGTGGAGACCGCCGTCGAATACGGGCTGGTGCTGATCGATCGGGATCTGCACGATATCGGCTTCCGGGAACTGGTGACCCGACTCTGGATGACGCTGTCGACGGCCCTGAACATGATGAACCGCTCCATGGGCCTGGGCGATCTGTATCCCTTCGTACTCCCCGAACCGGTGATCGAGAAGCTCGAGTTCGTCGCGAGTCTGCGCCCAGCCGACTGAGCCCTCATACCGAAAGCCCGCCCCGGGAGGAGTCCGGGGCGGGCAGGCTCTCGAGAATCGACGGAGAGTAGTCCCTACTCGGCGCCGATGATGAAGGCCTCGAGCTGAGCGCGCGCCTTGTCGTCGGCGATCTGCTCCGGCGGGCTCTTCATCAGGTAGGCCGAGGCCGGCAGGATCGGGCCGCCGAGGCCGCGGTCCTTGGCGATCTTCGCCGCGCGCACGGCATCGATGATGATGCCGGCCGAGTTCGGGGAGTCCCAGACCTCGAGCTTGTACTCCAGGTTCAGCGGGGCGTCACCGAAGGCACGGCCCTCGAGGCGCACGTAGGCCCACTTGCGGTCGTCGAGCCACTGGACGTAGTCCGACGGGCCGATGTGCACATTCTTGTCGTAGACCTTGCCGGCCAGCGGGCCGTCCAGGATCGAGGTCACGGCCTGGGTCTTGGAGACCTTCTTCGACTCCAGACGCTCACGCTCGAGCATGTTCTTGAAGTCCATGTTGCCGCCGACGTTGAGCTGGTACGTGCGGTCGAGCTCGACGCCGCGGTCCTCGAACAGCTTGGCCATCACGCGGTGGGTGATGGTGGCGCCCACCTGGCTCTTGATGTCGTCGCCGACGATCGGCACGCCGGCGTCGGCGAACTTCTTGGCCCACTCGGGGTCCGAGGCGATGAACACCGGCAGGGCGTTGACGAAGGCCACGCCCGCGTCGATCGCACACTGCGCGTAGAACTTGTCGGCCTGCTCCGAGCCCACCGGAAGGTAGCTGACCAGGACGTCCACCTGGTTGTCCTTGAGCGCCTGCACCACGTCCACACCGTCGCCGTCGGCCTCGGTGATGGTCTCCTTGTAGTACTTGCCCAGACCGTCGAGGGTGTGGCCGCGCTGGACGGTCACGTCCAGCGGGGGCACGTCGGCGATCTTGATGGTGTTGTTCTCGCTGGCGTTGATCGCCTCCGAGAGGTCGAAGCCCACCTTCTTGGCGTCCACGTCGAACGCGGCCACGAACTCGACGTCGCGGACGTGGTACGGGCCGAACTTGACGTGCATCAGGCCGGGGACGGTGGCGTTGTCGTCGGCATCCTTGTAGTAGTGAACGCCCTGGACCAGGGATGAGGCGCAGTTACCCACGCCAACGATGGCCACGCGCACTTTATTGGTGTCACCCACGGTCGGGTTCTCCTTCTTGTTGCGGCGGAACGGCGGAATGCTGTGCCGCCGGGTTCTTTCCTTCTTCACCGTCACCGGCGGGACTGCCGGCGACGGGGAGTTCTTCTGGGACCGATCCCGACGCTTCGTCGGCGATCAGTTTGTTCAGCCACTGCACCTCGCGCTCGGACGACTCGAGGCTGAGCTCGTGCATCTGGCGGGTGTAGTGGTCTGAAGCCTTGGTGGACCGGCCGAGGAGATCGCGCAGCGATTCGCGGCGCTCCTCGACCTGACGCCGGCGGCCTTCGAGGATGCGCATCCGGGCCACCGCGGGGGTGCGGCTGAAAAAGGCCAGATGCACGCCGAAGCCGTCATCGGTGTAGGTCTGCGGGCCGGTGTCGGCGACCAGCTCGGTGAAGCGGGCCTCACCGGCCGGAGTCAGCCGGTAGACGCGCCGGGCGCGCCGCACCTTGGTGCCGACGGCACCGGGCGACTCGTCCTCGGCGATCAGTCCGTCGGCCTGCATGCGGCGCAGCGTCGGGTACAGCGAGCCGTACGAGAACGCGCGGAACGCGCCGAGCAGTCCGGTGAGCCGCTTGCGCAACTCGTAGCCGTGCATCGGGGATTCGAGGAGGAGCCCGAGGATCGCCAGTTCCAGCACGTCGGCACTCCTCTCGTCTCGTTACTTCGCCGTGATGCAGCAGCAAATGTATCGCACCGATATAACTGATGTCGATCCAGTGCGGCCGGGCGAAGGGTTGATCTGCATCACAGGACCGGCCCGCCCGGCACCCGACTACGCTGAAAGGCGTGTACCGACAGGTCGTGGACTATGCGCTGGTGAAGCGCTCGCGGCTGGCCGACGTGCGGAGCGGCCGCGTCCCGCTCGAGCAGGTCTGCGATGCCGATCGCTACCTGTTGCGAGCTGCGCGTTTTCATGGCGCCGTGGGCGACGAGGCCTGCCCGGTCTGCCGGAAGGAGCAGGTCACCCTGGTGTCCTGGGTCTTCGGCGAGCACCTCGGCCGGGCAGCGGGTTCGGCCCGCACCGACGCCGAGATCGCAGTCCTGGCCGGCCGGTGTGACGAATTCACCGTGCACGTGGTGGAGGTGTGCCGAACCTGCCGGTGGAACCAATTGGTCACCTCGTACGTTGCCGGTAGGGCGCCTGCGGCGACGCGTCGCCGTGCCGCCAAGGCGTGAGCACAGTTGGCGATGCGGGCTCTGTGCGTCACTCTTGTTAAGGACCTTCAAGTGAGTTGTCAGCAGTGTGACTGCGGGAGAAGTGGTGAACGATGACCAGCGAGACTAAGCGGACCGGCGAGGATCCGGGCGCGCCCCGGCGTCGACGCATCAAGATCATCGCGTGGGTGGCCGGAGTGGCCGCCGGCATCGTTCCGCTGGTCGCGATCGTCGGCGTCCTCGCCTTCCTGATCACCTATCTCACCGTCACCGTGCCCGCGCCGGGCGACATCAAGCAGAACCAGGTGGCCACCATCGTCGACAGCAAAGGCGGGGTGATCGACCGCGTCGTGCCGCCGGAGGGCAACCGCATCGACGTCAAGTACGACCAGATCCCCACCTCGATGGTCGAGGCCGTCAAGGCCGCCGAGGACCGCGACTTCGACTCGAACTCCGGTTTCTCGGTCACCGGCTTCGGCCGCGCCGCGCTCGGCAAACTCCGCGGCACCGACGCCGGCGGCGGTTCGACCATCACCCAGCAGTACGTGAAGAACGCGATGGTCGGCGACGAGGTCTCCTACAAGCGCAAGTTCAAAGAACTCGCGATCGCCACCAAGATGTCCCGGCAGTGGTCCAAAGAAGACATCATGACCGCGTACCTGAACACCATCTACTTCGGCCGCGGCGCCTATGGCATCGCCGCCGCCGCGAAGGCCTACTTCAACATCGACCTGACCAAGCCCACCAAGAACGGCAAGCCGGCGCTCAACGACGCGCAGTCCGCGCTGCTGGCCGGCATCATCCGCGGCCCGTCGCTCTATGACCCGGCCGTCGATGAGCAACTGGCCATTGCACGCTGGACCTATGTCCTCGACGGCATGGTGAAGATCGGCGCACTGCCGCGCAGTGAGTTCGACGAGATGACCGTGCTCGACGGCGGGGTGCCCGAGGGCTTCCCCAAGACCATCAAGCCCAAGGCCGTCGAAACCGGTGCGGCGGGCGGGCCGAACGGACTCATCCGCCGGCAGGTGCTCGCCGAGCTGGACCAGCTGGGCATCACCGAGCAGGAGATCCGCACCGACGGTCTGCGCATCACCACCTCGATCGATCCGAAGGTGCAGAAGGCGCTGGTGAGCGCCTCCCGGGACAAGCTCTCCGGTGAACCGGACGATCTGCGCACGGCGTCGGTCTCGATCGACCCGAACACCGGCGGCATCGTCGGCTACTACGGCGGCGAGGACGGTCAGGGCTGGGACTACGCCTCCACGGGTCTGCAGACGGGCTCGGTGTTCAAGGTGTTCGCGCTGGTCGCGGCCCTCGAGCAGGACATCCCGCTGTCCAAGACCTACTCGTCGGACCCGTACACCAACGCGCAGGGCCTGGTGGTGGAGAACTCCGAGGGCGAATCCTGCGGCACCTGCAACCTGGCGACCGCCATGAAGATGTCGCTCAACACCGTCTACTACCGGCTGATGATGGACCTCAAGCACGGTGCCGACGACGTGGCCGACGCCGCCCACCGGGCCGGTGTGGCCGAGAGCTTCGGCGACGTGCAGCACACGCTGGCCAATGCCAACGGGCACAGCGAGGGCGGTGTGGTCCTCGGCCAGTACGACTCGCGGGTGCTCGACCTGGCCTCGGCGTACGCCACCCTGGCCGCCTCGGGGATCTACCGTGAACCGTTCCTGGTGCAGAAGGTGGAGACCTCCTCCGGTGAGGTGCGCTACGAGCGGGAGAAGCAGAAGGGCAAGCGCGTCTTCTCCGCCGCGGTCGCCGACAACGTGACCGCCGCCCTCGAACCGGTCGCGGCCTACTCCAACGGCAACTCGCTGTACGACTCGTCGCTCGGCGCCCGGCCGTCGGCCTCCAAGACCGGCACCGCGCAGCTCGGCAACACCGGCAACAACCGGTATGCGTGGATGGTCGGCTACACCCCGCAGCTGTCCACCGCCGTCTGGGTGGGCACAGAGAAGGGCAACGAGCCGCTGCGCAACTACGGCGGCGCCGCCATCTACGGCAGCGGTCTGCCCGCGCAGATCTGGAAGGCCGCCATGGATCAGGCGCTCGCGGGCGACCCGATCAAGAACTTCCCGGATCCCGATCCGATCGGCGGACAGGCCGGCGTTCCCTACGAGCCGCCGCCGGTGACCACCTACGAGGACTACCCGACGCAGACCAACACCCGCACCCGGCAACGTCCGCGGGTGCCGGTGCCCACGCAGGGTGACGACGGCAACGTGACCGTCGCGCCGGGCTGGACCATCCCATGGGGTGACGGCGGCGGCACCGGAAACGGCAACGGCACGGGCCACGGAAACGGCAACGGCACGGGCAACGGCGGCGGCAACGGCGGCGGCAACGGCGGCGGCGGATCCGGTGACGACGGCACGGAAGGCGAGAGCGGCCAATTGATGGGCCCGGACGATCAGTCGCCGGTCCCAGCCGCCTAGGACCCGGGTGAGCACCAGTCGGCCCGACGATCCGGCGGACGCCGCGACGGCCCCGTTCGCCGCGGCGTCCCCGGAGGCGATGCCGTCTGAGACCGGGCCGTCTGAGACCGGGCAGTCTGGAACCGGGGCGCTTGGAACCGGGGCGGGGGACGAGCCGGACGCCGCGGCGCCGTCGAGCGAGTCCCCGCCGGTGATCACCTCGACGCTCACCGATCCGCGGACCGGCCGTGAGCGGGTCTACGAGTCCCCGCTCCCGCTGGACGACGAACTGCAGATCGACGTCGAACGGGTGTTGCCCACCCGCGTCAACGCGCAGGCCGCGGCCGCGAGCGGCGTGATCGGGGGACCGATCGGCTGGCACGCTGCGATCGGGCGCAGCCGCGCCTGGACCCCGGTGCGCGTGGTGCTGCTGCTGGCGCTGCTGGCGATGTCGCTCAGCTGGTTCGGCAAGTCCGGCTGCATCCAGCAGGCACCGGTCGACGGGCAGCCCGGGCAGGTCCGGCTCAACTGGGACAACCAGCGGCAGTTCTACGGGCTCTGCTACACCGACCTGGTGGCCGGCTACCAGACCAACCGGCTCACCCCGGGCGATCTGGCCCGCGGCACCATGCCGTTCCGTACGTACTGGACCGAGAACGACGGACAGACGCGCTCGTCGATGGCCGAGCCGGTGGCGGTGGGGATGTTCGCCTACGGCGTCGCGCAACTGGCGCGCGGCTGGCAGAACCTCGCCGATCAGGTCCCGCTGATCCCGGACACGCTCGACGTGGTGGCCTTCTTCAACATCGCCGCGCTGCTGCTGGCCGTGTTCTGGCTGCTCGCGGTGTGGGCGACGATGCGCACGGACCGGCGCCGGCCGTGGCTCGGTGCGCTGGTGGCGCTGTCGCCGCTGGCCATGGTGCATGCATTCACCGCGTACCAGGTGATCCCGGTGATGCTGGTCGCGCTGGCGTTGCTGTGCTGGGCTGAGCGACGTCCGCTGGGCACCGGGATCTTCCTGGGCCTGGCCTGTGCGTCGGCGCTGTATCCGCTGCTGCTGGTGGTGGCGCTGGGCGTGATCTGCGTCCGCGAGCGGCGGGTGGCGCAGTGGGGTACCACCGTGGTGACCGGGGCGGTCGCCTGGACCGTGGTGAATCTGCCGATCCTGCTGAACTATCCGACCGGCTGGGGCGAGTACTACCGGGAGCTGTGGCGCAACGGCGCCCAGCCCGACAGTCTCTACCGCGTCATCGAGGAGCTCGGCGGCTGGAGCCCGTCGACGGATCTGCTCAACGCGCTGTGGCTGCTGTTGCTGGCCGCGGTCGTCGCCGGGGTGGCCTATGCGGGGCTGCGGGCCCGGCGCACGCCCACCGCTGCGCAGCTGATGTTCCTGCTGGTCGCCGGTTATCTGCTGGTCGGCAAGGAGTGGTCGCCGGAGAATTCGCTGTGGCTGGTGCCGCTGGCGGTGCTGGCGCTGGGCAACCACCCGCGGCTGCTGATCGCCTGGATGGTCGTCGATGCGCTGGTGTGGGTGCCCCGGATGGGACTGTTCCTCGACGAGGACCGCAAGTGGCTGCCCGATGACTGGTTCTACGCCGCGGTGATCGTCCGGGCCGTCGTGGTGGCGGGCCTGTGCGCGGTGGTGCTGTACGACATGCTGCGCCCGCGTGCGCCGCGCACTCCTCAGTACGTCCCGCCCACCGACGATCTGCTGACCGCCTCCCCGGCCGCCGCCGTTCGCTGACCGGCCTTTCTGGCTGGTCGACGATCCTCTTCGGTGCCCGGCGTTGCCTTCCGCACTGGCCGAGCGCCGTGCTCTTCTGGTTGCCCGGCGTTCCCTTCCGCACTGGGGCCGAGCGCCGTGCTCTTCTGGTTGCCCGGTGTTCGCTTCCTTTGGTGGCCGAGTGCGGTGCTCTTCCGGTTGCCCGGCGTTCCGTTCCTGTTGCCCGGCGTTCCGTTCCTTTGGTGGCCGAGTGCCGCCCGAGGAACGAGGGCGGTGTATCGAGGCCCCGCCGGTGCCGCGCCGGGTCTCGATACACCCGTCTCGGCTAGCGCCTCGCCGGGCACTCGACCGCCGAAGACGGACACCCCGCCTACGGACGGACGGTGCGCGCCCCGACCCGCGACTCCAGGTCGCCGCGCGCGAGCGGCCAGTCGTCGTCGACCATCGCGAACTGTGCGGTGGTGCGCCAGCCGCCGGTGAACCGGCGGTGTTTGCGCAGTGGTCCCTCGAACCGCGCACCGAGCGCGCCGATCGCCGCCCGGGAGCGGTCGTTGTTCTCGTGCGTGTGCCACACCACGCGCACGGCACCGCAGCCGGTGAAGGCGTAGTCGAGCAGCAGAAGTTTGGCGGCCGGATTGACCCGGGTGCCCTGCTCCGCCGGCGTATAGAAGGTGTAGCCGATCGCGAGCGTCTGCTCGGCGGCGTCGACGTCGTAGAAGCTGGTGGTGCCCACCAGTTCTCCGGTCTGTTCGTCGACGACGGCGAAGGCCACCCGGGCCGGGTCGGCGGCGGCTGCGGCGATGTATGCCAGCGCCTCCTCGGTGTCTGCGGGCACACCCGGCGACCACCGGCTCATCTCCTCGTGCGCGTCACCGGCCAGCGCGCCGAGCGCCTGCGCGTCGGCGGGCTCGAGTGGGCGCAGCTGCACGTCGTACGCGGAGAGCACGGGCCGGCCCAGCCAGACGTCGGCGCGGGCGGCGTCGGCCGCGGCCAGCCGGGTGAGTGGACCGTCACCGGGCAGCGCGGTGCGCAGATACGAGCCCAGCGGCTCCCGCAGCGCCATCCGGGAGCCGGCGATCACGAAGTAGGCCAGCAGCACCACATGCACCCACACCGCCAGGTTCACCCCCGAGATCACCCACCACTTCATCGGCGCGCCGGAGGTGTTGATCCCGAGCAGCCGGAAGATCGTCAGATCCAGGATGGTGTCGGTCACCAGGTAGGCGGCCACGGCCGGCCACGGCACCGCGAGGATCGCGAAGAACGGCAGAAGCCACAGCGTGTACTGCGGCGAATGCACCTTGTGGAAGAGCATGAACCCGGACAGCATCGCGAAACTCGCACCGATCCAGGGGAACCGGCCGATCACTCCCATCCGGCGCCAGGCCAGATACAGCGCGGTGAGCAGCGAGACGGCGATGAGCAGCGGCGAGAGCACCCCGACCACCGTGTTGTAGGTGTCGCGGTTCATCAGCAGCCGCAGACTCCAGTACCAGAACGAGTTGGTGTCCAGGTCGGCCTTGCGCTGGCCCTGGAACTCCAGCGCCGCGCGCCAGCCCTGGTATCCGGCGATCATGAACGGCACCTGGATCACCAGGGTGGTGAGCACGGCGGCGGCCACCACCCAGGCGGCGCCGGCCCAGTCGAGCACTCGTCTCCGGCCGGCCCGCAGGGCGGCGAGCGTCGCCTCCGAGGGCGATCCGCCGGTGAGCACGTACAGGGCCAGCGGCACCACGAACAGGCCCGGATAGATCTTCAGCGAGAAGCCGATCGCCAGCAGCACCGAGGCGATGATCGACGACGTGCGCAGCGACCATCGTCGTCGCCCGGTCGCGGGATGGACGCTCCCGCCGTAGGCGAGCACCGCCACGGCCGCGACGGCGGTGAAGACCACCGGCAGCTCCCAGTTGTGGAAGGCGTAGAGCACCAGCGGCGGGGTGGCCGCCCACAGCAGCACCCACCAGCGGGTCAGCACCGCCAGCATGACGGTGATCGCCGCCGCGAACGGGATGAGCATCAGCACGGTGTGGTTGAAGAACTGCTGATCGTTGTGCGCGCCGATCGCACCGGCCCACATCATCAGTCCGGACAGCACCGGGTACTCGACCACACCGCCGAACAGATGCCCCTGCTCGTTGATGCCGCCGTGGATGTACGGGAAGACGTGGTTGTCGATGTCCCGGCCCACCCACAGCAGCACGATGTCCGAGTAGCAGGGAATGATCTGCTGGGGATCGCCGACGGGGAAGTTGAAACTGCGTCCGTCCGGATGGAACGGACCGCCGGTGCACAGCGCTTTGACCCGATAACTCCAGGTCAGCGTGGCGGCGGTGAACAGCAGCGAGGTGATCAGCACCAGCGCGGTCTCGCCGCGCTGCAGGATTCGCGGGCGCACGCGCGCCGCGGAGGGGGCCGGGGGCATGGTTCGACTTTAGAGGCAGCCCCGGCGATTTCCCTGGTCAGGGCCTGCTCATGTATCTTGGACGGGTTGCCGACGCAGGCGACCCTCCTGCCGCGGAACGTCCGTGGCCGATAGCCCATAGGAGGTGATGTGGTCTCATGCGTCATTACGAATTGATGGTCATCCTCGACCCGAGTCTGGACGAGCGTACCGTCGGCCCGTCGCTGGACACGTTCCTGAACGTGGTCCGCAAGGACGGTGGATCGGTCGACAACGTCGACATCTGGGGCAAGCGCCGTCTTGCTTACGAGATCGCCAAGAACAGCGAGGGCATCTACGCCGTCGTCGATCTGAACGCGACCCCGGACACGGTGAACGAGCTCGACCGTCAGCTGAAGCTGAACGAGTCGGTGCTGCGTACCAAGGTCCTGCGCAAGTAATTCTGCGCACCTCGTCCACAGTCTTGAACTGAGCGCGCCCCGTCAGTGGCGGCCGATAGGGTAGATCGAAACCACCCGCAGGCCGCACCGGATGGACGGTGCACTCACACGATTGCAGGGAGTCTGGCATGACTGACACGATCATCACCGTCGTCGGGAACTTGACCGCCGATCCGGAACTGCGGTTCACCGCATCCGGTGCTCCGGTGGCCAACTTCACGGTGGCCTCCACCCCGCGCACCTTCGATCGTCAGACCAACGAATGGAAAGACGGCGAAGCCCTCTTCCTGCGTTGCAGCATCTGGCGGGACGCGGCGGAGAACGTGACCGAGTCGCTCACCAAGGGCACCCGTGTGGTGGTGCAGGGCAAGCTCAAGCAGCGGTCGTACGAAACCCGTGAAGGGGAGCGTCGCACCGTGGTGGAGCTGGAAGTGGATGAGATCGGTCCTTCGCTGCGCTACGCCACCGCCAAGGTCACCCGCACTCCGCGTGGTGGCAGCGGCGGGGGCGGCGGCTTCGGCGGCGGCGGATACCAGGGCGGCAACGCCGGCGGGGGCCAGGGCGCCCCGGCCGCCGCGCCGCGCCAGGCCGCCCCGGCCGACGACCCGTGGGGCAGCGCACCGCCCGCCTCCGGCGGTTTCGCCGGCGGCGACGACGAACCACCCTTCTGATACCGGGCTCGCCGGCCCGGAAGCATTAACTGGAGCAAACACATGGCAAAGCAAAAGGGGCGCAAGCCCCGCGTCGAGAAGGTCACCAAGGCCAAGGCCTGCACCTTCTGCAAGGACAAGAAGGCCGCCGAGATCGACTACAAGGACACCGCGCTGCTGCGCCGTTTCCTGTCCGATCGCGGCAAGATCCGCTCGCGCCGGGTGACCGGCAACTGCGTCCAGCACCAGCGGGACATCGCGGTGGCCGTCAAGAACTCGCGTGAGGTGGCCCTGCTGCCCTTCACCTCGACCGGCCGCTGAGCAGAAGGGAATCACTGACATGAAGCTGATCCTGACTGCTGCTGTCGAGAACCTCGGCGAGGCCGGGGACACCGTCGAGGTGCGTGACGGCTACGGCCGTAACTTCCTGCTGCCCCGTGGCCTGGCGATCGTCGCCACCCGCGGCGCCGAGAAGCAGGTCGAGGGCATTCGCCGGGCCCAGCAGGCCCGCGCCGTGCGCGACCTGGACCACGCCAACGAGCTCAAGCAGGCCATCGAGGGCCTCGAGTCGGTCTCGCTGACCGTCAAGACCCACGATTCGGGCAAGCTGTTCGGTTCGGTCACCGCCGGCGACGTCGCCGGTGCGATCCGCGCCGCCGGTGGTCCGTCCGTGGAGAAGCGGAACGTGGAACTGCCCAAGGGCCACATCAAGGCCGTCGGCTCGTACCCGGTGGTCGTGAAGCTGCACCCGCAGGTGCAGGCCAAGGTCGCTCTCGCGGTCGTTACCGCCTGAGTCGTCTTCTGACACAACTGCTTTCGCCGGTCGCCCCTGAAACAGGGGTGACCGGCGAAAGTGGTTTCAGGGGCCGCTGGGGCCGGTGCCGCGGCGCGCCGGAGGTGCCACCGTGCGCGGCGTGGGCCGGTCTAGCGCAGACTCTTCGGCAGGTAGCGGGCCGGCGGATTCTTGCTGTGGTCGGTCGCGCCCTTGGGGTAGTAGAACTTATGCCACCCGCGGGCGATGATGAACGCCCGGTTGGGGCTGGCGCACGAGACCACACCCGAACGCGGGCGCGCACAGACGACGTTGCCGACGGTCACCCGCTCGCCCACGTGCAGAACCGGGGTGCGGAAGCCTGCCCGCGAACCCCACCGGAACGTGGTGTTGGGCGGCACCCACCAGGGGCCCGACTGGGAGGCGACGATGGCCACGCCGGTGGTGTGCGGCGGGGCGGTGGCCGGCTTGCCCTGGCAGGCCACCTCGCCCGGATTGGGGCCGAGCTGGCAGCGGAAACTCCCGGCCCGGAAGAAGTGCCGGCCGTCGTCGACGTAGGCCAGCGACCGGAAGGTGTTCGGGTTGACCGGGGTGTAGCGGCCGAAGTCCAGTTCGGCGGGCGCGGCCGAGGCCGCCCCGGTGCTCGGCAGGAGCGCACCGCCGACCAGGGTCAGCGCCGCGGCGGCCACCGCCGTCAGTACGCGGGCGAGTCGGTTCGAGGCGATGGCAGACACGAGTCCATGACAACACGATCGGTGGTGCCGGACGGCCCGAACGGCCGAATTGTCCCTCGTTCTGCTCGTGCTGGGCCGTGGTCGGCGAAGCGGTCCCTACTCCCGGGTAGGGGGCAGCCTCAAGCCGTGCTCGACACCCGGAGCGGTGTGGCGCAACGCAACACGCCGAGCGTGGAACAAGTTCTCGGCTGTGGATTGTGCAAACCCCTTCTGACCTGCGAGAACATACTGAAAAAAGTTGAGAAGATGTCGTATGTGCACAGACTTCTCCACACCGTTACCTGTTGAAACATTGATTCTCCACATCTTGTCTACAGGTTTCTCCACAGGCTCCAGTTGTCCTTGTCGGTGGCGGGCCATAACCTCTCGGGGTACTCGAATTCGCCGTCGCGTCATCCGCGCGGCACCTTGAGCCGGGGAAGGGGACCGAGCGTGACCGAAACGGGCGACCGCACCGTCGACGCGTCTCTGCCGGAACCTCCTCCCGCCCCCGAAGAGACGCTCCGTCAGCCGCCGCAGGACACCGCTGCCGAGCAGTCGGTGCTCGGCGGCATGCTGCTGTCGAAGGACGCGATCGCCGACGTCCTCGAGCGCATCAAGCCGGACGACTTCTACAAGCCCGCCCACCAGGCCGTCTACGACGCGATCCTGGAGCTGTACGGGCGCGGGGAGCCGGCCGACGCGGTGACCGTGGCCGCCGAACTCGAGCGGAAGGGCGAACTGCGCAAGGTCGGCGGGGCGCCGTATCTGCACACGCTGATCTCCACGGTGCCCACGGCGGCGAACGCCGGGTACTACGCCGAGATCGTGGCGGAGAAGGCCATCCTGCGCCGTCTGGTGCAGGCCGGCACCCGGATCGTGCAGTACGGCTACGCCGGCTCGGACGGCCAGGACGTCGCCGAGGTGGTCGACCGGGCGCAGGCGGAGATCTACGAGGTCACCGAGCGCCGCGCATCCGAGGACTACGTCATCCTCGACGAACTGATGCAGCCCACGCTCGACGAGCTCGACTCCATCGCCTCGCGCGGCGGGCTCTCGCTGGGCGTGCCCACCGGCTTCGCCGACCTGGACAAGCTGACCAACGGGCTGCACCCCGGGCAGATGATCATCGTCGCCGCCCGCCCCGGCGTGGGGAAGGCGCTGGCGCTGGACACGCCGCTGCCCACCCCCACCGGCTGGACCCGGATGGGCAAGGTGGCGGTGGGCGATCGGCTGCTCGGCGCCGACGGCCGGCCCACGACGGTGGTCGCAGCCACCGAGGTGCTCACCGACCGGCCCTGCTACGAGGTCGAGTTCGACGACGGTGCGCGGCTGGTGGCCGACCGCGACCACCAGTGGGCGGTCGACATCGACACCGCCCGCGGGGTGCTGACCACCGAGCAGCTGCGCTCGGTGGTGGGGGTGGCGACGGTGCCGAACCCGGCGCCGATGGAGCTGCCCGAGCGGGAGTTCGCCTACGGCCCGTACACGGTGGCGGCGCTGGCCGGCATGGCCTTCGACGACCCGGAGATCGGGGTGCGGATCGAGGGCGAGGGGACCGTCGACGTGATGACCCTGATGGCCGATCTGGCGGGGCTGATCCCGGAGGAGTACCTGCGCGGCTCGGTCCGGCAGCGGCGGGCACTGCTGTCCGGGATCCTCGACGCCCGGGCACGGGTGGACGACGACGGCTGGATCACCATTCCGTCGGCCACCCGGCACATGTCCGAGGTGCTCGCCGATCTGATCGCGAGCCTGGGCTACACCTTCCGGCGTGAGCGGACCGGCTGGCTGCGGATGGCCGCGCCGGACGACGTCTTCACCGTCCACGAGAAGCTGGTGCGGCACAAGGAGCTGCGGGCGCCGGCCTACCCGCGCCGGGTGGTGGCCGTCCGCGATGTGGCCTCGGTGCCGGTGCGCTGCGTGCAGGTGGACAACCGCGACCACCTGTACCTGGCCGGTGAGGCGATGGTGCCCACCCACAATTCGACGCTGGCGATGGACTTCCTGCGCTCGGCCTCCGTGCACAACGGACAGGCCTCAGCCATGTTCTCGCTGGAGATGAGCAAGACCGAGATCGTCATGCGTCTGCTGTCGGCGGAGGCTAGGGTCAAGCTCGGCGACATGCGCTCGGGCAACATGAGCGACGACGACTGGAGCCGGCTGGCCCGGCGGATGGGCGAGATCAGCGATGCACCGCTGTTCATCGACGACTCGCCGAACCTGACCATGATGGAGATCCGGGCCAAGGCGCGCCGGCTCAAGCAGCGGCACGACCTCAAGCTGGTGGTGATCGACTACATGCAGCTGATGACCTCGGGCAAGAAGGTCGAGTCCCGTCAGCAGGAGGTCTCCGAGTTCTCCCGCTCGATCAAGCTGCTGGCCAAGGAACTCGAGGTCCCGGTGGTGGCGATCAGCCAGCTGAACCGCGGCCCCGAGCAGCGCACCGACAAACGGCCCCAGGTCTCGGATCTGCGTGAGTCGGGTTCACTCGAGCAGGACGCCGACATGGTGATCCTGCTGCACCGTCCCGACGCCTTCGAGCGCGACGATCCGCGCGCCGGCGAGGCCGACATCATCGTCGGCAAGCACCGTAACGGCCCGACGGCCACGATCACCGTCGCCCACCAGCTGCACCTCTCCAAGTTCGTCGACATGGCCCGCGGCTGAGCGGCTAGCCGTCGTTGCCTCTACGGCGGAAGGGACTGTGCGCGATGAAGAGCTGAAGTCGACGATCTCAAAGATGCACGCGGAGACCCACAGAGCATATGGAGCGCGGAAGTGTGGCTTAGGTTGAACCGACAGCGAGGCGCCGATTGCTCGGTGTGTTGCGGAGCCGCTGATCACCGGACTCGACCTGGCTGGCGGGCGCGGTCTCGGATGCGTGCCAGTCACGCGCGTCAGGACTGCCGGGTGCCGGCGGCCGGTTCAGGGTTCGGGCCAGTCGATGTTGAGGTGGTTCATCCAGGGGTCGAAGGGTGTGCCGATGATGCCGAGTTCGTCGCTGACGGGGCTGGGGTCGGCTTCGAGGTCGAGGAACGGCTGCGCGTCGACGCCGTACAGGGCGGTCGCGGCCGCGGCGGCCTGTGGGCCGGTCGTAGTGCGGGCGGCGGTGTCCGGTTCGGGTTCACTGTCCGGGTCGTGGACATAGGCGCGATAGAGACACTGGCCGCCGTCCGGGCCGAGGCGCCATACCTGGAAGACGACGCCGTATTCGTCGCCGTCTTCACAGATCACGGCACGCCCGTCGGGTAGTGCGGTGAAGAACTCTGCTTCCCGTCGGTCGGCGACCTGGCCTTGGATGTTCACCCCTACCCGCACCCCCGAATCGGTCGGGTCGATCTCGTAGTCGATGTCGTCACCGGGGCCGCCGCCCGGGCCGGCGTTCAGTGCGGCCCGGATCTGTTCGACCATGCGTTCGCCGGCCGCTTCGTCGGGAAGATCGGCAACAACAACCAGTCCGTACGTACTCACCACGCCACCTTCGGTTCGGGAACAGTCACATCAGTCACATACTCGTCGGGTACACCGAGTTCAACAAGATTCTCGCGTCGCATATCGAGAAGCAGTTCCTCCATCGCCGGCCGGTCCGCCGCTTCCAACGCGGCCAGCAACGCTGGATAGAAGACAGCACTCTTTTCATTTCTGTTTGCGAGGTGCTCGTCCTCGACGACCCACCGCAGGTCATCGATCAGATCGGGTAGTGGACGCGATCCTGTCAACACGCGTCGCATAACTAGGAGTTGACGCGTATTCCCATAGTACGGGTGGCCTTTTCCGCGCTCGCACCAGCCGTTGAATTTCTCCTCGCTGATCGCCAGTCCTCGATCGAGGTTCCGTTCCTTTGTAAAGTTGTCCGTCTCGACGAAACTACCGAAATTCACCAATGCCTCAGGATCGTGAACATCAATCATTGAACGGTATGCATCTCGTTTGGCGACACGGCTGATCCGACTCAGGTTATATCCGCTATCTCCGGTCTGGGAATAGCTCATCGGTTTTGCCAGGAGACACCCCCAGGCGACGAAGCGTCCCGAGCTCGAGTTCTCGTGGTAGATGTACTGTGCCCACCAGCCGACAGGGACGTGCCAGACCTGGATCTTTCGACCCTTTCCCAGAGTGACCCAGTCGTCTCCGAGTATCTCGGCGCCGGCGGCCGAGACCTGCTTCCATTCCGCCGCAGTCAGTCCCATGGCAGCTCTCCTTTTTCAATCACCACGAACCCGCTCACCCGAATCGCACCGACAATGGCATCCATCTTCTCGTTCGTATCGTAGACGAGTTTCTGCAAACCGGACCTCCACGACTTCGATATTCGGCTGTGCTCGGTATTCGGATCGAGAATCATGACGATGGTTTCCTGTCCGCTGATTCTCTGCGTGATAATAATGTCGGGACGCAGCGTCCCCTTCACGCCCCGGGGAATTGATCGAAGATTGCCATCACCGTCGCGACTGATAATTTTGCCGCGGAGCAGCGAAGGATCCGCTCGAACCGTGAATCCTGTGGCAAATAGTAGTCCACTCACTTCTTCGGCGTACTCGGGACAGTGCTCGAGGCGATAGCCGCAGATGCGTCCGGCATACTTCTCGTTCCCGAGACCGCTTGTCGTTCCCGAGACCGGCTGATCGGTCTCGGGAACGACGAACGGTCTCGGGAAGCGGCGCTCAGGCGGGGAGCGGGAGCGCCGAGTGGAAACCGGCGGCGGGACCGGGGGATGAGGGGATGAGTCCCGCCGCCGGGGTCTATCGGGTCAGCCGGCCGCGTCGCGGAGTTCGCGCCGCAGGATCTTGCCGGTGACCGTCTTGGGCAGGTCGCCGATGATCTCGACCGACCGCGGATACTTGTACGCAGCCATCTGCTCCTTGCAGAAGGCGACGATCTCCTCCTCGGTGGCCGACGCACCGTCGGCGAGCGAGACGTACGCCTTCACAGTCTCGCCGCGGTACTCGTCGGGCACACCGACCACCGCCGCCTCCCGCACCGCCGGATGGGTGTAGAGCACGTCCTCGACCTCCCGCGGCCACACCTTGTAGCCGGAGGCGTTGATCATGTCCTTCTTCCGGTCGACGACGTAGAACCAGCCGTCGGCGTCCATGAAACCGACGTCGCCGGTATGCAATTCGCCGTCCGGCAGCGACTCGGCCGTCTTCTCCGGCTTGTTCCAGTAGCCTTTGGTGACCTGCGGCCCGGAGGTGGCGAACTCGCCCACCTCGCCGACCGGAACGTCCCGGCCCTGCTCATCGATCACCCGGACGACGGTGTTGAACACCGGCACCCCCACCGACAGTGCCCCGGAGGCCGGGTCGACCGGCGCCCGCACCCCCAGCGGCACACCGTGCGACGGCGATGCGGTCTCGGTGAGGCCGTAGATGTTGTGGATGTAGGCACCGAAGATCTTCTCCAGGCGGTCGCCCATCGCCGGGGCGATCGGCGCCCCGCCCGAGTACAGGATCCGCAGGCTCTCGAAGTCCTCCGGGCTCGCACCGTCGGCCGTCGAGAGTGCGTTGAACGCGGTGATCGCCGCGACCGTGAACACCGGCCGGCGTTCCCGGATCGCGTCGACGGTCACCTCCGGCTGGAACCGGTGGGTCAGCGTCAGCGGTGCGCGCACCAGCATGGCCGTCATGATGTGGCCCACCAGGCCGGTGATGTGGAACAGCGGGGCCACGCCCAACACGCCCTCGCCGGGCCGCAGCCCCGTCCACTCCCGGTAGGTCTGCGCGTTGAACGTCAGATTCCGGTGAGTGTTCATGGCGCCCTTGGGTTCTCCGGTGGTTCCGGAGGTATAGGTGAGCACCGCGGTGTCGTCGGCCGAGAGCGACGGCGCCGGCAGATCTCCGCCGTCGTAGTTCTCGATCAGCTCCACCAGGTCGAGCGTCCCGTCCGGGTGCAGGCGGGTGGTCCCGGCGAACAGGCGCTGATCGTCGCGGGTCTGGAAGTCCAGCGCGGAGGTGGTGATCACCGTGTCCACCGACGTCTCGCCGGTGGCGATCACCCCCTCGGCCACATCCGTGTACAGATCGTCCAGGGTCAGCAGCGCCGTCGCCCCGGAGTCGCCGAGCAGATACGTCAGCTCGCGACGCCGGTTCATCGGGTTCACCGCCACCGCCGCGCCGCCGGCCTTCCACGCGGCGAGCAGACCGATGACGAACGACGGATCGTTCTGCACATAGATCGCCAGCCGGTCGCCCGGCGCGAACCCGTTCTCGACCAGGGCCGCCGCCAGTGCCGTCGACGCCCGGTCGACGTCGGCGAAGCTGAGCGCGGAGTCGAAGTAGTACAGGAACGACGCATCCGGATCGGCCGCCAGCGACGCCTCGAAGACGGCCAGCGCGGTCGGGTATTCGACCTCCAGGTCTGCCGGGCTGCCCTCCGGATAGCGGGCCAGCCACGGCCGGTCGGCGTAGCTCACTTGAGCACCACCGGGTTGACCGGGGCGCCGGAGGCGCCGTTGATCTTCAGCGGTGCGGCGACGTAGAAGAACTCGTACGTCTTGTCCTCCGCGCAGTCGGCGGCGAGCTTCTCCAGATCGCAGATCTCGGTGAAGGCGACACCCAGGTTGCGCATCAGGGCGTTGTGCAGCACCAGTGCGACACCGTTGTTCGGGTCGTGGGTCACCTCGTTGGCGATGGTGTCGGTCACCAGATTCGGGATCTCCATGCGCTGGAACCACTCCACCAGCTCCGGGGAGTACACCAGGCCCGGCTCGCAGAAGCCGTCGTAGAACGCCTCGCCCTGCTGGAAGAACAGTTCGAGGTGGTTGGTGCGAATGATCAGGATGTCGCGCGGGCGGATCGTGATCCCTTGGGCCTCAGCGCATTTCTCCAGGTCGGTGTGATCGAAGGTCTGCCGTGCCGGCAGGGCATCGGCACCGAAGTAGCGGGCCATGTCCAGCAGCACCGCGCGGCCGGCGATCCCGCGCTCGGCGATGGGCTCGACGCTGGCCTGTTCGAGTTTGCCGATGGTGGTGCGGGCGTCATAGCCGTTCCAGATCTTGCCGTCGTACCAGACGTGGCCGAGGGCGTCGTACTGCGTGGAGCCCTGCAGGAAGGCGTCGATCTTGTCGTCGGCGTAGTGCAGGCCGCCCGGGAACGCCGGTCCGTCGCCGCCCTCGTCCCAGCTCGACTCGTCGAAGACCACCTCGCGGGTCGCGGGGCTGCGGCCGGGCCACACCGGGTCGCCCTTCGGATCGCCGATCAACCGCTGCAGCGTGAACAGTTCGCCCTTACGGATCAGGGCGGCGCCGGCGAGCACCTGCTCGGCGGTGAGGTAGTTGAGGCTGCCGACCTGATCGTCGGGGCCCCACTTGCCCCAGTTGCTGGGCGAATCGGCGAGCAGCTCGGTGAGATCGGGGGCACTGGTCATCGGAATCCTCCAGGGATCGGGTGCGGTCGAGAGTGGTACTGAACGGCGATCGAGCGAACGTTCGGGTTGTTCAGTGCGATTAGAATCACAACCCCGCGGACATTCGTCAAGGGGTTCGGCGAAGAAGGTTCACCGGAGTCGTCGAGTCCGACCCCGGTGTTCAGTCACCCTGAACTTCAGCCGCGCATCATCGACAGCGCGTGCTCGGCGTACTCGGCTGCCACCCGCTGCGGATCGGCCAGTTCCTCGCGGTCGGGACGGTGCGGCAGCGCCAGGCACAGTGAGATGACCACGCGCGCGGTGCCGCGCGGATCGGCCACCCCGAAGTCGCCGTCGGCCGCCGCCTGCACGGCTGCCGCCTCTAGCCGCTGCCGGATCCGTTCGGTCGCCGCCACCACCCGGGACCGCTCCGGCTCCTCGAGGCTGCGCAGTTCGGTGGCCGAGATGAAGGCCAGCTCATGCCGCACGGCCTGGGCCAGAGCCAGGGCCTCGACCATCCGGGCGAAACGTTCCGCGGGCCGGCCTCCTTCTTCGTCGGCGCTGGTCACCCGCCATTCCATGTCGTCGGCGGTCCGCGTCATCAAGGTGGCCAGCAGCTGCTGCTTGCCGCGGTGATAGTGGTAGATCCCGGCGACGCTACTGTCGGCGGCGGCCGCGACCTGCCGCATGGTGGCGCCGTGGTACCCGATCTCGGTGAACACCTCCACCGCCGCCCGCAGACCCGGATTGAGATCCAGCGCGGCGAACCGGCGCCAGTCGCCGCCGCGCGGGCCCGGGCCGGTGGCATCCCGCCGCGGTGCGGGCTCGGGTACCTGCTGCGGTTCGAGCAGCCGGGCGCGCGGTGTGCCGAGCCGGTCGGCGATCTGCTGCAGCCTCTCGACGGTCAGCGCCACCTTCCCGTTCTCGATGGCGCTCATGGTTCCCGCACTCACGCCGATCTCGGCAGCGAGTTGGCGTAGGCTCAAACCGGCATCGGCCCGGGCCCGCCGAATCGCCGCCCCCGTTCCGTTCTGTTCAGCCATACTGAACACGGTACCGGCGGGGGACGCCGCCCGGGCGATCCCGGACACCACGGATCCACGGGCAGGAGGGCAACCGGTGTGAGCGCCTACGACGATCGCCCCTGGCTCGCGCAGTACGGCGACCGTCCCGCCCATCAGCGGGTGGAGTACCCGACGGTCCTGCACATGTTCGACGCCGCCGTCGACGCGGTTCCCGACCGGCCGGCGATCCGCTACTTCGACAGCACCGTCACCTGGCGCCAGCTCGACGCCGCCTCCGATGCGATGGCCGGGCTGCTGCTGGCGCGCGGCTTTCCGCCCGGCGGCCGGGTGGTGCTGTGCCTGCAGAACGATCCGGCCTTCGTGATCGGCCTGATCGCCGCCTGGAAGGTCGGCGGGATCGCGGCGCCGGTCAGTCCGATGAGCGAACCCGACGAGTTGGCCCGGGTCCTGCGCCGGTACACCCCGGGTGCGCTGCTCGTGCTCGAGGACCTCTACCGCGACGTCGTGGCCGGCGAACTCGACGCGGCCGCCGCCCAGTGGGCGGTGCCGATCGTCCTCACCGTCTCCGCCCTTGACGGACAGACCCGCGACGATCCGCGGGTCTTCGCGGAGCTGGTCCGGGACCGGCCCGCCGACACCGTCGACCTCGCCGCCCTGATCGCCGGACGCCGTACCGCGGCGCCGGTCCGCCGCCGGGTGGGCCCCGGTGACGTCGCCGTGCTGATGAGCACCTCGGGCACCACCGGCTTTCCCAAGGCGGCACAGATCAGCCACGCCAACCTGAGCTTCAACACGCAGACCTACCGGGAGTGGACCGGGCTGCGCGAGGGCGAACCGGTCCTCGCCCTGGCACCGGTCTTCCACGTGACCGGTCTGGTGGGCGGGATCACCCTGTCGATACTGCTGCGCTCGCCGCTGGTCCTGACCCACCGGATCCTTCCGCCGGTGATCGCCGACGCCATCCGGGAGTGGCGCCCGGCCTTCGCCGTCGCGGCGATCACCGCCTACATCGGGCTCGCGGACAACTCCGACATCACAGCCGAGGAGATGGCGCCGCTGCGACTGCGCTACTCCGGCGGCGCCCCGATCGACCCCGATCTGGCCGAGCGGCTCGAGTCCGCGCTCGGCGGCTACATCCACAACATCTACGGGCAGACCGAGACCACCTCGCCGTCGCACGTGGTCCCGTCCGGCCGGCGGGCGCCGGTCGACGCCGAGACCGGCGTGCTGTCGGTGGGAGTTCCGGTGTCCAACACGGTGGTCCGGGTGGTCGACGAGGACGGCCGGGATCTGCCTGTCGGGGAGATCGGCGAGCTCATCACCACCGGCCCACAGGTCATCTCCGGCTACTGGGACGATCCCGAAGCCACCGCCGAGGCGCTGGCCGGCGGCGATCTGCACACCGGGGACGTCGGCTTCATGGATGCCGACGGCTGGTTCTACGTGGTCGACCGCAGCAAGGATCTGATCAACGCCGCCGGCTACAAAGTGTGGCCGCACGAGGTGGAACAGGCGCTGATGCGGCACCCGGAGGTCCTCGAGGCCGCGGTGGTCTCCATTCCCGACGACTATCGCGGCGAGAGTGTGAAGGCCTTCGTGGTGCTGCGGGAGGGCGCCACCGTGGTCGAGTCCGACCTGGTGGACTTCGGCCGGGAAAGGCTCGCCGCCTACAAGTACCCGCGCGAGGTGGAACTGGTTGCCGCACTGCCACGTTCGGCGACCGGCAAGCTGCTGCGGCGGAACCTGCGGGAGAGCTGAAGACGCGGTGCGATCAGGCCGACGCACGTGCGGTCTGAGGGGACGAGGGAAGACGACGATGATGCAGCCGGCAGGCAAGGTGTTCGTGGTGACCGGTGCCGCCAACGGTATCGGCGAACAGGTGGTGCGCGAGCTGCTCGCGCGTCAGGCGCGGGTGGCGGCGGTGGACCTCGACGAGGCGGCGCTGCAGCGACTGAGCGAGTCCGCCGCGGTCGGCGGCCGGCTCTCGACTCACCGGCTCGACGTCACCGACGCGGGCGCTGTCGCGGCGCTGCCCGCGGCGGTGATCGCGGCGCACGGCCAGGTGGACGGACTGTTCAACATCGCCGGCATCGCCCAGGACTTCGAGACCGCGGCCGGGATCGACGAGGCCCGGATGCGCACCGTCATGGAGGTGAACTTCTTCGGCACCGTCGCGATGGTGCGGGCCTTCCTCCCGGAGCTGGAGCGGCGGCCCGGCGGGGCGGTCGTCATGAACACCGCCAGCCTGGCCGCCATGGTGCCCGTCCCGGGTGCCGCGATCTACGGTGCCTCCAAAGCCGCTGTGGCGCAGTTCGGTTACGGACTCCGCCAGGATCTGCGGCACGCGGGTTCGGCGGTCAGGGTCACCACCGCAGTGCCCGGCACCGTCTGGACCGAGCTGGTCCGGGCCAGTGCGAACACGCTCGGCACCCCGGAGGTCGTGGCGCGCACCTTCGCGATGCCGGCCGGCCGCGCGGCCCGGCGGATGATCGAGACCACCCTGCGTGGCCGCACCCGGGTGGTGATCGGCAAAGACGCCCACTTCTACGACGGACTCGGCCGGCTCAGCAAGCGCGCCGCCGAACGCATCTCGTATCTGCAGGTGGCACGCTTCGTCTACAGATCGCAGAAGAAGCGCTAGATCTGCGCCGGCCGACGCCCCTCAGCGGTTGCGCAGCGTCCGGCTGATCACCAGCCGCTGAATCTGATTGGTGCCCTCGAAGATCTGCGTGATCTTGGCCTCCCGCATGAAACGCTCGACGCGGAAGTCGCGGGTGTAGCCGTAGCCGCCGAAGACCTGCACGGCATCGGTGGTGACCTTCATGGCCGCATCGGTGGCGATCAGTTTCGCGGTGGACGCCTGCCGGGAGTAGGGCAGGCCGCGATCCCGGCGGCGGGCGGCGTCGAGGTAGGTGGCGCGCGCGGAGTCGACGGCGGCCGCCATGTCGGCGAGCAGGAAGGCCAGCCCTTGATGGTCGATGATCGCGCTGCCGAAGGTGGTGCGCTCATTGGCGTAGGCGGCCGCCTCGTCGAGAGCCGCCTGCGCGATGCCCACGGCGACGGCGGCGATGCCCAGGCGCCCGGAATCGAGTGCGCTGAAGGCGATCTGCAGTCCCTGGCCGTCCGCGCCGATCCGCCGCTCCTCGGGGATGAAGGCATCGTCGTAGAAGGCCGAGGTGGTGGGCACCGCAGTGAGGCCCATCTTCTCCTCGGGCTTGCCGAAGGAGAGTCCTTCGGTGCCGTCGGGAACCAGGAAGCACGAGATGCCCTTGGAGCCGTCACCGGTGCGGGCGAACAGGTTGTAGAAGTCGGCCACCCCGCCGTGGGTGATCCACGCCTTGGTGCCGGTGATCCGGTAGCCGCCCTCGGCCGGCCGGGCGGCGCAGGCCAGCGCGGCCGCGTCGGAGCCGGCCTGCGGCTCGGACAGGCTGTAGGCGCCGATGGTGGCGCCGCCGAGCATCTCCGGCAGCCAGCGCTGCTTCTGCTCGTCGGTGCCGAAGGCCATCAGCGGATGGCAGGCCAGGCTGTGCACGCTGACGGCCACGCCGACGGCGGCCCAGCGGGCCGCGATCTCCTCGAGCACCTGCAGGTAGACCTCGTAGGGCTGGCCGCCGCCACCCCATTCCTCCGGATACGGCAGGCTCAGCAGCCCGGCCTCGCCGAGCGTGGCGAAGACGCCCTCGGGATAGGTCTCGTTCTTCTCGTGCTCGTCGACGATCGGGGCGAGCGTCTTGTCGGCGATCTCCCGGGTGAGATCGATCAGGTCGTAGGCCTCGTCGGTAGGGAGTAGACGATCGACGCTCATGCCGGCCATTCCATCCAGAAGTCGAGTTCGAGGTCGTGCATGGCGACGGACGGATCCACCTGGTAGCGGGACAGATCGGTGACGCCGTCCGCGGCGAGCACCTCCTCGTCGATGAAGAAACGCCCGGTGGCGGCCGCGGCGGGCTTGCTCAGGATCGACAGCGCCGCGTCGGCCATGATGTCCACGGTCCGGCTGCGCGAGACCAACTGCTCGCCGAGCACGTTGCTGACGGCGGCCGTGGCGATGGTGGTGCGGGGCCACAGCGAGTTGGCGGCGATGCCGTCGGCGGCGAGCTCGGCGGACAGGCCCGCGGTGACCAGCGACATCGAGAACTTGGAGATCGAGTAGGCGGTGGGGACTTTGACGAACCACTCGGGGTCGACGGTGATCGGCGGGGACAGGGTCAGAATGTGTGCGTGGGACGACCTCCGCAGGTGCGGAATGGATTTCGCCGACAGCGAGAAGGCGCCGCGGGCGTTGATGTCCTGCATGAGATCGTATTTCTTCATGCTGATCTTCTCGCTGGGCGTGAGATCGAGGGCGCTGGCGTTGTTCACGACGATGTCGATGCCGCCGAACTCGGCGACCGTGCGGGCCACCGCCTCCTCGACCTGCTGATCGTCGCGGATGTCCCCGACGATCGGCAGGGCCCGGCCGCCGGCCTTCTCGATGGCCTCCGCGGCGGTGTAGATGGTGCCCGGCAGTTTGGGATGGGGCTCGGTGGTCTTGGCGATGAGCGCGATGTTCGCGCCGGCCCGGGCGGCGGCGAGCGCGATCGCCTCGCCGATCCCGCGGCTGCCGCCGGACATGATCAGAGTGCGTCCGCGGAGCGCATCGGTCGTGGTGGTCATGGGTGTCCCTTCTCGCTGAGCAGCGGTGCGTTCACGGTCGGCGTCCGATGCCGGTCGTCGGTGGTCGCCGATCACCGTCGACAAACGATCGATCGGTTTGGTCGTCCGACCGTATGGCCAATAATCTGCCAAAATATGATCGGTGAGTCAATAAGTTTAGTTATGCTAAACATCGTGAGAGGTGTGACCGAGGCGGTGTCGCCGGGCGCGAGGGTGCGAGCGGCACGCACGGCCCGAGGGATGAGCGTGCGTGGATTCGCGGCCGCCCTGGGCGTGAGTCCGGCGACGATCAGCCAGATCGAGAACGACAAGGCGCAGCTCACCGTGCCGCGGCTGGAGCAGATGGCCGCCGTGCTGCAGACGACGGCCGGCGAGATCCTGGCGGCCGAGACCCCGCCGGCGCCGACCGCGGCCGGGCCGGGCGGGCCGGGGTGCGCACCGGCGGGCGCGGCCGGTCCCGACTGGCGCCGGTACGAGCCGCTGCGACTCGATGCGATCCTCGCGGCGGCGCTCGCAGAGTTCCTCGAACTGGGCTACCACGGCACCTCCATGCGGCGGATCTCGGCGCGCAGCGGCGTCTCCATCGCCGGCATCTACGACCACTACGAGAGCAAGCAGTCGATTCTCATGCGGATCATCGACGTCACCATGGTCGATCTGGAGTGGCGGATCGCCGCCGCAGCGCAGGAAGGGGCCGGTGTGATCGGCCGATTCTGCTGCGCCGTGGAGAATCTGGCGCTCTTTCACACCTATCGACGGGAGCTCGGTGTCATCGGGGTGAGCGAGGTGCGGGCACTGGAGGAGCAGAACCGGATGGCCGTCGCCGCCCGCCGGGATCGGCAGCAGCGGATCGTCGACGCGATGGTGATCGACGGCACCCGTGCGGGTCTCTTCGCCACCGCGGTGCCCGAAGACGCTGCGCGCCTGGTGGTCTCGATGTGTGCGGGTTTGTCCAACTGGTGGCGTCCGGGCGGCCGGCTCAGTCCCGAGTCGGTGGCCGCGGAGTACGTCGAGTTCGCGCTGCGGCTGGTCGACTGCCGGGAGCGCCCGCCGTCCGCCGCTACCTGACCGCCTTGGCCGCCGCGCGGCCGGCGGTCCGCCCGCTGAACAGGCAGCCGCCCAGGAACGTTCCCTCCAGGGCCCGGTAGCCGTGCACGCCGCCGCCGCCGAAACCGGCCGCCTCGCCGGCGGCCATCAGGCCGGGGACCGGACTGCCGTCGCTGCCGAGCACCCGGCCGGAGAGGTCGGTCTGCAGTCCGCCCAGGGTCTTGCGGGTGAGGATGTTCATCTTGATCGCGATCAGCGGCCCGGCGTCCGGATCGAGGATGCGATGCATCGGCACGGTGCGGATGAGTGAGTCGCCGAGGTAGTCCAGGGACCGGCGGATGCCGCGGATCTGCTCGTCGCGGGAACGCGGGTTGCCCGACTCCCGGTCCCGGTGCTTGATCTGCCGGTTGAGCGAGGCCGCGTCGAGCAGGTCGGAGCCGGCGAGCCGGTTCATCTTGGCGGTCAGCTCGACCACCGTGCGGGCGGTGACGAAGTCGGGGCCCTTGTCGAGGAATGCCTGCACCGGCTTCGGGACGTCGTCGATCGCCCGGTTCGCCAGGTACAGCGGCAGATTCTTGGCCGTGAGCTCCGGATTCTGCTCGGAGCCGGAGAGCACGAACTCCTTCTCGATGATCCGCTTGTTCAGGACGAACCACGAGTACTCGTAGCCGGAGCGGGCGATGAGCTCGAGCGTGCCGAGGGTGTCGTAGCTGGGGATGCCCGGCGAGGCGAAGCGGCGGCCGGCCGCGTCGAACCACATCGACGACGGTGCCGCGAGCACCCGGATCCCGTGCCCGGGCCAGATCGACGAATGGTTGCGGATGCCTTCGGTGTAGTGCCACATGCGATCCCGGTTCACCATGCGCCCGCCGGCGCGCTCGGTGATGTCGAGCATCCGGCCGTCGACGTGCGCGGGGACGCCGGTCACCATGAACGACGGCGGGCTGCCGAGCCGGGTGGGCCAGTTCTGGCGCACCAGTTCCTGGTTGCCGCCGATGCCGCCGGAGGCGACCAGGACCAACGGTGCCCGGAACTCGAAGTCGCCCACGGCCGTCCGGTTGCTCTTGACCCCGCGCGGCGCCGTGCTCGGTGCCAGCCGGGTGCCGCGGATGCCGGTGACCGCACCGCCGGTGGTGACCAGCTCGTCGACCCGATGACGGAACCGGAAGGTCACCAAGCCGCGGTCCGCGGCGGCCCGGATCCGGCGCACGAAGGGTTCGACCACGCCCGGGCCTGTGCCCAGCGTGAGATGGAAGCGGGGCACGGTGTTGCCGGGATGGCCGGGCCGTCCGTCGCCGCGCTCGGCCCAGCCGACGGTGGGAATCCAGACCATGCCCATGCCGGCCAGCCACGATCGCTTCTCGCCGGCGGCGAAGTCCAGATACGCCTCCGCCCACCGGTAGGCCCAGTAGTCCTCACTGCCGCGCCGGTGCGGCTGCCGGTCGAAACCGGCGGTGGTCATCCAGTCGCGCCGGGCCCGCTCAGGCGAATCGCGCAAGCCCATCAGTCGTTGCTCCGGGGAGTCGATGAAGAACAGACCTCCCAGGCTCCAGTGGGCCTGCCCGCCGAGGTTCTTCCCGGATTCCTGATCGACGATCATCACCTTGCGGCCGGCATCGGTCAGCTCGCAGGCGGCCACCAGGCCGGCCAGGCCGTGGCCGACGATGATCACGTCCGCGTGTTCGCTCGGCGCGGCCGAGGCGAAGCCGGGCATGCCCGGCAGCAGGCCGCCGGCCGCGGCCGCCAGCGACACGCCGCCCGCGGCGGTCAGCGCCTGGCGACGGGTCAGCGGGGTGGTCGGTCCTGTGCGATGAGGGCGTGCGGACACCGGCGGCCTTCCGAATCGGCGACGAAGGGGCATTTGGATACGTCACTGTATCGGAATATTTCCGGCATGTGGCCCATTCCGGCGTCTTGGTGCCTCTGCGGCCCGCGCGGTCAGGAGAAGACGGCGAAGCCGATCGCGACGGCCACCAGCAATCCGGTGAGAACGGCGATCGGCCAGGGCGAGGGCATGGGGCCGCCCGAGCGGAGAGCCTGCTCGGTGCGCCGCCAGCGATAGAAGCCGGTGACCGCGGTGAGCGCTCCGAGGACCACCAGCGACACACCCAGAGCGGTCCGGGTGCCGGCGGCCCCGAACGGATCGAACAAATGGAGTACTGCCACGCCGGCCGCGATCAGTCCCAGCGCCGTTCTCAGCCAGGCCAGCATGGTGCGCTCGGCGGCGAGGGTGAAGCGGGCATCCACCGCCCCGGGCGGCCGATCCTCGCCGTCAGTGGTCATCGTCGCTCCTTCGTCGGTGCTCCCGTACTTCTCAGGCCCGATACTCCTCGAGCAGCCGGCGGCCGATGATCATCCGCTGGATGTCGGCGGTGCCCTCGCCGATCAGCAGCATCGGCGCCTCGCGGTAGAGGCGCTCGATCTCGAAGCCCTCGGCGAAGCCGTATCCGCCGTGGATCCGGAAGGAGTCCTCCACCACCTGATGGCAGTACTCGGCGGCCAGATACTTGGCCATTCCGGCCTGCAGGTCGTTGCGCTCACCGGAGTCTTTGGCGCGGGCTGCGCGCACCACCATCTGGTGTGCCGCCTCGGTCTTGGTGCCCATCTCCGCGATCCGGAAGAGCACCGCCTGATGGTCGGCGATCGGCTTGCCGAAGGTCTCTCGCTGCTGGGCGTACGACACCCCCAGCTCGAATGCGCGGGTGGCCACCCCCACGGCACGGGCGGCGACGTTCACCCGGCCCACTTCCACGCCGTCCATCATCTGATAGAAGCCGCGGCCGGGCTGCCCGCCGAGGATCTCGCCGGCGCCGATGCGGTAGCCGTCGAAGATCAGCTCCGTGGTGTCGACCCCCTTGTAACCCATCTTGTGGATCTTGCCGGGAACCGTCAGGCCCGGAGCCACCTCGCCGAAGCCGGGCGTCTTCTCCACCAGGAAGGCGGTCAGATTCCGGTGCGGACGGTCGTGACCCTGCGGGGTCCGCACCAGCACTGCGACCAGACTCGCGGTGCCGCCGTTGGTGACCCACATCTTCTGGCCGGTGATCAGGTAGTCGTCGCCGTCGGGCGCCGCGGTGGTGGTGATCGCCGCGACGTCGGAACCCAGGGCCGGCTCGGACATGGAGAAGGCGCCGGTCAGTTCGCCGGCCGCCAGCCGCGGCAGGTATCGCTCGCGCTGCGCCGGAGTGCCGTGCTGGGCCAGCAGATAGGCGACGATGAAGTGGGTGTTGACGATCCCGCTCAGGCTCATCCAGCCGCGCGAGAGCTCCTCGACCACGAGTGCGTAGGTGAGCAGCGACTCCCCGAGTCCGCCGTAGTGCTCGTCGACGGTGAGCCCGAAGATCCCGAGCTCCCGCAGGCCGGCCACGATCTCGGTGGGGTACTCGTCGGCGGCCTCGAGCTCGCCGGCCACCGGCAGCACACTGCGGTCGACGAAATCCCGCACGGTCGCGAGCATCTGCCGCTGCTGCTCGGTGAGATCGGCGGTCTCACACAGCCGGCGCACGCCGTACTCCGGTATCGATGTCCCCGGCGGCGGCCGGGCCGTCGTCGTGCTTCAGGTTCTGGTCCACTCCACCAGCTTCACAGGAAACTCGCCGGATTGACAGCGCGCTGACAGCGCAGCCGGAGGTCTTTCGCAACCTCGCCGACCAGAGTGAGTGCTCGTCGGAGGCCGGCGCTCCGCCCAGGGACGCCCAGACGCCTGCCGGCACGACTATCCGCGAGAGATCAGGGGAGTGAAGAATGCAGAAGCGCGAGACGAAGACCGCGATCAAACGAGGTGTCGTGGGGGCGATCGCCGCCGGTGCCGTGCTGACCGGTGCCGGAGCGGTCGCCGGCATCGCCTCGGCCGACCAGCCCGCCGGTCAGAGTCAGCAGGCTGCCAAGCCGAAGCAGCAGCAGCCGGCGCCCAAGCAGCAGCAGTCGGCACCGAAGAAGCAGCAGTCGGCACCGAAGCGGCAGCAACCCGCCCCGAGGAAGCAGCAGCCCGCACCGAAGAAGCAGCAGCCCGCACCGAAGAAGCAGCAGCCGGCGCCGAAGCGGCAGCAGCACCGGACAACGCCCACCCCGCACGGCTTCTGGCTGTTCGGCACCTGGGTGCCGCTGCCCTGAGACGTAGACAACTGATCCCGGCATAGCGCCCAGCGCGGCGGGGTGATTCAATAGAACAACGGAACCGAACACTGGTCCGTTTCCAGACTGGTCGCCCGTCTCCCTGGGCGACCACGAAGTGCCGCCGTGGCTCCCCCGACTCCACGGCGGCACTTCACTTTTCTCCCCTGTTTCTCGGCTCCCCTGTTTCTCGGCTCCCCTGTTTCTCGGCTCCCTGACATCCCGGATCCCCTGCGTCTCGGCCTTCGGCCCCGTTCACCCCGTATTTCGCGCACACCGCCGCGCCGGACCCGCCCGACGGGCAGGATCGGATCGGTGAGTCCGGCGACGCCGACCGTCGACCGGTGTGGACGGCCCTCGAGCGGGCCCGGCAGGAGGAGGAAGACGCGTGCGTGAGGCCCTGATCTGTGAGCCCGTGCGGACCCCGGTGGGGCGATTCGGCGGCATGCTGTCGACGGTGCCGGTGGCCGGTCTGGCCGCCACCGTCGTCGCCGAACTGGTCCGGCGCACCGGCATCACCGGAGCGGACATCGACGACGTGATCTTTGGACAGTGCTATCCCAACGGCGAGGCGCCGGCGCTCGGACGGATCGCGGCCCTCGACGCCGGGCTGGACGTCTCGGTTCCCGGTGTGCAGGTGGACCGGCGCTGCGGCTCGGGTCTGCAGGCGGTGATCGACGCGGCCATGCGGGTGCAGACCGGTGCCGCCGAACTGGTGCTGGCGGGCGGCGCGGAGAGCATGAGCCAGGTCGAGCATTACGCGCTGGGGCTGCGCTTCGGATTGCGCGGCAAGGATGCGGCACTCGCCGACCGGCTGAACCGGGCCCGGATCACCGCCGGCGGGCGGGATCGCCCGGTAGACGGCGGCATGATCGAGACCGCCGAGAATCTGCGCGCCGAGTACGGCATCACCCGCGAGGCGCAGGACGAGCTGGCCCTGAACTCGCATCTCCGCGCGGTGGCCGCGCACGAGCAGGGCCGCTTCGCCGACGAACTGGTGCCGGTGACCGTCACCGGCCGCAGCGGCGAGGTGGTGTGCGACCGCGACGAGCATCCGCGGCCCGACGCCACCGCCGCCTCGCTGGCCGCGCTGGCGCCGGTGCGCCGCAGGGTGGACCCGCACGCCACCGTCACCGCCGGGAATTCGAGCGGCCAGAACGACGGCGCGGCGGTCTGCATCGTCACCACTCGCGACCGCGCCGACCGGCTGGGACTGCGGCCACTGGCCGTGCTGCGCTCCTGGGCAGTGGCGGCAGTGGAGCCGTCCAGGATGGGGATCGGCCCGGTGCCGGCCACCGACCTCGCCCTGCAGCGGGCGGGTCTGACCATGGCCGACGTCGACCTGCTTGAGGTGAACGAGGCCTTCGCGGCCCAGGTCCTGGCCTGCGCCGCCGCGTGGGGACTCGGTGCGGGCGACGTCGACCGCCTCAACGTCAACGGCTCGGGCATCTCGCTCGGCCATCCGGTGGGCGCCACCGGCGTGCGGATCCTCGCGACCATGCTGCGCGAGCTCGAACGCCGCCGGGGCCGCTACGCGGTGGAGACCATGTGCATCGGCGGCGGTCAGGGCCTGGCGGCGGTGTTCAGCGCGGTCGACGGGACGGAGTAGAGTCCTCGCCGGATGTGAACTGCGACACGGAAGCGGGGAAATGGTGATGCGTATTTCTGTCAGTCGGGGGCGTGGACGGGTGCGCGTCGCCGGTGCGGTGCTCGCCGCGGCGGCACTGGTCGGCGGTGCGGTGGCCGCGCCGGCCCAGGTGCAGGCCCGGCCCGCGGTGAACTACGTGAACCTCGGGGACAGCTTCTCGGCGGCCAGCGGTGTGAGCCCGCAGGTTCCCGGTGGTTCGCCGAACTGCTCGCAGTCCCAGCGCAACACCGCGCATGTGATCGCCGCGAAGTACCGCTACCGGCTCACCGACGTGAGCTGCGGCGGCGCCAAGACCGAGGACTTCTTCCATCCGCAGGCGGGGACCAGCAAGCCGCAACTGGCTGCGCTGAACGACCGGACCGATCTGGTGACCTTCATGATCGGCGGCAACGACGGCGACATGTTCGCCACCGCCATCGCCGAGTGCACCGCGCTCGGCGTGCTGTCCGGGCAGCGGGGCAACCCCTGTGAACGTCAGGCCGGTGCGAAGCTGATCAAGCTCGTCCGTACGCAGACCTACCCGGACCTGGTCAAGGCCATGCGGGCGGTGCGTGCCGCGGCGCCCAACGCCCGGGTGGCCGTGCTGAACTACCCGATGATCGTCGGCGACGACACCCGGCCCTGCCCGGCGATGGTGGCCTCGCCTGGCGACAAACCCTTCATCCACCGGCTGCAGACCGAACTGAACGACGCCGTGGCGCGGGCCGCGGCCGAGACCGGCGTCGAGGTGGTCGACGTGGCGGCCGCGTCGAAGGGGCACGATGCCTGCACGCCGGAGGGCGTGCGCTGGGTGGAGCCGACGCTGACGACGGTGCAACCGGTGCCGCTGCACCCGAATGCCCTCGGTGCGGCCAAGATGGCCGCCGTCGCCGGTCAGGCGCTGCGGCTGTCCTGACGCCTCCGGCGACGCACCGACGGGGCGGCCCCGGCCGATGCCGTCTCGGTCGGTATCCGGCCGGTCAGCCGGCGGGTTCCTCCGCGGCGAGAGCAGCGGCATTGACCTTGGTGAGCACGGCGTGCAGTTCCTCGAGCACCGGCAGCTCCACGCCGAGTGCGGCGACCACCTGGCCGGGGATCTTCAGCGCCTGGGTGCGCAGCTGCGCACCCGCCTCGGTGAGGGCGATGTCGACGCTGCGCTCGTCGTCGTCGCGCCGGCGGCGCTGAATGAAGCCGTTGCTCTCGAGGCGCTTGAGCAGCGGTGAGAGGGTGGCCGAGTCGAGCTGCAGCAATGTCCCGATGTCCTTGACCGGCAACGGTGCGTGCTCCCAGAGGGCGAGCATCACCAGGTACTGCGGATGGGTCAGGCCCAGCGGATCGAGCAGGCGCCGGTAGATCCGGAGTACCGAGCGGTTGGCCACCGCTAGGGCGAAGCACACCTGCCGTTCGAGCAGCAGGGGGTTGCCGTCGATCTCGACTGTGTTCGGGCTCATGACCGGATCTTACACCTGATAGATAGCGCACTATTCAATAGCGTGGTATATCTTGTGCAGTATTAAGTAGCGCACGATCTATTTCTGTCAGGAGATGCAGATGAGCAGCCGGCCGAACCCCGTCCAGTGGATCGCCTATGCGTACGGCGCCAAACTGCCCGACAGCCAGCGCGACTGGGTGGCCAACGATCTGATGGGGCGCGGCGCGACCCCGCGGCACCTGCTCCGCACCCAGTTCTGCTTCGTGCCGATCTACCTGACTCTGTACTTCGCCTTTCCCGGGCCGTGGTGGATCCGCGCCTTGATGGTGCTGCTCGGCGCCTGCCTGGCACTGATCTTCTCCATCTCGTACATGAATCAGAACCGGGTGCGCCGGCTGATCAAACACGGACTGGGCTCGAGCCCTCGCACCTTCAAGCAGCAGGCGGAGGCGGAGAAGATGAAGAAGCAGTACGAGGCCGTCTACGTGGCCCGGCGCGGCAATGCCGCGGACGCCGGCGCTCCCGGCGCGGGCAGCAGTCCGGCCGCCTGAGGACGTCGACCGGTCAATCGAGCAGATGCCGCGGTCCGGTGCGGAAACCGTGGCGGCGTTCGAGCCGATCGAGGGCGCCCGGATCGGCCGAGGTGAGCGCCTCCCGGATCTCCTCGGCCGGCAGGTGTTTCGGGTTCCGGGCCAGCGCCGCGTACACCGGGACCTCGTCGAAGCGGACCAGCACATAGCCGGCCGCCGCGATCGCGATCGGCACCAACAGCGCCAGAGACAGCGAACCGAAGTAACTCAGTGCGGCATCGGGGGCGGCGACGTCGTCGGCCCACGCCAGCCCGAAGAACAACACCGCGACGCAGGCCAGCGCGCCGACGATCACCGCCGGCCAGCGCCACCACGGCGCAGCGGTCTCGGCGATCACCAGCCGCGGGGCGAGGCCGGCCCGCAGCCACCACCAGGCGCAGGCGCTCGTGGTGATCAGCACGACGGCCAGCGCCGTCAGCATCCACCCGGGACGCCAGCCGAACTGCGCCACCCACACGCCGGCGAGTACCAGCGATGCCAGCACCGCGGTGACCGCCACCACCGAACCGAGCTGGTGGATCAGCGCGGTGCGCGGCGGCAGACCGTCGAGCAGGCGCGCCCAGGGCGGTTCCTGCGCGCCGTCGGCGTCCGCCCGGCCGGCGGTCGTCGGGCCGGCGGTCACGGGTCCGGCGCTGTACCGGCGTTCGATCAGCACCCGCGTCGGATCGCCGGGATCGGACGGATCGATCCACAGCCGGAATCGGCTGCCCGGCACCGGCGCCCAGCGGGGATACTCCAGGAAGTCGAACTCGACCGCACCCGCCCACGCGCCGGCCGCCGGCGGTCCGTCCACCGTGCACCGCACGCCGAACACCGACAGCGCGCCCAGCCCGCGCTCTCCGGGGTGGACCTCGGTGACCGTCGCCGTCGCCTCCTCGCCGTACTCGCGCAGGCCGGCCAGCGCGGCCGTCGCGTCCTGGGCGGCGGACAGACCGGAGCGGATCCGGCGTGCGTCGGTCAGGCCCCAGCGGCCCGCGGGGGCCGCGACGAGCGCGGTGAGCACGACGATCCCGACGGCCGGCAGTAGCGGTGGCCGCCCCACGACCAGCCCGATCAGTGCGCCGAGCGGAAGCCCGAGCGCCAGCGAGCACAGATAGACGCAACGATCGGCCGAGCGCACCTGCTCCGGCGGGGCCACCGGCCGCAGCGACTGCGGCCCGGCCCGGCGGCAGGACCCCACCGCGCGAACGGCCAGCTCCGCGAAACCGTCGCCGACCTGGATCGCCAGCCCCAGGCACAGCATCGGCACGGTGGTGCCGATGACGAGGCGCGTGCCGTGCTCCAGACTCTCGGGCCACCCGGCCACCAGGACGGCGACCGCCACCGCGGCCGCGGCGCCGAACAGCACTGTCCGCAACGCGCCCGTCGCCGCCATCCCCATCACCAGCGATCGCCGGAACCTCTCCCGCAGCACGGGAGAGTCGTTCAGTGCGACATGACCGTCGCCGGCCTGGGCGAGGGTGAAGGCCACCGGGTCAGAGGTGCCGTCCGCCGGTCACCTCGAGCAGCGTGCCGGTCATGTACGAGGACAGGTCCGAGGCGAGGAAGGCCGCCACCGACGCCACCTCGGCGGGCTCACCGGCCCGGCCCATCGGGATCTCGGCCAGCTTGGCATCCCAGATGCGTTCGGGCATGGCCTCGGTCATCGCGGTGCGGATCAGACCGGGCGCGATCGCATTGACCCGCACCCCGGCGTGCGCCACCTCCTTGGCGGCGGCCTTGGTGAGTCCGACGATGCCGGCCTTGGCCGCCGAATAGTTGGTCTGTCCCACGAAGCCGACCTTGCCGGAGATCGACGACAGGTTCACGATCGCGCCGCCGCCGTGATCGCGCATATGCCCGGCCGCGGCCCGCGTCCCGTTCCAGGTGCCCTTCAGGTGCACCGAGATCACCTGGTCGAACTGCTCCTCGGTCATCCTCCGCATGGTGGCGTCCCGGGTGATTCCGGCGTTGTTCACCCACACGTCGAGGGAGCCGAAGGTGCGCACCGCGGTGTCGAGGAGGTTCTGCACCGGTCCGGCGGCGGTGACGTCGCAGACCGCTGAGGCGGCCGACGCGGATCCGCCCAGCGCGGTCACCGCGTCGGCGAGCGTCGCCTCGTTCACGTCGCCGAGCACCACCCGGGCGCCCTCGGCGACGAACCGCTCGGCGATCGCCAGGCCGATGCCCTGTGCACCGCCGGTGATCACCGCCGTCTTGCCCGACAGCAGTCCCTGAGTCATGGTGTTCTCCGTTCGTGAAGGATGACGTTCGTGAAGGATGAATGGTCCGCCGCCGGCGGTGGTCAGGACAGCTTCTTCGCGGCCTCGCGCACCAGCGCGCCGCCGACGATGAGCCGCTGGATCTCGCTGGTGCCCTCGTAGAGCCGGAGCAGCCGGATGTCGCGGTAGATCCGTTCGACCGGAACCCCGCGCATGTAGCCGGTGCCGCCGTGGATCTGCACACCCAGATCGGCCACCCGGCCGGCCATCTCGGTGCAGAACAGTTTGGTCGCCGACGGGGCCAGACGCCGGTCCCGGCCGGAGACGTACGCGTCGGCCGCATCGCGGACCATCGCCCGGCCGGCCAGCACGCCGGTCTGCTGATCGGCGAGCATCGCCTGCACCAGCTGGAAGCCGCCGATCGGCTGCCCGCCCTGGGTGGCGGTCGCCGCATAGGCCACCGACTCGTCGAGCACCCGCTGCGCCTGCCCGACGGCCAGCGCGGCGATGTGCACCCGGCCGCGCGCCAGCGAGGTCATCGCCGCCCGGTAGCCCACCTCCTCGGAGCCGCCGACCAGCGCGTCGGCCGGCACCCGCACGCCGCTGAAGCTCACATCTGCGGTCCAGGCGCCCTCCTGGCCCATCTTCCGATCGTGCGGTGCCACCGTGACGCCGGGCGCATCGGCGGGCACCAGGAAGACCGCGATGCCGGGGCCGTTCTCGTCCTTGGGCCGGGTGCGGGCGAAGGTGATGAACAGGTCGGCGATCGGGGCGTTGGTGATGAACCGCTTGTCGCCGTCGATCACCCAGTCGTCACCGTCGCGGACCGCCCGGGTCCGCAGCCCCGACGGATCGGAACCGGCGCCGGGTTCGGTGAGCGCGAACGAGGCCACGGTCCGGCCGGCGGCGATCGACTCGAGCCAGGCGGACTGCTGGGCCGGCGTCCCGAAGTTCACCAGCACCTGGCCGGCGATGCCGTTGTTGGTGCCGAACATCGACCGCACCGCCAGGCTGGTGTAGCCGAACTCCATCGCCAGCTCCACGTCCTGGCGCAGATCCAGTCCCAGACCGCCCCACTGCTGCCCGATCGCGTAGCCGAACAGGCCCATGTCGGCAGCGGCGCGGCGCAGATCGTCGGGAATCGCATCGGTGTCGGCGATCTCCTGTTCGCGCGGCACCACCTTGGTGCGGACGAACTGCCGTACCGACTCGAGGATCTCCGCGAAATCCTCGGCACTGACTTCCGACATCGACGCCCTCCTCGGCAGGAATCACTGCTGCACAGTCTTCGCGGGCTACGTTAGCCCGGCGCGGATTCCGGTGCGGTCCGCACCGAGATCGTGGGTCCGGGTGAGCCGGACCTCGCCGCCGTGACCGACGACGAAGACATCACGGCACCCGGCGACTGACCGCGGGGGCGCAGTACGCTGCCAGACATGAGTCTGGACAATTCGGCCGACGTCCCGGCCGTCGAACACACCGAGCCGCCCGCCGCGGCGGTGATCGCCCGCGGCATCAGCCAGCGCGGGCCGTGGGGCCCGGTCTACGGGCCGCTGGATCTGACCGTCGCCGCCGGCGGACTGACCGTGCTGCGCGCCCCCGCCGGTCCCGGCCGCACCGCCCTGCAGATGACCCTGGCCGGCCGGATGAAGACCCGCACCGGCACCCTCGAGGTCTTCGGCGCGACCACCGCCAAGCAGATCTTCGGTATCTCGGCGCTCGCGGCCATCGAGGATCTGGACAGCGTCTACACCTCGGTGCGGGTGGTCGATCTGCTGACTGAGCAGCTGCGCTGGGATGAGCGCTGGTACCGGCTGGTGCGCAAGGCCCGGCCGGTCGACCTCGAACGCGTCTGCCGGCCGGTGTTCGGTGACCTGCCGCTGCCGGATCTGCACCAGTGGGTGGAGAACCTGAGCGAGCTCGACGGCCTGCTGCTGCGGGTGGCGCTGGCCAACACCGGGCAGCCGCCGCTGCTGGTCGTCGGCAACATCGACCAGGTGACCAGTGAAGAGAACCAGCGTCATCTGGTGCGCCGGCTGGCCGCCCTGGGGCAGCAGCAGACCGTCATCACGTGCACCGTCAACGAGGTCGATCCGGCACTGGGCTTTCGCGAGGAGATCAGCGTAGACCTGTCGGAAGCCGCCGGAGATCGAGAAGGGACCCGCTGAGATGCTGGCCGGAATGTCGCTCGGCACCGAGCTCAAGCGTTACTCGCGCGGCACCATGCCGCGCATCGCCATCGTCACGATCGTGCTGCTGCCGCTGCTCTACGGCGCCATGTACCTGTGGGTGTTCTGGAATCCGTTCGACGAGGTGAACAAGCTGCCGGTGGCCCTGGTCAACGAGGACCGCGGGGCGCAGTCCCAGGGGCAGGAACTCGACGCGGGCGACCAGGTGGTGTCGAATCTGGTCGCCAGCAAGGAGCTCGATCTGCATCGCACCGATGCCGGCGAGGCCGCCGACGGTCTCGCCTCGGGCAAGTACTACTTCACCATCACCATCCCCGAGGACTTCTCGTCGTCCATCGCCTCGGCGATGAGCGACGACCCGCACAAGGCGGAGATCGTCTTCACCTACAACGACGCCAACAGCTACCTGGCCACCGTCATCGGCACGACGGCCGCGCAGCGGGTCACCGAGGCGCTGAACGAGAACATCGGATCCCAGGCGGTGGATCAGGTGCTGGTGGGTCTGCAGAGCGCGGGCAAGGGGCTGGTGACGGCCGCTGACGGTGCCGAACTGCTGGCCACCAATCTGGCGACCGCCAACGAGGGCGCCCAGAAACTGGCCTCGGGGTCGGAGGAACTGGCCTCCAACATGGTGACCGCGCGGGACGGTGCGCAGCAGCTCGCGGCCGGCAACGCGCAGCTCGCCGACGGCATCACCGCCGCCACCGGGCCGCTGATGCCGCTGCTCTCCGATGTCGGCTCGCTCGACATCAGCGACGCCGAACTGAACGACCTGGGCCGGCTGGGCACCGGCCTGTCCGGTGTCCTCGGCGCGCTCGGCGCCGCCGGGAACCAGCAGTCGCAGGCCGCTCAGACCCTGTCCGGAGTGATCGCGTCGCTGCGCGGCAGCGGCGACCCCAATCAGCGCGCCCTGGCCGATGCGCTGCGGCCGGTCCTCGGCGTCCTGCAGACGCAGGGCCTGGATCCGGGGACCACTGCGCGCATCTCGAGCCTGCAGCAGCAGTCGCAGAAACTCTCGACGCAGCTGGGGAACCCGCAGTCGCCGTTGCGCAGCACCCTCACCCAGCTGCGCAGCGGCGGTCTCGCCGGCGAGGTGAACCAGCTGGTCTCGGGCGCACAGCAGCTCAAGGAGGGGTCGGCGACGCTGGCCAGCGGCATGGACCAGCTCACCGACGGCAGCGTGCAGCTGTCCGACGGCGCCAAGGAACTCGCCGACGGCACCCCGAAGCTCCTCGCCGGCTCGGAGCAGCTGGCCGACGGGCTTGCCGACGGCGTCAAGCAGATCCCGGACTTCGGCGACACCGAGCAGCGGGAGAAGACCGCGGCCAATCTGTCGCAGCCGGTGGCACTGAACTCGGTCACCAAGAACGCCGCCCCCACCTTCGGCTCGGGCTTCGCGCCGTTCTTCCTGCCCCTGGCGCTGTTCATCGGCGCGATGATCATCTGGATGCTGATCAAGCCGCTGCAGTCGCGGCCGGTGATCACCGGCCTGGGCGGGCTGCGTTCGGTGCTCTCCTCGTACTGGCCGGCCGTGTTGCTCGTGCTCGCTCAGGTGACCGTCATGTTCCTGGTGGCGCACTTCGGCGTGGGTCTGGGCGCGGTGCATCCGCTGGGGCTGGCCGCGTTCATGCTGTTGATCGGCGCGACCTTCCTGGCCCTCATACAGATGTTCAACGCGGTCTTCGGGGTGGCCGTGGGCCGGGTGGTGTCACTGGCCTTCCTGATGGTGCAGATCGTGGCATCGGGCGGCATCTATCCGGTGCCGACGACGGCCAAACCCGCCCAGATCCTGCATCCCTACGATCCGATGGCCTACGCGGTGACCGGCATGCGGCAGATGATCAGCGGCGGCGTGGACTCGCGGTTCTGGATATCGGTGGGCGTTCTGGCCGGGATCCTGGCGGTATCTCTGCTGGTCAGCAGTCTGGCCGCCAGACGGAACCGGCAGTACACCATGGAGCAGCTGTTCCCGCCGATCCAGGTCTGAGCCGGCCCGCCGCCCGGGCGGCCGCCGCCGGTCAGCGCAGCGAGCGCGCCGCGGTGGTCGCCAGGGTGTCGGCGATCTCGTTGTACTTGTCCCCGTTGTGGCCCTTGACCCAGCGCCACTCCACCTGGTGGCGGCGTTCCTCGTCGATCAGGCGCTGCCACAGGTCAGCGTTCTTCACCGGCTTCTTGGCGGCGGTCTTCCAGCCGTTGCGCTGCCAGCCGGCCACCCACTTGGTGATGCCGTCGCGCACATAGGACGAGTCGGTGTAGAGGATCACCGTGCACGGCCGGGTGAGGGCGGCGAGCGCCTCGATGGCGGCGGTCAGCTCCATCCGGTTGTTGGTGGTGTCCGGTTCGGCCCCGGACAGCTCCTTCTCGGTGTCCCCGTACCGCAGCACCGCACCCCAGCCGCCGGGTCCGGGATTGCCCGAACACGCCCCGTCGGTGGAGATCTCCACAACCGTCTCGCTCACAGCGTCCCAGGCTACCGGTCCGGGCGCGCGCGGCCGCAGCGGCGGGCACACTGGAGCCATGAGCACACCGCGTATCCATCTGCTCCGCGCGGTGAACGTGGGCGGGGCGAAACTGCCGATGGCCCGGCTGCGGGAACTGGCCGCCGGGCTCGGGGCCACCGAGGTGAGCACGTACATCGCCTCCGGCAATCTGCTGTGCGTCCCGCCCGGCGATCCGGCCGCCTTCGACCGCGCCCTCGAGCAGGCCGTGCAGGACGAGTTCGGCTTCTTCCGGGAGGTGATCTCCCGCAGCGCCGATCAGCTGGCCGCCGCCCTGGCCGCATATCCCTTCGCCCCGGCCGTGTCCGGGCACATCTGTTTCCTCTCCGGCGTCCCGGACCCGGACCGGGCCGCCGAGTTCTGCGCCCGCGACTTCGGGGCGGGGGAGAAGCTCGCCGTGATCGGTGCGGACCTGCACCTGGACTATCCGGGCGGCGCCGGCACGACCAAGCTCTCCGCCCCGGTCATCGCGAAGGGGCTCGGAGTGCCGGGTACCGCCCGGAATCTGCGGACCGTCGCCACGCTCATCGACCTCGCCCGGGCCTGACCGGACGTGCGGAACGCGGGTTAACGGACTTCTACACGGAGTCCGGCGATCTCCTGGAAGTCGGACGCATTGCGGGTGACCACGGTGAGGTCATGGGCGATCGCTACGGCCGCGATCATGTGGTCGATCCTGCGACCGCGGGGATTTTTGCCGGAGCGCACCACGTCCCGAGTGATCTGATCGATTCGGAACGCACAGTCGTCCGTGAACGGCAGACCTTCACCGAATACCTCGATGATCTTGCGCAGTCTTCGCTCTCGTTCGCGGTACACGTCGATGTCGGTCGCGGCGCCGAGACCGAACATCATCTCCGAGTACGACAGCGAGCTGACCAATAGGTCGTCGAATCCCGTTAGGTCGGGTGGTGTTTCGTCACCGGAGAACTGGGCGATGAGGATACTCGTGTCGAGGAGCGCCGCCGTCATTCGACCGGTGTCCAGGGGTCGCTGCGTTCCTCGTCCCGCATCTGCCTCAACTCCTCACTCCAGGAACCGTCGGCCAGGGGAGCCTCCCGGAACACGGCCGCTGCTGCGTCAGCGCTGACCGGGCCACGTCGCTGAAGGGGGACCAGCTTGGCCACTTCCTTGTTGTTGCGGGTGACAACCACTTCGTGTCCGGATTCGACCTCGTCGAGTGCGGCTGTCGGATTCTGGCGCAGCTTTCCAACAGAGATGCTCATTGTCATCTGCTGCTCCTTTCACCGGCCGCCGGGCGGCTACTGCATCTGTAGACAGAATACGTCATGTATCTACTTTGTAGACACGTGAGCTGCGGACCCGACCAGTCAGCGGGGAGCGACGACGATGGTGCCCATGGCGCCGCGGTCGCCGTCGACCATTCGGTGGTTGAGGAAGGTGTAGGTGCCCGGCTCCCGGAAGGTCAGTTCCACGAAGCCGCCCTGACTGGGCTGCAGGGCCAGCGCCTGAGCGCCGCCGCGGGCCGCATCCGGGCGCAGCAGGTAGGCGCCCTCGGAGTACACGGTGTCGAACTGACCACCGATCACGTGAAACGACACGGGGGCGTTGGGGCCGGCGTCGAGCACCCAGAAGCGGATCCGGTCGCCGACCTCGGCGTGCAGTGGGCGGTACACGTACTGATTCGCAAAGCCGTTGAACGCCACCAGATCCGGGGTGCCGGCCAGCACTTTGCCGGCATCGGTCTCACCGCCGTCGGCGCCGAGATAGAACTCGGACTGGACCATCAGGTACTCGGCGTCCACCGCCGGCAGGTCCGGCGGGTCGATCACCACCGCGCCGAACATCCCGCCGGCCAGGTGCACGGCCATCGGTGCGGTGGCGCAGTGGTAGAGCCAGATCCCGGTGTGCTGGGCGCGGAAGCGGGTACACCAGCTGCTCGCCGGGGGCGATGTCGCGCATGTTGGTGTCCGGACTGACCATCCCGGCGTGGAAGTCGATCGAATGCGACATGCTGCCGTGGTTGATCAGCGTCACCTCGAAGACGTCGCCGAGCCGGCCGCGCAGCGTGGGACCCATCGCCTTTCCGTTGTAGGTCCAGAGCGTCTGCCTCACCCCGGGCGCCACCTCGCCGGGCTGCTCGGTCACCTCGAAGCGCACCCGGTGCACGGAACCGCCGGGGGCCGGCGCCAGTTCCGGGTCGCGGGCCCGGAATTCGCGGCCGGGCTCGCGCATCAGGTCCACGGATCCGGTGGCGCCGGTCGCCGGCCCGCCGCCGTGGTCGTGGCCGCTCGCTGCGGTGTCCCCGCCCGCCTCGTCTCCATCGGTCACGATGTGCAGCACCATGCCGCGCTGCCGGTGCCCGACGATCGAGCACCAGCCCTCGATGTCGCGGCCGACCACGTCGACCTCGAGTCGCGCGTCGGCGCCCGGGGCGATCCGGCCGGTGGACTGGCCGGAGGCGAGCACCAGATCGTGCATCTGGTGATTGCCGTTGTGCACGTTGAGGATCAGCCGGTCCCCGCGTGGGACGGTGACGGTGTCCGGGGTGAACCGCATGCCGGTGATCGTGACGTCCACGGTGGTGGTGCGGCCGGTGGGTGCCGCCGAGCCGGCCGCATCGATCACCGCGCCGTCGCCCCCGCCGCCGAGGGCGGTCCCCGCGGCCAGCACCAGGGCCAGTGCCGCGGCGGCGGCGACGGCCTGCAGACCGCGCTGCGGCCGGGCCGGGCGCTGCGGTGTGGTGGAGCGTGGAGCCTGGTCGACGGCAGTTGGTTCGTCCGGGTCGGGTCCGCCCGCCGGGTGGGATGCGGTTCCGGCTGCGGCGAGGTCCCTGCGGACCGCCATCGCGGCCCGCGCGCTGCGGATCATGATCGGCAGGAACAGGATGTACGCCAGCATCACCAGTGCCGACAGCGCCACCTTGCCCCAGCTGCCCACCGGCAGCAGCCACAGCAGCAGGCCGCCGTTGATCACCAGCAGCCGCCACAGCCACCAGCGATTCATCTCCGCCTTACCGGCCGCGGTGACCGCGTTCGCGCCCTCGACGGTGCCCGCCGAGGGGCCCATCATGGTCGGAAGCAGATGGCTCATCACCCCGAAGAGCAGTTGCCCGGCGAAACCGGCCAGGAACCAGACCGTGAGCACGGTGACCCGGTCGGCGACGAACGGACCGGTCAGCAGCATCACGGCGTAGCCGCCGAGCGAGCCGATCAGCCAGAGCAGGGCGGCGCAGATGGAGGCCGGTGCATACCCGTCCGGCGGGTGGCGCAGGACGATCCGGGCGAAGGGGCCCACGATCACCAGCCAGCCGACCAGATAGACGCCGACACCGGCCGCAGCCACCGCCGGGTGATCGGTCAGGGCGCCGGCGCAGATCACCGCGATACCGGCGGGCAGGATGCCCAGCACCACCGGCCGCCGCCGGTTGGGCACCCGGGTCTCGCCCAGCAGCCGCGGGAACATCACCAGCAGCACGCCCGCAGCCGCCAGCCCCAGGAAACCCAGGATGTTGAGCGCCTGGTGGGTCACCAGGAAACCGGCCTGCTCCGGGTCGGCGAAACCGTAGGCCATCAGCACGCCGAAGGCCGCGCCGAACGGCAGCATCGCCGCGGAGGCGACGAAGAACCAGACGCTGACCGCGTTCTCGGCCGCTCCGGCTCCGGTGGCCGCGCGGTGGCGCTGCGCCTCGACGATCAGCCGGGCGAGGGCCAGGGCATGCCAGGCCAGCATGGTGCCGATCAGCGTGGCGCCGACCAGGGTGACCGGCCACCAGGCGCCGACCATGCCGGCGATGGTCACCACCAGGCCGAGGTTCACGATGTAGATCCGGGCCAGCTGCAGCGGCCGGCGCTGCGGCGGCAGATGGTAGCCGAGAAAGCGTTCGGCCAGCGTCTGCGACCAGAGCAGGATCGAGTTGGCCACCAGGCCGATGGTGAAGATGTGCACCAGCAGCCAGCGCGCGTCCGGCAGCGCCCAGTGCGCCAGGCCGGTCAGGATCAACACCACCATCCACAGCCGGACCGGCATGCCGGCCCGCCGATGCCAGGAAGCCGGACGGCCGGACGCGGACTGGGGGCTCACACGCGCTATTTTACGGAGTAATACTCCTATAAATCTCTGGTCCTTTGGTCACGTTCTTCGTCCGGAACCCCAGCCTTCGGCTGGGGACGGGCGGGACTCAGGTGGACGTGATGTCGGCGACCTCGTCCGGTGCCGCGGTGAACTGGGCGTTGTAGAGCCGGAAGTAGGCGCCGCGGGCGGCCAGAAGCTGATCGTGGTCACCCTGTTCGACGATGTGCCCGTCCTCCATCACCACGATCACGTCGGCGTCGCGGATCGTCGAGAGCCGGTGCGCGATCACGAAACTCGTCCGGTCGGTCCGCAGATTGGCCATCGCCTTGCTGATCAGCAGCTCGGTGCGGGTGTCCACCGAACTCGTCGCCTCGTCGAGGATCAGGATGGTGGGCCGGGACAGGAAGGCCCGGGCGATGGTGATCAGCTGGCGTTCGCCGGCGCTGACCCCGCCGCCCTCGTCGTCGATCACGGTGTCGTAGCCGTCGGGCAGGGTCCGCACGAAGTGGTCCACATGGCTCACCCGGGCCGCCTCGATCACCTCCTCACGGCTGGCACCGGGGTCGCCGTAGGCGATGTTCTCGTAGATCGTGCCGCCGAACAGCCAGGAGTCCTGCAGCACCATGCCGGTGCGGTCGCGCAGATCGTCGCGGGTCATCCGGGCCGCGTCGGTGCCGTCGACGTAGACGGTCCCCGAGTTCACCTCGTAGAAACGCAGGATCAGGTTCACCAGGGTGGTCTTGCCGGCGCCGGTGGGGCCGACGATGGCCACCATCTGGCCCGGCTCCGCGGCCAGCGACAGGTGCTCGATCAGCGGCCGGCTCTCCACGTACCGGAAGGAGACGTCGTCGAAGACGATGTGCCCCTCGTCGGTGGCCGGCGACTCCGGGTCGGCCGGATCCGGGGACTCCTCGGGCTCGTCGAGCACCTCGAAGATGCGTTCGGCCGAGGCCACCCCGGACTGCATCAGGTTGAACATCGAGCCGATCTGGGTGAGCGGCTGAGTGAACTGGCGCGAATACTGGATGAAGGCCTGCACCTCGCCCAGGCTGAGCTGCCCGGACGCCACCCGCAGTCCGCCGACCACCGCGACCGCCACATAGTTCAGGTTCCCCAGGAACATGATCGTGGGCATGATGATCCCGGAGACGAACTGCGCCTTCCAGCTGGAGGCGAACAGCTTCTCGTTCTGGTCGTCGAAGACCGCCTCGACCTCGGCGCGGCGGCCGAAGGCCTGCACCAGCTGATGCCCGGTGAAGGCCTCCTCGATCTGCGCGTTGAGGGCGCCCGTCGACGTCCACTGGCCCACGAAGTGCGGTTTGGAGCGTCTGGCGATGACCGCGGTCGCCATCACGGCCAGCGGTACCGTGGCGATCGCGATCAGCGAGAGCAGCGGGGAGATGGTCAGCATCATGATCAGGATGGCGATCACCATCATGATCGAGTTCAGCAGCTGGCTGATGGTCTGCTGCAGGCTCTGCGAGAGGTTGTCCAGGTCGTTGGTCACCCGGCTGAGCAGATCGCCGCGCGCCGAGGCGTCGTAGTACGACAGCGGCAGCCGGTGCACCTTCTCCTCGACCCGGGCCCGCAGCCGGGTGACGGTGCCGACGACCACTTTGTTCAGCAGGTAGGCGGCCAGCCAGCTGAGTAGCGCCGACCCGAGGTAGAGCGCCAGCACGGTCAGCAGCACCCGGGCCACCGCGTCGAAGTCCACACCCTGGCCGGGGGTGACGTCCATCGACGAGACCATGTCGGCGAAGGTTCCCTGACCGTGTTCGCGCAGATCCTCGACCACCTGGTCTCTGGTCTGGCCGGCCGGGAGCTGCGACCCGATGACGCCGTCGAAGAGCAGATCGGTGGCGTTGCCGAGCACCCGCGGGGCCAGGGCGGTCAGAGTCACCGAGCCGACGAGACAGCCGAGCACCACGATCATGAAGGTGCGGTAGTGGCCCAGCTGCCCCACCAGCCGGCGCAGGGTGGGACCGAACGAGTGGGCGCGCTGCAGCGCCGGATTCCCCGGTGCGGTCACGAGGTCTGTCCGATCGCCAGCTGAGATTCGGCGATCTCGGCGTAGGTGGGGCACGAGTCGAGCAGTTGCTCGTGGGTGCCCAGGCCGGTGATCCGGCCGCGGTCGAGCACCACGATCTGGTCGGCCCGAGTGATCGTCGAGATCCGTTGGGCCACCACGACCATCGCCGAACCCGCGGTGGCCGGGGCGAGTGCGGCCCGCAGCCGGGCGTCGGTGGCCGAGTCCAGCGCCGAGAAGGAGTCGTCGAAGACCAGCACCGCCGGCCGCCGGATCAGTGCCCGGGCGATCGCCAGGCGTTGGCGCTGACCACCGGAGACGGTGGTGCCGCCCTGCGCGATCGGGGTGTTCAGGCCGTCGGGCATGGCGCGCACGAAGTCGGCGGCCTGTGCGATCGACAGTGCCTCCCAGATCTCGTCGTCGGTGGCGTCGGCCTTACCCTGCCGCAGATTGTCGGCGACGGTGCCGGAGAACAGGTAGCCGCGCTGCGGCACCAGACCGATGTGCGCGCGCACCTGCGCCGGATCGGCATCGCGCAGATCCACCCCGCCCATGGTGATCGCGCCGGCCGTCACGTCGAGCAGGCGCGGGATCAGATTGATCAGGGTGGTCTTGCCCGAGCCGGTGGAGCCGACGATCGCGGTGACCGTCCCCGGTGCGGTGCGCAACGAGATCCCGGACAGCACCGGTTCGTCGGCGCCGGGATAGGCGAAGCCGACGTCGGTGAACTCGAGCACCGCCGGATCGCCGGTGATCGGGACCGGCTGGGCCGGGGCGGTCACCGAGGTCTCGGTGTCGAGCACCTCGCAGATGCGTTCGGCGCACACTCCGGCGCGCGGGGCCATCATGGCCAGGAAGGAGGCCATCATCACCGACATCATGATCTGCATGACGTAGCTGATCATGGCAGTCAGTGCGCCGATCTCCACGTCGCCGTCGGCGATCTGATGTCCGCCGAACCAGAGCACCGCGATCAGGGTCAGGTTGGTGATCAGCATGACCACCGGGAACATCAGCGCCATCATCCGGCCGACCCGCAGGGAGGCGTCCGCGAGCCGGTCGTTGGCTCGCTCGAAGCGGGCGATCTCGTGGCGTTCCTGAATGAAGGCGCGCACCACCCGGATGCCGGTGATCTGTTCGCGCAGTACCCGGTTGACGTCGTCGATGCGTTCCTGCATGGACCGGAAGCCGGGAATCATCCGGGCGATGATCAGCCCCATCGTCACGCCGAGCACCGGTACGGCCACCGCCAGGACCCAGGAGATCGGCAGCGCCACCGTCATACCCATCACGATCCCGCCGAGCCCCATGATCGGGGCGGTCACCAGGATCGACATGGCCATCACCGACAGCAGCTGCACCTGCTGGACGTCGTTGGTGGTGCGGGTGATCAGCGAGGGGGCACCGAACCGGCCCACCTCGCGGGCGGAGAAGTCGTTGACCCGGTGCAGCAGATCGTGCCGGATGTCGCGGCCGCCGCCGAGCGCGGCACGGGCGCCGAAGTACATGGCGGCCACCGAGCCCAGCAGCTGCACCGCCGAGATGGCCAGCATGATGCCGCCGGTGGACAGGATGTAACCGGTATCGCCCTTGGCCACGCCGCGGTCGATGATGTCGGCGTTGAGAGTGGGCAGATACAGCATGGCGATGGTCGCGATCAGCTGCAGGACGATCACCGCGGACACTGCTGCCCGATACCTCAGGACGTAGGCGCGGATCAGTCGGACGAGCACTCTCGACACAGTACCGGGCGGGCACCGTTACGGCGCCCGCCCGGAGTGGTCGGCGTGATCAGCGCAGCGCGACGGCCGCCTCGTCGGTGTAGTTGAGGTAGGTGAACGACTCGAGGAAGTACAGGTTCACCGCGTCGCCGTCGTGCGAGTCGTAGCCGATCGACACGTCCTGACCGATGGTCAGCTCGAAGTCGCCGCCGCGGGTGCTCAGCAGCACGGCGTCGTCGATGGCCGGCGCCCAGATGATGTCGCCGTCGGTGAGGATCCGGCGGACGTGGTCGCGCACCGGGTAACCGTCGTTGACGGTCTCGTTGACCTTCCCGTACAGGTCGGCCGAGAGCGCCAGCGAGTACGGCCCGTCCACCGAGTCCAGCCGCAGCCGGTTGATCGCCGAGCTGATGGCCTCCGGGTAGTCGCGGACCTCGTCGGGCAGGTCGATCTGCGACTCGGCGGATTCGATGATGCCGCTGATCTTGGCCGCCGGATAGCCGTGGAAGACTGCCCGGTCCTCGGCCCGGGCCAGTTCGCTGGCCGCCCGCACCACCGGATCCCAGTCCGAATCCGACGAGCCGCGGTCGACGTTGTCGATGGCCTCGCGGGTGACCGTGAACGGCACCTTCAGCTCGACCAGCGGCTGGGCGCTGCGCAGGAATGCCTGGATCCCCTCGGCAGGCGCATCGATCTTGTCGCGGTGGCCCACCGTCACCGAGTCGGTGTCCAGGCCCAGCGGCCCCTTGACGTCCACCAGCCGGCGGGCGGCGCTGTTGCGTTTGAAGGACCGGCTCGCCTCCTCCTCGATCTCCGCCCATGCGGCGTCGGAGATGGGGGCCAGTTCACGGTGCAGATTGTTCATCGGTTCTCCTCGGAAGGTGCCTGTCGGGTCGGTCGGTGGTCGGGGATAGGGGGATGTGAGGGTCGGTCGCCGTGGCCTGACTGACCGGTCAGCGCAGTGCGCCGATGCCCAGCGAGCCGTCGGCGGGCCGGACGGCCGGGACGTCGTCCTCGGCGGGGGCCGCGGCCGTGGCGGGCGGAGCCGGCGGCAGGTCGTCGAGGAACTCCATCGGCGGAGCGAAGAACTGTGCTCCGGTCACGGCGGTGGTGAAGTCGAGCAGCCGGTCGTGGTTGCCGGGCGGGTCGCCGATGAACATGTTGCGCAGCATGTCCTCGCTGACCTGCGGACTGCGCGAGTAGGCGATGTAGAAGGTGCCCTTCTCGCCGGAGCCGGCGATGTCGCCGTAGGGCATGTTGTCGCGCACCACGTCGATCTCGTTGCCGTCCGCGTCCTCGATCACGTTCAGGGCGATGTGCGAATTGGCGGGCTTGGTCTCATCGTCCATCTCGATGTTCTCGAGCTTGGTGCGGCCGATGGCCCGCTCCTGCTCCTCGACGGTCAGTGCCTCCCAGCCGGCGAAGTCGGTGATGTACCGCTGGATCACCACGTAGCTGCCGCCGGCGAAGGCGCGGTCCTCGTCGCCGACGAGAATCGCGTCGAGCGCTTCCTGCCCGACCGGGTTCTCGGTGCCGTCGACGAAGCCGATGAGATCACGCAGATCGAAGTAGCGGAAGCCGTGCACCTCCTCGGCGGTGCGCACCGCGTCGCCGAACAGGCCGGTGATCTTGCGGCCCGCCTCGTAGCAGAGGTCCATCTGATCGGCCTTGATGTGCAGCAGCAGATCGGCCGGGGTGGCCGGGGCGGTGTGCGTCTGGCCGACGAGTTCGGTGAACGGCCGCAGTTCGGCGGGGCGGGGACCGGTGAAGAGCCGATCCCAGGCGTCCGAGCCCACGGCCGCGATGGCGGTGAGCGCCGCCTCCGGCGCGCGCGATCCCACCGCGGTCACCAGGCCGGGGAGCTCGGCGAGCCCGTCGCGCACCGCACCCTCTCCGCCGGGCTCGATGAGCAGGGTGAGGAAGATGGCGCAACGGGTCTTACGGGTGATGATGGTCTGTCCGGTCCCCATGCTGCCACTGTAGCCGTCGGCGGCGACACCGGTCGCCGGGTGAAAGAGCTTGCGGCGACCGCCACTTCGCCGCGGCGCAGCCGCACAGGTCACCGCCCGGCGGAGCCGCCGACGCCGCACCGACCACAGACTTCAGGCCGGCCGCCCGGGAGGGCGACCGGCCTGAAGGAGTTCAGTCCGCGGTGCGGGGTGCGATCAGAAGAACGCGGGACGGAAGGTGGTCCGCCACGACTGCTTGAAGCGGTCCTGCCAGTAGTCCCACCAGTGCGCGCCGTCGGGCGAGATGTTGGTGGTCAGCTTGACGCCCGGGACGGTGGCCAGACGTGCGATGTACATCTGGCTGGAGGTGGACGCCGCCACTTCCAGCGGCACCATCTGCGCGAAGTGCACCGGGTTGAAGTTGGGGCTGCTCGGCTGCAGGCTCGAGTCGTAGCGGCTGCCCACACCGGTGCCCGACGAGACGTACACGCGCTTCCCGGCCAGGTTGCCCGCGGTGAGGAACGGATCGTTGGCGCCCCACTGGCCGGCCGGGTAGATGCCCCACATGTTCATCGGGTTGCCGCCCATCTCGGCGACCGAGGCCATGATGCCCTGCGTGAAGCCGGGCATGGTGACCGTCGGGTAGCCGCTGTAGGAGGCGACGGCCTTGTAGAAGCTCGGGTGCCGCGACGCCAGGTTCAGCGCCGAGGTGCCCGACATCGACAGGCCGGCGATGCCGTTGCGGCGGTTGTCCGAGCCGTGCCGGCTCTTCATGTAGGCCGGGAGCTCACGGGTCAGGAAGGTCTCCCACTTGTTCACGCCCAGCACCGGGTCGCGCTGCTCCCAGTCGGTGTAGAAGCTGCCGCCACCGCCGAACGGGATGGCGACGTTGGTGCCCTTGCCCTGCATGTAGCGGGAGACGTCGGTGTTGATCAGCCAGCCGTTGTTGTTGTTCGGGGCGCGCAGGCCGTCGAGCAGGTACAGGGTCGGCTTGTTCTTGCCGCCGGCGCTGATGATGCAGACCGGCACGGACCGGTGCATCGACTTGGAGTACACGCGCTCGACATTGCAGTTGCGAGCGGCGTCGGCGTCGGGTGCCACCAGGGTGGCGCCGCCGACGGCGGTGGCTACGGCCAGGGCACCTGCGATCAGGCGTTTACGGACACTGGAGAGCATTTAGGTCTTTTCCTTCAGCGATCTCGGCCGCAGACGGCCTCGTTCGTTCAATTCGATGGTCCCGACGTGCCCCCGACCGGAGCGGCCGCAACTACGGCAACGTCCACAGAGTACAAGTACCCGGCGGTTCCTTCGTCAAGGACAATAACGGATCCATAACGGACGAGCAAAAGATAGTGCAGTCCTCTTCCGCGGCTAGGCTGGACGGCAGGCTGCAGGTGCGCGGCCGGAACCCCCTAAAAGGAACATTCACCCTCGGTGACGGAAAATCCGGGCCCGGTGCGGTGAGGCGGAAGGACATGCCGTGGGCGCAACGACTCAGGCCGATGCGATCGTGGTCGGTTCCGGTCTGGCCGGACTGGTCGCCACCTACGAGCTCACCCGGGCCGGCCGCCGGGTGATCGTCGTCGACCAGGAGAATCGCCACAACCTGGGTGGACAGGCCTTCTGGTCGCTCGGCGGCCTGTTCCTGGTGGACACTCCCGAGCAGCGCAGGCTGGGCATCAAGGACTCGCCGGAACTGGCCCTGCAGGACTGGCTCGGTTCGGCCGGTTTCGACCGCGAGGACGAGGACTACTGGCCGCGGCAGTGGGCGCGGGCCTACGTGGACTTCGCGTCCACCGAGAAGCGCGACTATCTGCGCGGCCTGGGCATGAAGTTCACCCCGGTGGTCGGCTGGGCCGAACGCGGCGGCGGCTTCGCCGACGGTCACGGCAACTCGGTGCCCCGCTTCCACATCGCCTGGGGCACCGGGCCGGAGGTGGTGCGGGTCTTCGCCGAACCGGTGCTGCAGGCCGAACGCGACGGACTGGTGGAGTTCCGCTTCCGCCATCAGGTCGACGAGATCATCGTCGACGACGGCGTGGCCGTCGGCGTGCGCGGCACGGTGCTCGAGGCCTCCGACACCGCGCGCGGCGTCGCCAGCTCGCGCGCCCGGGCCGGGGACTTCGAGCTGACCGCGGGCGCGGTGATCGTCACCACCGGCGGTATCGGGCACAACCACCAGATGGTCCGCGACAACTGGCCGGTCGAGCGTCTCGGCCCGGTGCCCGCGCACATGATCGCCGGGGTCCCGGCGTACGTCGACGGCCGGATGCTGGCCATCGCCGAGAGCGCTGGCGCCTCTCTGGTCAATCGGGATCGCATGTGGCACTACACCGAAGGCATCCACAACTGGGATCCGGTGTGGCCCGACCACGCCATCCGGATCATCCCCGGGCCGTCGTCGCTGTGGGTGGACGCCAACGGCCGCCGGCTGCCCGCCCCCAACTTCCCGGGCTTCGACACCAACGCCAGCATGAAGGCGATCCTGGAGACCGGCTTCGACTATTCGTGGTTCATCCTGACCCGCTCGATCATCGAGAAGGAGTTCGCGCTCTCGGGGTCCGAGCAGAATCCCGATCTGACCGGGAAATCGCTGCGGGTGGCGGCGAAGAGCCGGCTCGCGAAGGGGATGCCGGGCCCGGTCAAGGCGTTCGCCGACCACGGGGTGGACTTCGTGGTGCGCGACAATCTGCCCGACCTGGTGGCCGGGATGAACGAGATCGGGCGCGGCGGGCACATCGACCTGCAGCAGCTCGAACGGGTCATCTCGGCGCGCGACACCCAGGTGGAGAATCCGTACTCCAAGGACGCCCAGCTGATGGCCATCAGCAACGCCCGGCACTACCTGGGCGACAAGGTGGTGCGGGTGGCCAAACCGCACCGGCTGCTCGACCCCGAGCACGGTCCGCTGATCGCGGTCCGGCTGAACATCCTCACCCGCAAGACTCTCGGCGGGATCGAGACCAACCTGGACTCACAGGTCATGCTGCCCGACGGCGGCGCCTTCGACGGGCTGTACGCCGCGGGTGAGGTCGCCGGTTTCGGCGGTGGCGGCGTCCACGGCTACAACGCTCTCGAGGGAACCTTCCTCGGCGGCTGCATCTTCTCCGGCCGGGCGGCCGGCCGGGCGGTGGCCCGCCGGGTGTGAACCGGGCGGGCGGTCCCGGCGCCGGGTGCCGGGACCGCTCACAGGTCAGTCCTGCGGGCGCTCGTCCTCGGGGCGGCGGAAGTGCCGGCCCTGGTGCGGCTCGGTGAACTCCGGCGGGGTGGTGAACTCCGACGGTGTCACGTACTCCGTGGTCGTCTCCGGATAGTCGTCGGGCGCGGTGTACTCCTGTGGTGACACCGGCCGGCGGTACGCGGCGTGCGGATCGACGAGCGGCTCGGTGTAGGCGTCGGTGAGCTGATCGTCGGCGTAGCCGGTGCCGCCGTCGGCGTAGCCGGTGCCGCCGGCGGGCTCGGTGTAGTAGCCCGGATCGACGTAGTCCTGCTCGGCGTACTCCTGATCCGTGTAGTCCTGGTTCGGTGCCTCGCCGGCCGCATACCGTCCGCCGGCGTAACCGGCCGCGCCTGCGCCGCCCGCCGCGGCGCCGCCCACGGCATAGCCCGGGGTCCCGTAGCCGGCCGACGGGTAGCCGCCGGCCGGGTCGAACTCGGTGGTCGGCGCATCGGTGACCTCGGTGGGCAGGTCCGAGAAGTCGTCGCCGTGGCCGTCGGCGCCACCGGCCGGCCCCCCGTCACGCGGCCCGTCGCCGTTCTCCTCGCCGTCGTCGCCGGGGTCGTCGCCGTCGGTGGTCTTGCGTCCGCGCCAGATCAGCAGCGCCCAGGTCAGCAGCAGCACGGCGCCGAGCACCCCGAGGATGATCGGTACGTACAGTCCGCCCCACTTGAGCAGGTTCACGTACTTCTCGGCGCGGTCCACCTGCTGGGAGACGGTCTGATCGCTCCACTGGAAGGTGGCCTTGAGCGCATCCATCCGGAAGTCGCGGACGGCCTTCGGGGTGGAGTCGTCGTCGGCATCCGGGTACCGGAAGTAGAAGTGCTGATCCTCGCGGCCGTTGACGATGGTGCCGGTGACGGGCTCGACGTATACGTGGCGGGTGGCCGTCGCGTAGCGATGCAGCGAATACATGTCGTTGCGCTTGACGCCCTTGCCGGTGATTCCCCACCACTTGGCGGGCATGTTCAAGATGGTGCCCAGCGGTGCGTCGTCGTTGGCGTCGGGCAGTTCGGAGAGGTCGGTCTCGGGGACCTCGGAGACGAAGTGGTACACCTTCAGCCCGTCGATGGTCTCCTCGCCGACGAACTCGGCGGGATTGTCACTGCGGGTGTTCAGGTCGTAGTAGTAGTACGACTTCTTCTTGACGTCGAAGCCGAACTTGTACTGGAAGCCCTTACGGTCGTCGAGCGGCACGGACACGTCCTCGACCGTTCCGTCGCCGGTGACCGCCGCCAGCTGCAGGCTGCTCACCTCGCCGTTCGGTGCGGAGGTCTTCCGGTTCACCGAGACGCGGTCGATGGTGGAGCTGAGCAGGGCGTCGTTGCAGTCGCGCTCCTCGTCCGCGGCGGCCGCGGTGGGCTCGGTCTCCTCGCCGTCGGCGTCGCGGGTGCGGTCGATCATCACCGTCTGCGCGGACTGCACCGTGGCCTGCTCGCTGTTCGACGGTTCGACGATCACCGAGCGGCGCTGCTGGGTCAGATCCGCGTCGAGGGTGCGGGCCTTGGATTCACCCACCGAGCAGCGGTCGAAGACCACCGCCGGAAACCGCTCGTTGCCGCCGTCCGGGTCGACCGTATTGGCCACCGAGGTGATGTCCAGATCCAGCGGGACCACTTTGAGCTTGGGCACCAGGTAGGTCGGGATCGCGATCGCCGCGGCGATGAAGGCGGTGCCGAGGAAAGCCAGCAGCGCCAGCCAGAAACGTCTCATGGGATCGGTTCTCCCGGTGGTCGGTGGACGGGGCGTCTTCAAGGGTATTAGGTGTGACGGTTGCGACGTCTGAGGTCGACGAAGCCGGGCCGCGTCACCGGCGTGCGCTCACCGCTGCTGATCGGCCCGGCGATCACGCTGGGCCTCTTTCATGATTCCGGCCATGTAGCCGTAGATCTCCCGGTCGGAGACGGCCTTCCAGCGCGGCGCGAGCAGCTTCATGTACTTCTCCACGTACAGCAGCTGTTTGCCCACCAGGACCAGCTCGCGGGGCAGCCGGGCATCGTGCGCCTTGGCGACCGCGGCGAGCTGCCGGCCGAGGTCGGTGTAGCTCATCGAGCCCATCTCGGTGGTGGCCAGCGACGAGGTGGCCTTCTTCAGGTCGGCCCCGCCCTGGGCGGTCGAGCCGCCCTTGTGTACGGCACCGAGCAGGAAGATGGCCCGGCCGGCCGAGTCGTAGTCCTGTTTGACGATCAGGTCCACCACCAGCTGGCGCAGGATGCGGCGGGTGCGGGCGTCGAAGCGGCCGACGATGCCGAAGTCCAGCAGCACCAGCGTGCCGTGCTCGTCCACCAGCACGTTCCCGGCGTGCAGGTCGCCGTGGAAGAGGCCGCCGTGGAACGCCGAATCGAGCAGCGAGAGCAGCAGATTCCGGCAGAGCGCCTCACCGTCGTGGCCGGCGGCCCGGACCGCGGCCACATCGTCGATGCGGATCGCGTCGATGTACTCCATGGTCATCACCCGGCTGGTGGTGAACTCGTGGTACACCTCGGGCACCCGCACCCGGTCGCCGAACGGGCCCGGCTGCAGGCAGTCGAACCACTCGGCCATGGTGCTCGCCTCGTTGCGGAAGTCGAGTTCGGCGTCGAGGCCGTCGGCGAAGTCCTCCACCACGTGCCGTGCGCTGAGCATCCGCCCGTAGGACGAGATCTCGGCCAGCCCGGCGAGACGTTCGAGCAGGGCGACGTCCGGGGCCAGCCGGTCGGCGATGCCGGGCCGCTGGATCTTGACCACCACCTTCTCGCCGGTGGGCAGGACGGCGGTGTGCACCTGGGCGATCGACGCGGAGGCGATCGGCTCCGGATCGAACTGCGCGAAGACCTCTTCCGGCGGCGCGCCGAGCTCCTCGATGAGCACCTGCCGGATCTGAGCCGGCGGGGCCGGCGGCACCCGGTCGAGCAGCGACTCGAATTCGTCGGAGAGGGTCCGGCTGAACACCCCGGGGCTCGAGGCGATCAGCTGTCCGAGTTTGACGTAGGTGGGGCCGAGGTGTTCGAAGGTGGTCCGCACCTCGTGGGCCATGGCGGCGGTGTCCGGGGTCTGCCCGCGCAGCAGGCCGGAGGCGGAGTGGGCCAGAAATCGTCCGACGCCGAAGGCGGCATGGGCGGCGGTGGTGGTGAAGCGGGTCACCTCGTGCGTCGGCGACACCGGCGGCAGCTGCGCCCGGCCGGGGTCGGCAGGGGTATTGGTGGTCACCGTTCCGCAGTGTAGTCGGCTACGGCCGCGCGATCATCGCCCCGGAACGGTGGACTACGCTGGGCGCCAGGTTTTCGATCCCCGGTCGATAACCGGTGTGCGCAGAAGCCTTTTGCAATGGCGGGAGTGACCATGGACCAGCAGCAGCGAGTGGATCTGGTGATCGTCGGGGCCGGCGTGGCGGGCCTGACGGCCGCTCTCGCCGCCACCGAAGCCGGCCTGCGGGTGACCGTGCTGAACAAGGGCCGGCGCTGGCGGCCCGAAGCCCCGCACGGGACCGAGCAGTCCACGGCCACCTTTTACGCGCAGGGCGGGATCGCCGTGGTGGACCCGGACAACCCGGAGGACTCGGTGGCGCTGCACACCGAGGACACCGTGGTCGCCGGGGCCGGTCTGACCCTTCCCCGGCCCACCGAGTCGATCATCGCCGGCGGCTGGACCGCGGTCGAGCGGCTGGTGGACGCCGGGGCGCGATTCGACACCGGGGCCGACGGGAGCTTCCTGCGCACCCGCGAAGGCGGGCACACCGTGCGCCGCATCATCCACGCCGGCGGCGATGCCACCGGCGCCCAGGTGCAGGCGGCGCTGTCGCTGGCCGTGGACCGGGCCGGTATCGAGGTGATCGATCAGGCGCTGGTCCAGGAGGTGCTGACCGTGGACGGAACCGCGGCCGGGGTGGCCTACACCGATGCGGCCGGGGCGACGGCGGTGGTGGCCGCACCCACCGTGCTGCTGGCCGCCGGCGGGCTCGGGCACGTGTACGCCGCCACCACCAATCCGGCCGGGGCCACCGGAGACGGCATCGCCCTGGCCCTGCGCGCCGGCGCGGTGGTGGCCGATCTGGAGTTCATCCAGTTCCACCCGACCATGCTCTACGTCCCCGGCGCGCGCGGCCGGCGCACCCTGATCAGCGAGGCGGTACGGGGTGAGGGCGGGGTGCTGGTGGACGCCGACCGGGCGTCGGTCACCGCCGGGGTGCATCCGCTCGGCGACCTCGCACCGCGCGATGTGGTGGCCCGGGCGGTCACCGCCGCCATGGAGCGCACCGGCGCGCCCTGCGTCTACCTCGACATCGGCGCCGTCGATCGCTTCGCAGAGCGGTTCCCCACGGTGCTTGCAGGCGTGAACGCCTCCGGTGTGGCGATCGACGACGGCCTGCTGCCGGTGGTGCCCGGGGCGCACTATCTGTGCGGCGGCGTGGTGACCGATGTGCACACCCGCACCAGCGTGCCGGGGCTGCTGGCCGCCGGTGAAACGGCCCGCACCGGCCTGCACGGCGCCAACCGCCTGGCGTCGAACAGTCTGCTCGAGGGGCTCGTGATGGGTGGGCGGGCCGCGGCCGTGGCGGTGTCCGGGCGCGGCCGCGCCGTCGCCGAGCCGCCGTCGCCGTCGGCCACCGCGAGACCGGCCGCCGAACGCACGGTCCTGCAGGACGCCATGTCGGGGCTGGTCGCACTGCGGCGCAGTGCCGACGGACTGGCCGAGGTGGCGCGGATGCTCGAGGCGGCGCCCCGGCGCGAGACCAGCGATCCGGCGGCGGCCGAGGACGCCGCGCTCACCCTGGCGGCGCGGGCTGTCGTGGTTGCGGCCGCCGCCCGCACCGAGTCGCGCGGGTGCCATTACCGGGTGGATCATCCGCAGACGGCAGCGGTCGGAGAATCCCGTCTGTTCCGCTTGAACGACGCCGGTTTTCATGCCACGCCGGGTGGTAGCGGCGCGCGGGCGGCGACCGTAGACTGACGCGCAAACCATGGTGGGGACGAGGACGTGGTGGGGACGACGAGAGGTGCGTGGCTATGAGCGTTGACCGGTGCTGGTCTTCGATCGTCGCCCGGCCCGCAGATCGTGCTGCTCTGCGGATGGATCCCTCGGCCACCTGGCTGGTGGCCTGTGAGCTCGGGCAGGGGCATCCCGGCATGCACGCATCCGACGGCGGACGCGGGGGCGTGGCCCGCCGGCCGTGGCTGCTGTGGGGTGACTACGCGCGGGCGCCGCAGGCCTGCCGGGAACTCGAGCCGTGCCCCGGCACCGGCCCGGGCGCCGGGCGCTGTGAACTCTTCGCCGGTCATCCGGGGGTCCACCGGCCTCCGGTCCGTCCGGTCTACGACGGTGCCGGATCCGGCCGCGCCGGGTACGACGCCCCCGCCGCGCAGAGGGGCGCTCACGAAGGACCTGCCATGGGTAAGAAGAAGGGCAAGAAGCACGCCGCGCCGGAGGACCGTCCGGCACCGGACTCCCCGCCGCCTGCGCAGCCCGCCGCGACACCCCAGCCCGCACCGGCGCACTCGGCGCCGCATCAGGTCGTGTCGTATCAGTCGGCGCCGTATCAGGCCCCGGCGCTCGATGAGACGTCGACGATCACCTACCGCAGCCGTCCGACCAGCGAACCGACGCTGGTGACCAGGCCGTCGCCGCCACCACCCGAGTCGGTGACCATCGCTCCCGGTGATCCGCGCGGCCCGTTCATCGAGATCGTGCCGCCGGCCTCGGATCCGCAGGATCCGGGCGTCCACTGGCAGTACGCGCCGCGTCCGGACGCACAGCAGCCGGTGTCTGCGCAGCCGGAACCGTGGCGGCCCGAATCCCAGCGCGACCGCGTCCCCGCGGACCAGCTGATCGAGCACCGTGCCGATGCGGCACCGGCCGCCGTCGCCGCCGCGGCCGCTGCGGTGGCGCCGTCGATTTCGGCGGCCGCGGACCCGCAGGCCGATCCGGAGACCCGTCGTGAGGTCAGCGCGGCATTGCGCGAGGTCGCCGAGTCGCTGTCGAAGCTCGCCGAAAGCCTCGACCCGCACTGATTCCGTGCCGTCATGGTGGTGCCGGCACCACCGGGAAGACGCATCACAGGGCCATGTTTCCCATTGGCCGGCGCTCCTAGCGTGAGAGAGGTCAGCGAGACTTCACAACGACGGGAACGAATTCATGACGGCGATGACAGTGCAGGCATCCGGGGCGGAGTCGGCACCCGAAGCCCTCCGGTTGGCATCGGTGACCAAGGTGTACGGGTCGGCGGAATCAGACACCCGGATCGTCGCGCTCGACGATGTCTCGCTGACCTTTCCCCGGAGTGGCTTCGTCGCGGTGATGGGTCCTTCCGGCTCCGGGAAGTCGACGCTCCTGCAGTGCGCTTCCGGCCTGGACCTCCCGACCTCGGGTTCGGTGTACGTGGGTGGCCGGCCGATGCCGACGGAGAGCGAGGCGGCGGTGACACGATTCCGCCGAGACCGGATCGGCTTCGTCTTTCAGCAGTACAACCTGATCCCGTATCTTTCCGTGGAACAGAACATCGCACTGCCGCTCCGGTTCGCCCGATTGCGTGTGGACCGGGCCCGGCTCGGGGAGGTTCTGGCCTCCCTCGATCTGACGGCGTCAGCACATCGGCGTCCCGTGGAACTCTCGGGCGGCCAGCAACTGCGGTTGACGTTCAGGCGGCCGAACTCAAGCGGATCGAGCGCGACCTGCACGACGGTGCGCAGGCGCGGATGGTGTCCCTGGGGATGAATCTGGGCCTGGCCGAGCAACTCGTCGCCAGCGACCCGGACCGGGCCGTCGAACTGATCGCCGAAGCGCGGCGGGCTACGGTCGGTGCACTCGACGACATCCGCATGGTGATGAGCGGTATTGCGCCGCCGGTGCTGGGCGACCGCGGACTGGTGGGGGCCGTCCAGGCCCTGGCTCTGGATCTCTCGGTGCGGACGACCGTCGCCTCACGCCTGCCGGGCCGACCGCCGGGACCGATCGAATCGGCGGTCTACCTCGCTGTGGCCGAATGTCTGGCCAACGTCGTGAAACACAGCGGTGCTGCTGCCGCGTGGGTCGACCTGGGTGCAGGCGACGGCCTGCTGCGAGTGGCCATCGGCGATGACGGAACCGGCGGCGCCCGGCGGGGAGGCGGCTCCGGGCTGTCCGGAATCGAACGCCGGCTGGAGGTCTTCGACGGCATCATGGAGGTGCACAGCCCCCACGGCGGGCCCACCGAGATCGTGCTGGAGGTGCCATGCGAGTGGTGATCGCCGAGGACCATGCTCTGCTCCGCGACGGACTGGCCAGGATCCTCGGCGCGAACGGTATCGAGGTGGTGGCGGCACTCGACGAACCGTCGACGCTGACGGCAGTGGTCGCGAACGAGCGGCCTGATCTGGCGATTCTGGACGTGCGGATGCCCCCGACCTACACCAATGAAGGTCTCGTCGCGGCCATCGACGCCCGCAGGGCCGTCCCCGGTTTCCCGATGCTGGTGCTGTCCCAGTACGTCGAGCAGTTGTATGCGCGGGAACTGCTGGCCTCCGGGGACGGCGCGCTCGGCTATCTGCTCAAAGATCGGGTGATGGAGGTTCCTGAGTTCATTGCGGCAGTCCGCCAGGTGGCGGCCGGCGGTACCGTCCTGGACCCGAAGGTGGTCGCGGCGATGCTCTCGAGCCAGGGTGCGAGAAGTCCGGTCGCCGACCTGACACCGCGCGAACTCGAGGTGCTCGGGCTGATGGCCGAAGGGCGGGCGAACCGCGGAATCGCCGATGTGTTGGTCATCACCGAGCGTGCTGTGGGCAAACACATCAACAACATCTTCGCCAAGCTCGGTCTGCCGGTCGACGCCGCAGGTCATCGCCGGGTGCTCGCCGTACTCGAGTACCTGCAGTCCGCGTCCTGACCGCCCCCCGCTGCGGATTCGGCACCACCGATTGATACCTATAGGGGGTATGGGTTGACAGGGCGTCGATGGAAGCGCACTCTGGAAGTCAGGAGGTCGAAATATGAGCGAGCACGACGATCAGGACCCGGCCGAACAGCACGCCGGGCACGGCTACATCGCCGATAAACAGCAGTACATCCGACGTCTGAAGCTGATCGAGGGCCAGGCCCGCGGACTGCAGCGGATGGTCGAGAACGAGGAGTACTGCATCGACATCCTCACCCAGCTCTCGTCCATGACCCGCGCCCTGCAGGCCGTCGGCCTCGGCCTGCTCGACGATCACCTCGGCCACTGCGTGGTCGGGGCGGCGCGCGAGAGCGATGCGGCCGCCGCCGAGAAGATCGACGAGGCCATGAAGGCCATCACCCGGCTCGTCAAGAGCTGAACTGCCACCGCACACCGGAAGGAATCGCCATGAGCACCACCACCACCGTCACCGTCACCGGCATGACCTGCGGGCACTGCGCCGCCTCGGTCCGCGAGGAGGTCTCCGAGATCCCGGGCGTGACCGACGTCGACGTGAACGTCGACAGCGGCGCCGTCGTGATCACCAGCGAGGCCGAGCTCGACCGCGCGCAGCTCGCCGCCGCCGTCACCGAAGCCGGCTACGCGCTGGCCTGACCGCACGCCGGGCCGGCCGGGCGCCGCAGCGCTCCCGGCCGTGTCCCGGCCGAAGGGGGAGAACGATCTCATGAGCAGTACGCCGGCGGAACTCGCCAGCAGACCGATGGTCCGCATCGGGGTCTTCACCGCCGCCCTGGCGGTGGTCTTCGGGGCACTGTTCGGCATCGGCCGGGCGGTGGGGCCCTGGGATGTCGACGACGCCCCGTCGCACGGCACCCACCAGATGCACGACGACTCGCACACATCTGAGGGAGGCGGCCGATGACTGTCACGGCCGATCAGCCCGCCGCGGATCCGACCGCCGCCGGGCAGCAGCAGGTGGATCTGGACCTGATGGGCATGACCTGCGCGTCGTGCGCCAACCGGATCGAACGCAAACTCAACAAACTCGACGGGGTGGAGGCCACCGTCAACTTCGCCACCGAACAGGCGCACGTGCTGTTCGACGACGCGGTCTCGCCCGCCGACCTCATCGAGACCGTGCGGGCCGCCGGCTACGACGCCGCCGAGGTGGCGCCGGAGGTCCCCGAAGCCGGCCCGGATGCCGACGGTGAGCCCGCGCCCACCCGGGCCGAGACCGAACTGGCCGCCCTGCGTCAGCGGCTGATCGTCTCCGCCCTCCTCACCGTGCCGGTGATCGCGCTGTCGATGGTCCCGGCCTGGCAGTTCACCAACTGGCAGTGGCTGTGCCTGACTCTGGCCTCGCCGGTGGTGGTCTGGGGTGCGCTGCCGTTCCACCGGGCCGCATGGATCAACCTGCGCCACGGCGCCACCACCATGGACACCCTCATCTCGGTCGGCACCATCGCCGCCTACGGCTGGTCGATCTACGCCCTGTTCTGGGGCACGGCCGGCACCCGGGGGATGACCCACGGCTTCGACCTGATCGCGTCCCGCGGCGACGGCTCCTCACACATTTATCTCGAGGCCGCCGCCGGTGTGACCACCTTCCTGCTGGCCGGACGCTACTTCGAGAAGCGCTCCAAGCTCAAGGCCGGCGACGCGCTGCGCGCGCTGGCCCGGGTCGGCGCCAAAGAGGTGACTCTGCTCGAGGACGGCATCGAACGCCGGGTGCCGATCGACCGGCTGGCCGTCGGCCAGGAGTTCGTTGTCCGGCCGGGTGAGCGGGTCGCCACCGACGGCGTCATCGTGGCCGGCGACTCCGCGGTGGACCAGTCGATGATCACCGGTGAATCGGTGCCGGTGCAGGTGGGCGTCGACGACCAGGTGGTCGGCGGCACCGTCAACGCGGACGGCCGGCTGGTGGTGCGCGCCACCGCCGTCGGCTCGGACACCGCGCTGGCGCAGATCACCAAGCTCGTCGCCGACGCCCAGGCGGGCAAGGCCGACGTGCAGCGGCTGGCCGACCGGGTCTCGGCGTACTTCGTGCCGATCGTCATCGCGATCGCCGTGGGCGTGCTCGGCTTCTGGCTGGGCGTCGGCGGCGGCGCGGCACTCGCCTTCACCGCCGCCGTCTCGGTGCTGGTGATCGCCTGCCCGTGCGCGCTCGGACTGGCCACCCCCACCGCGCTGATGGTGGGCACCGGCCGCGGCGCCCAGCTGGGCATCCTGCTCAAGGGGCCCGAGGTGCTCGAGTCCACCCGCCGTGTCGACACCATCGCGCTGGACAAGACCGGCACGGTCACCACCGGGGTCATGGCCGTCACGCAGGTACTCCCGGCCGACGGCTACGACGCCGACGACGTGCTCGCCCGTGCGGCGGCCGTCGAGTCCGGCTCGGAGCATCCGATCGGCGTGGCCGTGCGCGCCCACGCCGGCGAACGCGGGCTGGCGCTGCCGGCGGTCACCGACTTCCGCAACCTGTCCGGGGCGGGCGTCACCGCCCGGATCGACGGCGCGACCGTCGCCGTGCGCGGCCCGCGGGATGTGGCCTCGCCGCTCGGCGACGAGCTCGGCGGGCAGCTGGCCCGCGCGCAGCAGGACGGTGCCACTGCGGTGATCGTCACCGTCGACGACGCGGTGGCCGGCCTGATCGTGGTCGCCGACCAGATCAAGCCGAGCTCGGCGGCGGCGATCGCCCAGCTCAAGCAGATGGGACTCACCCCGATCCTGCTCACCGGCGACAACGAGGGCGCCGCCCGGCACGTCGCCGCTCAGGTGGGCATCGACGAGGTGATCGCCGATGTCACCCCGAACGGCAAGATCGACGCGATCGCCGGCCTCCAGAAGCAGGGGCGTGTGGTGGCGATGGTCGGCGACGGGGTGAACGATGCCGCCGCACTGGCCGGCGCCGACCTGGGCCTGGCGATGGGCACCGGCACCGATGTGGCCATCGAGGCCAGCGATCTGACCCTGGTCAGCGGCGACCTGTGGGCGGTCTGCGATGCCATCAAGCTCTCCCGCAAGACCCTCAGCACCATCAAGGGCAACCTGTTCTGGGCCTTCGCCTACAACGTCGCGGCCATCCCGCTGGCGGCGGCGGCGCTGCTCAACCCGATGCTCGCCGGTGCGGCGATGGCGTTCTCGTCGGTGTTCGTGGTCGCCAACAGTCTGCGGCTGCGCGCCTTCAGGCCGTTCCCGCGCTGACGGCCGGGTGCTCGTGGGGCCTGCCGTGTGCCGTTCCCGCGGCGTAGTCTGAGATGTGAGGTGGGACACAGTCGAGTGAGGGGTCCGTCATGAGCAGCTGGAAGACCAGACTGAGCGCGGCCGCGGCCGCGGGACTGACGGCGGCGACGCTCGGTGCCGGGGCGATCGCCGCCCCCGCCCAGGCGGCGCCGTCGTGCATCCCGAATCCGACGGCGCGCATCGCGCCGATCGTCACCGTGAACGCGCTGCGTGAGACGTGTACGTCCGCGCAGTTCGCCGGACTCTTCCGGCGTGCGGAGGCCGGCACGATTCCGCGCGGGGTCTACCACGGGCAGGTGCGGCCGGTCGGCGGCCCGGACGCCGCGGCCTCGGCGGCGGCCGCCGCGGTCTGGTCGGGCAAGAACTTCCACCGGGGCTGGCTGACCAACCGTGCCTTCGGCGGCGAGATCCTGCCGGCCGACGTCTACTACGCCCGCTCGGTGATCGACGGCAAGAAGGTGATCCGGGTGGACTACCGCCGCTCCGGGCTGGCCTTCGCGCACGACGAGCTGCGCCGTCTGCCCAACGGGGTCTACCTCGGCTACGGCTTCATCGGCGACATGAAGGGTGTGGCCTTCTGGGTCTGGCGCTGACCGGCCGCTGTCGCATCCTGGTTTCGGGTTCGCTGCCCGAGCTCAGGCAGCGAACCCGAAACAACGCAGCGAATCCCGGGCCGCGCGCCGCACATCGGATGGACAGCTGTCCAGATCGGGCTCCAGATTTACTAGAACATGTTCTATTCGTGGTTTAGGCTGACTCGCATGAGTGGCCTGGATCTACCGGAAACCGTTGACCTGTCCGACGTCGCGGAGTTCAGCGACACCGTCGACGTCCTCGTGCTCGGCGCGGGGATGGGCGGCTGCTGTGCAGCCGTCGAGGCGGCCGAGGCCGGGGCGAGGGTGCTGGTCCTGGAACGCTCCGCGGCGGCCGGCGGTACCACCTGCATGGCCGGCGGACACTTCTATCTCGGCGGCGGGACCGTGGTGCAGCGGGCCACCGGCCACCACGACACCGCCGAGGAGATGGAGAAGTACATCACCGCGGTCTCCCGCGATCCGGAGCCGGACAAGATCCACGCCTACTGCCACGACTCCGTCGAGCACTGCGACTGGCTCGAAGCGCTCGGCTTCGAGTTCGAGCGCAGCTACTACCCGGAGAAGGCCGTGATCCAGCCCAACACCGAGGGGCTGATGTACACCGGCAACGAGAAGGTCTGGCCGTTCAAGGATCTCGCCGTGCCCGCCCCGCGCGGGCACAAGGTGCCCGTTCCCGGCGACACCGGCGGCGCCGGGATGGTGATCGAGCTGCTGGTCAAGCGGCTCGGCGAACTGAACGTGCCGATCCGCTACGAGGTGGGCGGCCGGAAACTGATCGTCGACGGCGACCGCGTGGTGGGGGCCCGCTGGCGCAGCGCCGACGGCACCGAGGGCAGTATCCGGGCGGACTCGGTGATCATCGGCGCCGGCGGCTTCGTGATGAACCCCGACATGGTGGCGCAGTACACCCCGCAGCTCGCCGAGAAGCCGTTCACGCTCGGCAGCACCTACGACGACGGTCTGGGAATCCGGATGGGCGCGTCGGTGGGCGCGCAGCTCAAGCACATGGACAGCGCCTTCCTCACCGCCCCGGTCTATCCGCCGTCGATCCTGCTGACCGGGATCATCGTCAACAAGGAGGGCACGCGCTTCGTCGCCGAGGACTCCTACCATTCGCGCACCTCCGGTTTCGTGATGGACCAGACCGACCACGCCGCGTACCTGATCGTCGACGAGGCGCACATGGAGCGGCCCACGATGCCGCTCATCGAGTTCATCGACGGCTGGGAGACCGTCGACGAGATGGCCGCCGATCTGGGCCTGGACCCGCAGGTGCTGGGCGCGACGCTCGACCGGTACAACCACTACGCCGCCAAGGGCGAGGATCCGGACTTCCACAAGAGCGAGGAGTTCCTCGCCGCGCAGGACACCGGCCCCTGGGCCGCCTTCAACCTCAGTCTGGGCAAGGCGCTCTACGCCGGCTTCACCATCGGCGGCATGGCCACCACACTCGACGGCCAGGTGCGCCGCGAGGACGGCAGTGTGATCGACGGACTGTACGCGGTCGGCGCCTGCGCCGCGAACATCGCCCAGGACGGCAAGGGCTACGCCAGCGGGACGCAGCTCGGCGAAGGCTCCTATTTCGGTCGACGGGCCGGGCGGCACGCCGCCGCGGCTGTGTCGGCGACGCCCGCGGTCCATGCGGAGTGACCTAGCTAACGCGCCCGCGGCGCCGGATACGCCGCGTGCTATCTTTTTGCCACGTTTTCCATAGCGGGTCCCGCCGTCAGGTCCGGGCCCGCGGCAAGCGCGCCGAGTTCGACGACGCACCGGCCGTTGCCCGTCATCCCAGCACCGGGAATCCTCCCCGAGGCTGGCTGCCGCGCATCGTCTGACTGCGACGCCGTACTCGCGCGACCTTCACGAGATCAAGGTGTGAGTATGAGTGTGGGAGGGGCAGTGACATGCTGATCGGCATCCCCCGGGAATCGAAAGCCGGCGAGACCCTCGTCGCGGCGACCGCCAAGACGGTCGGCCAGCTCCAGCAACTCGGCTACGACGTCATCGTCGAATCCGACGCCGGCGCCCGGGCCGAACAGCCGGATGCGGCCTTCGTCGAGGCCGGTGCCCGCATCGGCACCACGCAGGAGACCTGGTCGGCCGACGTGGTGATCAAGGTCAACGCGCCGACCGATGCCGAGATCGGTCTGCTGCGCCGCGGCGCGACGGTCATCTCGATGATGGCCCCCGGCCGCAACCCCGAACTGGTGCAGAAGCTGGAGCAGGCGGGCGTCACCGCGCTGGCCATGGACGCGGTTCCGCGTATCTCCCGCGCCCAGTCGATGGACGTGCTGTCCTCGCAGGCCAACGTCGCCGGCTATCGCGCCGTCGTCGAGGCCGCCCACGAATTCGGCCGGATGTTCACCGGCCAGGTGACCGCGGCCGGCAAGATCCCGCCGGCCCGCGTCTTCGTCGTCGGCGCCGGTGTGGCCGGCCTCGCCGCGATCGGCGCCGCGTCGGCGATGGGCGCCGTGGTGCGTGCCTTCGACGTGCGGCCCGAGGTGGCCGAGCAGGTCGAGTCGATGGGCGCCGAGTTCGTGCACGTCGACTTCGAGGCGGAGAAGTCCGAGGACGGCTACGCCAAGGAGATGACCGCCGAGCAGGAGGCGGCCACCGCGTCGATGTACGACGAGGAGGCCCGCAACGCCGACATCGTCATCACCACCGCACAGATCCCCGGCCGCCCCGCGCCGCGGCTGATCACCGCCGAGACCGTCGCCGCCATGAAGCGCGGCTCGGTGATCGTCGACATGGCGGCCGCGAGCGGCGGCAACGCCGCCGGTGCCGTCGCCGACGAGAAGGTGGTCACCGACAACGGGGTGACCATCTTGGGCTACACCGATCTGGCCGGCCGGCTGCCGGCGCAGACCTCGCAGCTCTACGGCACCAACATCGTCAACCTGCTCAAGCTGATCACCCCGGCCAAGGACGGGGAGCTCACGCTCGACTTCGCCGACGTGGTCCAGCGCGGTATCACCGTCACCCACAACGGCGAGGGCATGTGGCCGCCGCCTCCGGTGCAGGTGTCGGCGGCGCCCAAGGCCGCAGCCGCCGAGGCCGCTCCGGTCGAGGAGCCCAAGGAGCCGATGTCGGCCGGCAAGAAGATCGGTCTGGTCCTGCTCGGGATCGTGGCCTTCTTCCTGGTCAACGCGTTTGCTCCGGATCCGATCCCGCAGCACTTCACGGTGCTGATGCTGGCGATCGTGATCGGCTACTACGTGATCGGCAATGTGGCGCACGCGCTGCACACGCCGCTGATGTCGGTGACCAACGCCATCTCGGGCGTCGTGGTGGTCGGTGCGCTGCTGCAGGTGGCGACGACCGATACGACGATCCTGGTGCTGTCGACGATCGCCATCCTGCTCGCTTCCATCAACATCTTCGGTGGCTTCGCGGTCACGCGTCGGATGCTCGCCATGTTCAGCAAGGGGGCCTGACGACCCATGACCATCAACTCGATCTCCATCGCGGCGTACATCGTCGCCTCCCTGCTGTTCATCCTGTCGCTGGCCGGGCTGAGCAAGCACGAATCCGCCAAGAGCGGTCTCACCTACGGCATGGTCGGCATGGTCATCGCGCTGGCCGCGACCATCGCCCTGGCCGTCGACGACTTGAACGAGCTGTCCTTCGCCGGCGTCTCGTTCAGCAAGTGGCTGCCGATCGGACTGCTGATCGGCGCCATGATCATCGGTGCGCTGATCGGTCTGTGGCGCGCCAAGATCGTCGAGATGACGGGCATGCCCGAGCTCATCGCGCTGCTGCACTCCTTCGTGGGTCTGGCCGCCGTGCTCATCGGCTGGAACGGCGCCATCCAGGGGCCGCACTTCGATCATGTGGCCGCGGAGGATCACGGCGCCATCATCGGCATCCACGCCGCCGAGGTCGCGATCGGCATCTTCATCGGTGCGGTCACCTTCACCGGTTCGATCGTCGCCAACCTGAAGCTGTCGGCGCGGATGAAGTCCTCGCCGCTCATGCTGCCCGGCAAGAACCTGATCAACGTCGGTTCGCTGGTGGCCTTCGTGGTGCTCACCGGCGTGTACGTGGCGCGCGACGTCAAGGACGACACCACCGGCTATGTGCTGCTCGCGGTGATCACCGCGCTGGCGCTGGCCCTCGGCTGGCACCTGGTGGCCTCCATCGGCGGCGGCGACATGCCGGTCGTGGTGTCCATGCTGAACTCCTACTCCGGTTGGGCCGCAGCCGCATCGGGCTTCCTGCTCAACAACGATCTGCTGATCGTCACCGGTGCGCTGGTGGGCTCCTCGGGTGCCTACCTGAGCTACATCATGTGCAAGGCGATGAACCGCTCGTTCATCTCGGTGATCGCCGGCGGCTTCGGCATCGAGGCTGGACCGGCCGACGACACCGACTACGGCGAGCACCGCGAGATCAAGGCCGACGCGGCCGCGGAACTGCTGGCCGACGCCAAGTCCGTGGTCATCACCCCCGGCTACGGCATGGCCGTGGCCCAGGCGCAGTACCCTGTGGCCGATCTGACCGCCAAGCTGCGGGCCAAGGGCGTGGACGTGCGCTTCGGCATCCACCCGGTGGCCGGCCGTCTGCCCGGGCACATGAACGTGCTGCTGGCCGAGGCCAAGGTGCCGTACGACATCGTGCTGGAGATGGACGAGGTCAACGACGACTTCCCGGAGACGGACGTGGTGCTGGTGATCGGGGCCAACGACACCGTCAATCCGGCCGCCGCCGAGGACCCGGGTTCGCCGATCGCCGGCATGCCGGTCCTCGAGGTGTGGAACGCCAAGGACGTCGTCGTGTTCAAGCGGTCGATGGCCGCCGGTTACGCCGGTGTGCAGAACCCGCTGTTCTTCCGGGACAACACGCAGATGCTCTTCGGTGACGCTAAGGACCGCGTCGAGGACATCATCTCTGCGCTCTAGTAGCGATCTGAACGACGAGAACCTCCGGGTTCGGGGATCTAGAGGATCTCCCGGGCCCGGAGGTTCTCTCATTGCGTACTGGTGCGTAAGCACAACGTACGCCGGAAGACCGGGCCGACTCGTTCTGCCCACTCTGAGCGACAATGCCCGCGGGCGACATCCCGCGCCTGGCGCGGTACGCCATGTATGCCAGATTTCAGCTCAGCCAAAGAGAGGTACACCAGCTTTCGACTCAGCCGCAAGCTGGCATACGTCTTCCCCGGATAGCGCGCAGAAACTGCGATCCGGCATACGTCTCAGGATCAGCGCAGCACGTGCGGTGCCCAATTAGGCCATTGTGGATCACCGACAGGCAGACCCTGCGCGTAGCTCGCGACCAACCGATACGGCGACCGAGCTCGGGTGTTGTCGAAGAATTCCGCCCGGTCGACGCGATCGCGTGCACGGACGATCAACGACCACAGTCTGTCGTACCGCTCGCGGATCTTCTGCTCGGGAACGGCGTGTCCGCCCCGGTGGACGCGTTCTGAAACACGGGCCACCGTGGTATCCACCGGAAGCAGCATGACGTGCAGGTGCACGTAGTAGCCCAACCGGAGTGCGGTATCGAGCAGATGGTTCTTACTGGGGTGGCTGAACACCGTCTCGGTGATGAATGATCGGCCATCGATAAGCAGTTCCTGGCGTCGGCCGGCGGCGGCGCGGGATGCGTCGTACGCGTGCTCCTGTTGGGCATTCGGCCACCGCTGCGCTGCGATGGCGTCGGCATTGACAAAGGGAAGGCCGGTCGACGGTCCCAGAACCCGCTCGACGTAGGTGGTCTTCCCGGAGCCGTTCGGTCCCGCGAGAACATGGAGAATCGGCATTGCGCGGCGATCAGTCCCGAGCCGAGCGGATCACCAGGTTGCCGTCGTCGTCCGCTTCGGACCAGGTCTCGCCGGCTGCGAGGAATTCAGCCTCGAAATCGAGTGTCTCACGACGTTCGGTGACGAGCTGATCCCATTCGACGCGAACCGCTGCCTGCTCTCGCTCGGAGAGGTCATCGTACGAGCCGTCGCCGGCGAGGACACGCTGGATGTCTCGCTGGCTGACGCCCGGCGATGATTCGAGTTCGCGTCCGATCCGGATCCAGCGGTTGAGCTGTGCCACCGCACTGCGATGCTGCGCGGCACCCGCGGCGACGGCGGCGTCCCACAGATCCTCGTCGACACGTGTCGGCCGGGACGTTGAAGTCATGCAGTTATCGTATCAAAATGATACGCACTGGGTGGGGCTGATTCGGCGCGGTACTTGCGGCCCTTGACCATGTTGTACCCGTTGACGGTGATGGTCCCGTCATTCCTGACCTGGCGTGCCAACGCCGCCGACGCGTCCTCGTTGTCACCGCGCGGCGGGTTGTGGACGGCGTCGTGAAACCACGCGGCCAGCACCGTCGGGCGGCGGTGGCCGTCCCGCAGAATTGGTACCGTGAACCCACCATGCCCGACGACTTCCTGATCGCCCGGAATCCGGAGGAAGGGTCGACGCTGCCGTATCTGCTGCGGATCCCGCTCGGCCCGAACGGCATCGTGCTCAAGGCCCGGGATACCTGGCCGGGCGCCACCAAGGTCTACTGCCACCGTGCCGACGGCTGGCCGCCAGACGCCGAGATCGTCGAGACCCTGCCGGTCCGTTCGATCAGCAAGCGCGGCGCAGCCATCGACCTGGTCTTGAACCGCACCCGCAGGAACCGATCCCAGTTCGTCCTCACCCGGGCTCGCGGCCGGGAGATGATCTTCTGGCAGTCGCGGCAGACCGCCAAACAGGCCCGGCCGCAGGTCTCGCTGCCGACGGCACGCGCACACGGAGAAGTGCTCGACATCGTCGTCGACAGCGGCGAGAAGTACGCCTACGGCTTCAGCCACCAGCAAGCCGCGACCGTCAAACGCCGACTCCCGATCGGCGACTACGCCGTGTTCGACGACGACGCGCTGGTCGCCACCGTCGAACGCAAGAGCATGGCCGATCTGAGTTCGAGCCTGCTCAGCGGCAAGCTCACCTATGCGCTCGCCGAACTGGCCGAGCAGTTCCGCGCGGCCGTCGTCGTCGAAGCCCCGTACAGCCAGGTCTTCAAGCAGGAGTTCACCACCGGTTCCGCTCTTGCCGAAGCGGTCGCCGAGGCGCAGATCCGTTTCCCGTCGGTGCCGATCGTGTTCTGCGACAACCGGAAACTCGCACAGGAGTGGACCTACCGCTGGCTCGGCGCCGGCCTGCACGAATGGCGGCAGCGGGCCGGAACCGAGCACGTGGTCGCCGCGCTGCCGACCGGGCCCGAGGCCACGCCCAGGCAGATTCGCGAATGGGCACTCGCGCACGGGCATGACCTCCCCGCGAAGGGGCGCATCCCGAAGGCGGTCCGCGCAGCCTACGACAGCCGCAACGACTGACGCGCACAGGCGTGACGGGGGCTGCAGGGTCGGTCGGGAGACCGGAACTCAACGCCGCCGAGCCGGGTCCGTAGCATGGGCGGCTGTGGAATCCACCGGTGTCTTCGACGTCGATCTGCGCGGCCTGATCGACGTACTCGGAACCAACCTCTACACCTCTCCCGCGGTCTACATCCGTGAGCTGCTGCAGAACGCGATCGACGCGCAGGCTGTGGCCGGCCGGATCGACGCCGAGGTCTCGATCGTCACCGACGGGCGTGAGTTCACCATCACCGACTCCGGGGTGGGCATGCACGACGGCCAGATCGCCGAGCTGCTCGGCACCATCGGCCGCAGTTCCAAGCGCGACGAGCTCGGCTTCTCCGGCGGTGAGACCATCGGCCAGTTCGGGGTGGGTCTGCTCAGCGGTTTCCTGGTGGGCGAGGCCATCGAGGTGAACTCCAAGGCCGACGGCCACCCCGCCGCGTCCTGGACCGGCGAGGCGGCCGGCCGGGTGCAGGCCGGGCCGGGCGATCGCACGGCCACCGGTACCACCGTGCGGATCGTGGCCCGGCCGGGGATGGAGCGCTGGCTCCAACCGGAGCGGGTGGCCGAGCTGGCGGCCGAGTACACGGCCCTGCACCCCACCCCGGTGACGGTCAACGGGGTCCGCGTCAACCCCGACCGGAGGCTCTTCGACGACGATCCCGGTGCCCGGGCCGCCGCCCAGGTCGCGTACTGCCAGGACGAGTTCGGCTTCACCCCGCTCGAATCCTTCGACCTGGACATCCCCCAGGCGGGGCTGCGCGGCATCGCCTATGTGCGGCCCAGCGGCGGCGACCTCGTGGCCCGTGCCGGGCACCGCGTCTACGTCAAGGGCCTGCTGGTGGGCGACGTTCCCGAGCTGGTGCCGGAGTGGGCGTACTTCGTGCGGGTGCTGGTCTGCGCCGACGGCCTCACCCCCACCGCCTCCCGGGAGTCGGTGGTGCGCAACGACCTCTTCGCCGAGGTGCACGGCGCCATCGGGGAGCAGGTCGTGGGCTGGCTGACCGGGCTCGAACAGCGTCCGAGTCTGCGCGAGAAGTTCCTCGGTGTGCACGAACAGGGAATCAAGGCGCTCGCCGCGCACCGCCGCGAACTGCTCGGCTTCGTCGACCGGCACTGTCTGTTCGAGACCAACTCCGGGGCCATGCCGCTGGCCACCTTCCGGGCGCGCTTCCAGACGCTGCGCTACACCACCAGCGTCGACGACTTCCGGGTGCTCGGCGACGTGCTCAGCGGCCGCGGCATGGGACTGGTCAACGCCGGCTACGCCTTCGAAGCCGCCGTGATCCGGGCGCTCGTCGCCGACAACCCGGAGGTGGTCAGCGAGTACGTCACCCAGGACGTGCTGCTGTCGGCGCTGGGCACGGTGGACGAGCCGACCCGGGAGCGGTTCGCCGGTGCGGTCTCGCTGGCCGAGACCGCTCTGGCCCCGTTCGGCTGCGACACCACCCTGACCCGCATCGAGCCGGACACCCTGTCGGCGATTCTGCTCACCGACGATTCGGCCCGGCTGGCCGCCGATCGGCGGGACATGCTCGCCGACGTGGCCGGTGAACCGGACGCCTGGCTGGCTGCGCTCGGTGCCGTCGACGCGGCCGCCCCGGCCCCGCAGGTGCGGCCGGTGCTCGTGCTCAACACCGCCAACGCGCTGATCGGCCGGCTGCCGGAGATCACCGATCCCACCGTGGCCGGCGCGCTGGTGCGCACGGTCTACAGTCAGGCGCTGGTGCGCGCCCGGCGGTCGCTGCCGGCCGCCGCGGCCGCCGAAGTGGATTCGGCGATCAGTCTGCTCGCCGACCTGGCCACCCGAAAGGATCGCTGATGACCGCCACCGAAGCCGACCTCGACGCCTTCCGCAGCGACCTGTGGCAGGCACGCTATGGCGACCCGCGATTCGGGCACGAGGACTTCACGCCGTTCCCGGCGCTGATCGCCCGCGCCGACGAGCTCGGCGATCCGTACTGGAGCTACATCGCGCGGCTGGAGGCCGCGTACGCCGGGATCTGGGCGGGCAAGGCCGTCGACGTGCTCACCCTGGTGGCCTGGCTTCTGCGCGAACGCGACCGGCGCGGCCCGGAACTCGACCTCGAGGACTGGCAGCTCTATCAGCTCAACACCACCGTCGCCGACCTGCTCGAAAGCATCGCCGATCTGCCCGAACTGTCCCTGGAACAGGCCGAGGCGCTGGTCGTCGACTGGGAAAGGCGCACGGCCGGAACCGAATTCGGGACCCGGGTGATGCCGGCGCAGGTGCGTGCGGCGATCGCGGTGCACCGCGGTGACGAGTCCGCAGCCCACACCCTCCTCGACGCGCTCGACGACTTCACCCCGCCCGCCGGTACCTGCGAGGAGGGCGCCCGCGGCGGCGTGGCCGCGGCCTACAGCCGGCTCGGCGATCACGCCCGCGCCCTGGAGTTGTCCGAACCGGATCTGATCGACAACGGCGACCGCTGCGGCTTCTTCCCGGCCGAGACGCAGGCCAGCCTGATCGCGGCCTGGGCGGCGCAGGGCCGGCGCGACGAGGTGATCGCCGCAGCCGCGTCGATCGCCCGCATCTACGGGCCGTTTCCGGTGCTGTCGAAGATCACCGACGCGATCGTCGCGCTGCTCCGGGTGGACGCGTTCACGCAGGCGCACCAACTGGCCGTCACCGAGCTGGGCCGCCTCGACCGGGCGTTCACCCCGCTGGCCGAGGCCGAGCAGGCGGCGGCGCTGGCCGCGGTCTTCGCCTCCGCCGCCGATGCCGATCCGGATGCGGTGGTGCTGCGCCGCGAGCATCCGGGTGCCCCGGCCCAGCTGGCCGGTGCCCGGGAGCTGGCCGACGATCTGGCCGATCGGGCCCGCTCCATCGCCGGCCGCTTCGACGTGCGCAATGCGAGTTCGGCCGTGTCCCGGCGGATCGAGGAGATCCTGGCGCTGCGCGCCGCCGCCGCGCCGGCCTCCGGGGTGAAACCGGTCGCCCGGCGCAGCGCCGAAGAACTGCTGGCCGGGATGTCGGCGTTCGCGCTCACCTCGCCGCGCCGGTCGGAGGCCTGTGCCGACGCGCTGGCCGGGCGGGTCGACGAGCTGTCCGGCCGCCACCGGCTGCGGGCCGAGATGATGCTGGCCACCCGGCGGCAGGCGGAGGATCCGCTCGGGGTGATCGCGCAGCTGCGCGATGCCGCCGAGCGCGCCGAGCCGATCTCCGGCTCGCTGGCCGGGCAGGCCCGGCTGATGGCCGACCGGCTGGCCGTGGAGTATGCGGACCTCGATCCCGAGGCGATCTCCGGGCTGCCCGCCTCCGACCCGTCCTGGCCTGCGCTCTCGGCCGCCGGCTACTGCCGCAACCTGGCCCTGATCTCGGCTGAGCTGGATCCGCAGCGCGCCGCCGAGGCCGTCGCCGACGGGATGGCGGCCCTGGACGCCGCCGACCGCGGCGAGCGGCCCTACGCCGACGCGGACCGGGCCGGCGAAGCCGAGTCGGTGCCGGCGGATACGGCCTCCGCGCGGGTGGAGCTGCTGATGCGCCGGGCGGCACTGACCGACCTGGCCGGCGGCGACGATCGGCCACATGTGGACGCGGCGCTGACCTTCGGGCGGCGGGCGGTGGAGCTGGCCTCGACCGCCGATCAGCGGCTGTCCGCGCAGGCCGATCTGGTGTGGGTGCTCGGGGTGGCCGCCCAGATGCAGGCCGGCGCCGATCCGCAGGCGGCGATCCGGCTGCTCGACGAGGCGGTCGAGCACGCCCGCTTCGCGCAGCGGGCCCATGTGTTGCGGCTGCGCGGCGAACTGCGCGGCTCCGTCGGCGACCTGGACGGCGCCTTCGACGACAACGAGCAGGCGATCGCCGTGCTCACCGTCGAAGGCCTCGACGCGGAGGCCGACGCCGCCGTGCTCGATCAGGTGATCGTGCGCCTCGAACGCGACGACGAGCCGCGCGCCATCATCGAGACGGTACGGCCGGTGATCGACCGGGTCACCGAACGCGGCGACGAGATGGGCGCCCTGCACGCGGTGGGACTGCTGGGCCGGGCCCAGGTCGCCGCGGGACTGTCCGAGGACGCCGTCGGCTCCTTCGGCCGGGTCCTCGACGCGGCCTCCGGCGAGGAGCACCCGGGGTACATCGGGCAGATCTACCAGCTTCGGGCCGGCGAGGAGATGGACCTGCGGCGGTACGCCGACGCCTACGCAGATCTGCAGGCGGCGATCGCCTGCTTCGAGCAGATCGACGGCCTGTACGAGATCGGCGCGGCATTGCGGATGGCCGCTGTGTCGGCGCACTTCGCCGGCGACGACCCCGCGGCGCAGGACGCGCTGACCCGGGCCGAGAGCGTCTACGACCGGCTCAGCGCCGACCGCCCCGTCGACTTCGAGCGCGCACGGCTCGACTTCGCCCGCGCCGACATCGTCCGCCGGGACGACGCCGACCGGGCCGAGGTGATCCTGGACTCGGTGATCGAGCGGGCACAGACCGCGCAGTGGCTGCCGCTGGCGGTGAACGCGCTGTACCTCTCGGCGTGCATCGCACTCGACCGGGAGGACGACCGGGACCGGCATCGGGCGCTCGCGGAGCGCCGGATCGCCGACGGGCTGCGCCTGGATCCCGATCACGGCGGTTTCGTGCAGTTGCGCGGGGAACTCGACGAGCGCGACCAGGACTGACCGGACCGGGCCACCCGCATCCGGGACGTTGGACCGTCGTCACGCGCGTTTGCTGAGGCTAGGCTGGCCTCAGCACGTCAACGACGACGGAGGAACCATGACCTTTGTGAACATCACCGCCCTGGCTTACCCGAAGGGAATGGAGGCGGAGATCGAGCAGCGCTTCGCCGCCCGCAAGAAGAGCGTCGACCAGGCCGAGGGTTTCGTGGAGTTCGAGTTGCTGCGCCCGGTCGAGGGCGAGGACCGCTACTTCGTCATCACCCGGTGGGACTCCCGCGAGAACTACCAGAAGTGGAGCGACGCCCGGGACACGGGCGCGCACGCCGGTGACGAACGCCGAGGGATGAGCGTGGACGTCTTCGGCTTCGACGTCGTCGACTGACCGCCCGACCCGTCCGCGTCCCGCGGCCCACCGTCGACGAACGCGGCACGCAGACCGGTACGCGACTGCGCGTAGACGCGCGTACCGGTTCTGATGTCGCGGATTTACCCGGTGGCCCTCACCAGGAGTCGATGACCCGGAAGTGCGAGGTCATCCGGTGGCCGTCGATCAGGTGGAAGACCAGGCCCGGGCCCTGGGAGGCGTTGATGATGCCGCCGTCCTCGACGGGCAGGTTCAGCGTCGACGCCACCCCGGGCCCGACGATCAGCGGGCGGCCGGCGAAGACGGTGGCCGCCGCGGTGTGGGCGTGACCCACCGCGACGCCCACGATGTTCGGGTGGTCGGCGATCAACTGCTCGAGGCCGCTCGCGTCGAAGAGGCGCATGTCGTCCATGAACGGCATCCCGATCGTGGTCGGCGGGTGGTGGAAGGCCAGCAGCACCTGGGCGCCGTCGGCGGCGCGGATCTGTGCGGCCGCCCATGCCAGGGTCTCTTCGCTCAGCTCGCCGTCGGCCCGGCCGGGGATCGACGAGTCCAGGGCCAGGATCAGCAGGCCGCCCGGCCGCTCCGGCGTACCCGGCAGCAGCAGCGCTGAATTGACCGGCTCGGCACTCGCGGCACCGGCGGCGACGCCGGTGAACTCGGCCCGATCGTCGTGGTTTCCCAGCAGCAGCGCCCGCGGCCACGGCACCACCAGATTCTCCAGTGCCTCCCGGTACTCCGCGGCGGCGCCGTGATCGGTCAGATCTCCGGTCACCAGCAGAGCGTCGATCGGTCCGTCGCAGGAGGTCAGGTAGTCCAGTACGCCGTGCACCCGGGCCCGGTTCCCGGGGGTGCCGTTGAAGTGCAGGTCGCTGATCTGAGCGACGACGTACATCGATACCTCCGGGCCGGAACCGTCCGCGCCTGCGGACACGTCTCCAGCCTAGACGCCGCCGGGCCGGCCGGCCCGGCGCCGGTCAGCGGCCCGCGGCGGCGACCCGGGCGGAGATCGCGTCGACGAGCACCGTGCGGATGTCGCTCGCCTTGCGCTCGACGTGCGTGGTGCCGCCGGTGGCCTCGGCGATCTGCTTCAGCGAGGCGGTGTCGGCGTCGTCGGAGATGCCGATGGTCACCACGATCACCGGGCGGGCCGGATCCTGCAGCGTCTTCAGTTCGCCGAGCAGCTGATCGAGCGAGATCCCGTTCGGATCCTCGTTGGCGCCGTCGGTCATGATGATGACGCTGTTGCTGTACTTGGGATCCCAGTTCTTCTGGACGGCCTTGAAGGCCGCCAGCGTGGTGTCGTACAGACCGGTGCCGCCGCCGAGGCGCGTACGCATCGCCTGCTTGGTGCGCGCGCCGAGCAACTCGCGGTGCGTCTGGTCGCCGTCCTGAGCATCGAGGCGGCGGATGGGGGCGAACTCGTCCCAGTCCTGTCCCTGCCCGCCTTTGTCCACCCCGAACAGCCAGCCGCCGACCTGCGCATTGTTCGGCAGGATCTGCAGTGCGGTCAGGCAGGCCTGGGACAGGAGCTGTGCGCGTGTTCCGCTGCCGGCCGCCTGCTCCATCGAACCCGAACCGTCCAGGGCGACGATCGTGCGCATCGGCACCGAGACCACCTGCCACTGCTGCAGGGCGGTGTCGATCTGGTCTGGATCGGCCAGCTTGAGCGGTGCCACCGGATCGCCGACGCCGGTGCCGTCCGCGGCCCGGAATCCCGCGTCGCTGAGTGCCTTGCGGCCCGAATCGGACGCCGCCGCGGCGGCCAGCAGCGCGCCGGCCTCGGCCGCCTTCTGCCTGTTCTCCGGTCGTGCCGTGTTCACCAGCGGAAACTCCAGCAGGACTGCACCGCTGGCCGGCATCGACTGCTGCAGACCGGAATTCGGGTGCAGCTTGGTGAACCGCAGGAACTGCTGCTCGGTGGTCACCACCGGCGCTTGGCCGTCGGCGGCCGTCGTCAGCCGGGTGGCGTCCGTGTCGAATGCCGGCCGCGCATTGTTCTGCTGCTGGCCCAGGGTGGTCAACGCCCCCAGCAACTGCTTCTGGGTGAGCTTGCCCGCCTGCACCTCGGTGAGCGCGCCCACCACGGGACTGTCGCCGGTGGAGGTCTCCACCGGCGAACCCATCCGCAGGTCCGGCAGCGTCATCACGTCCACCCAGCTGTCGAGTTCGGGAACGCTCTTGCCGGCGATCACCGTGGGTGTGGTGGCCAGCGACTCGGACACGTACTCGGGGGTCTGATCGATCTGGCCGAGGATCCGGCGCGAGCGTTCCTGCGAATCGGAGACCCACAGGTCGGGCGCGTTCTCGGTGTCGGTGACCCGGGACGGGATGTCGGAGGCCTGGATCCGTTCGACGTGGAAGGAGTAGCACTCGTCGTCGGGCACCGCGCCGGCCACCGCGTCGACGGTGTCCGACATCGTCGGATCGGTGACGACGGTCACCGAGGTGCGGTCGCCGCAGCCCCGGAAAGCGGTGAACCACACCAGATAGGCACAGGCGAGGAGCGCGATCGCCGACAGTGCCAGCAGCGGCCACAACCAGCGTCGACGATCATCGGTACCGCCGGCCGCAATGCGGCCGGACGTAGTGTGACGCCCCATGTATATGTGCTCCCCTGTGTGATCGGCCACCGGTACCTTACCGAGCGGTCAACTCAGATCAAACCTGGGAATCGTGAACGGCCCGAACGGTCCGGACGCTCAGCCGCCGGTCCGCGTGCAGGTCACGGTGCCGGAGTGCCGTCGACGACCGGCACCACCGTGGCGGCCAGGCGGTACGGTTCGGCCAGCAGCAGGGCACCGAACCGCTTGCGCAGCCGGGAGATCTCGGCGCGCACCGTCACCGTGCGCGCCGCGTCGCCGAACAGTGCCACCGCCAGTTCGGCCGCCGTCATCCCGCCCGGGTTGCGGGCCAGCAGCCGCAGCAGCTGGGCGTGGCGGGGCGAGGGCCGATGCACCCACGAGCCGTCCGCGCCGGACACCCGCACCAGCGGATCCGCGGCCTGCTCGCCGGGGATCTCCAGCAGCACCTGCCGGGTCCGCCCGTCGTCGGGGGCGGTCACCCGCACCAGCCAGCCGCCGGGCAGCGGCTCCAGATCGCAGTCGCCCAAGCCGTGCAGATACAGCCGGCCCGGCGGGCACGCCTGCGGCAGCGGCAGCCGCTCGCGCGGCGACACCCCGTCGACGGCGGCCACCCAGCCGAAGCCGTCGACGGCCAGCACCGGTCCCGACGAACGCGCCAGCATCGGGGCGGCCACCGTGCGCAGCGTGTCGAGCCGGGAGCGATGACGTTCGCGCAGTTGTGATTCGGCGAGTTTGGCGACGGTATCGACCAGTGCCAGGGTGGTCGGGTGGATGGTGGCGGCGGGCCCGCTCACATCCACCACGCCCAGCACGCCGCCGGTGCGCGGATCGTGGATCGGCGCACCCGCACAGGTCCACGCGTGATGGCTGCGCACGAAGTGTTCGGCGGAGAAGACCTGCACCGCCCGCCCGGAGGCGAGGGCGGTGCCGATGGCGTTGGTGCCCACCGCCGTCTCCGCCCAGGACGCGCCCTCGGCGAAACCGAGCCGGTCGGCCCGGCCCAGCACCTGCGGATGCCCGTCCCGCCAGAGCACCTGACCGTTCGCATCGGCGACGACCAGGACGTTGTCGCCGTCGGCGATCAGGGTGTCGAGGTGATGCATCACCGCATCGAGGACCTCGCCGAGCCCGGACTCGCTGCGCCGGAACGCCAGCTGCGTCCGGTCCAGTGTCGGGGTGGGCGTGCCGCTGTCGGGATCCACGCCGGCCTGCTGCACCCGGTCCCAGGAGTCGCCGATCACCGCGCGCGGCCGGGCCGGGGCGCGATCGCCCGACATCCGTGCGTCGTAGACGGCGTGCAGCACCGCGGCGAAGGCCCGCGGATCGTCGCCCGCGGCCATCGCCGGCTCCGGCGCCTGGTCCGCCGCCATGTGCCACCTCCGCACCGTCTGTGTTCCGAGTCACATTCGAGGGTGCGTCCCCGGCCGGTGGGAGTCAAGCCCGGCCGGCTGCAACCCCCTGCAACCCTTGCCGCCACGATGCCGCCGGGAGTGTGCTGTAGCTCACATCCAGATCGGCACGACCCAGGAGGAACCATGACCCAGACCCTCGAACCCGACACCCAGGCTGCGGTGCGCGGCCCGCAACAGCGCATCGAGGACTGGCTGGCCCGGCTCGACGGAGCCCTCAGCGCGGGCGACGCGGCCGGCGCCGCGGAGCTGTTCGCCGTCGACGGCTTCTGGCGCGACCTGGTGGCCTTCACCTGGAACCTGAAGACCTCCGAAGGGCGCGACGACATCGCCGCCATGCTCGGTGCCCGGCTCGCCGACACCGCGCCCACCGGCTGGCACACCACCGACGACGCGGTGGAATCCGAGGGCGGCGTCGCCGAAGCCTTCATCGCCTTCGAGACCGCCGTCGGCCGCGGCGAAGGGCACCTGCGGCTCAAGCCCGGCCCCGACGGGCAGGACCAGGGCTGGACCCTGCTGACCACCCTGCAGGAGCTCACCGGCCACGAAGAGCCCACCGGGCATTCCCGTCCGCTCGGCGCCGTGCACGGCTCCGACCCGGACCGGCGGTCCTGGGCGGAGAAGAAGGAGGACGAGGAGGCCGAGCTCGGCCGGGCGGTCCAGCCCTATGTACTGGTGATCGGCGGCGGCCAGGGCGGTATCGCGCTCGGTGCCCGGCTGCGTCAGCTCGGGGTGTCCTCGCTCGTCGTCGACAAGTACGACCGGCCCGGGGACCAGTGGCGCGGCCGCTACAAGACGCTCTGCCTGCACGACCCGGTCTGGTACGACCATCTCCCGTACCTGCCGTTCCCGGAGAACTGGCCGGTGTTCGCGCCGAAGGACAAGATCGGCGACTGGCTCGAGTTCTACACCCGCGTCATGGAGGTGCCGTACTGGTCGAAGACCGAATGCACCAGTGCCCGCTACGACGAGGAACAGCAGCGCTGGACCGTCGAACTGATCCGCGACGGCGAGCCGCTGACGCTCTACCCGACGCAACTGGTGCTGGCCACCGGCATGTCCGGCAAGCCCAACATCCCGTCGTTCCCCGGCGCGGACGTCTTCGCGGGCGAACAGCACCATTCCAGCCGGCACCCGGGTCCGGACGCCTACGCAGGCAAGAAGGTGGTGATCATCGGCGCCAACAACTCCGCACACGACATCGCCAAGGCGCTGGTGGAGAACGGGGTGGACACCACCATGGTGCAGCGCTCGTCCACCCACATCGTCAAGTCGGACTCGCTGATGGAGATCGGGCTCGGAGCGCTCTACAGCCAGCAGGCGGTGGACTCCGGGATGACCACCAAGAAGGCCGACCTGACCTTCGCGTCCATGCCGTACCGGATCATGCACGAGTGGCAGATCCCGCTCTACGACCGGATCCGGGAGCGGGACAAGGACTTCTACGACCGGCTCGAGGCGGCCGGCTTCGACCTGGACTTCGGCGACGACGGCTCCGGGCTGTTCATGAAGTACCTGCGGCGCGGCTCCGGCTACTACATCGACGTCGGCGCCTGCGAGCTGGTCGCCGACGGCTCGATCAAGCTGGCGCACGGCGGCGTCGACCGCCTCACCGAGAACTCGGTGGTGCTCACCGACGGCACGGAACTGCCGGCCGACGTGATCGTCTACGCCACGGGCTACGGCTCGATGAACGGCTGGGCCGCCGATCTGATGGGCCAGGATGTGGCCGACCGGGTGGGCAAGGTGTGGGGGCTGGGCTCGGAGACCACCAAGGATCCCGGTCCGTGGGAGGGCGAACAGCGCAACATGTGGAAGCCCACCCAACAGCCCGGGCTGTGGTTCCACGGCGGCAATCTGCACCAGTCGCGGCACTACTCGCTGTACCTGGCCCTGCAGCTCAAGGCGCGCTTCGAGGGTCTGGACACCCCCGTCTACGGGCTGGCCCCGGTGCACCATCTGAGTTGACCGCTCGACGCGGACCGCCCGGAGGCCGATCGGCCTCCGGGCGGTCCGTCGTGTGCGGGGTGGCCGCGGCCGGTCAGTAGCCGAGCCAGCGCATCGGTGCCTGGCTGGTGAAGCCGTTCACCGTGCGGTACCCCAGTTCCAGCCGGGCCGGGGTGGCCTGCGGAACCAGCGGGGTGAACCGTTCCAGACCGCCCCAGTCGCGCGCCCAGTTGTTCCGCAGATAGGTCGGAACCAGCGTGTTGGACAGCAGTGCGTCGGTGATGCCCAGCGGGCCGCCGTTCACGCCGGCCGACCAGGTCTGGCTGTTCTTCTGCGTCGCATCCGCGTCCGGCATGATCCGCCAGTCCGGGAGCTCGAGCACGCCGTCGCGCACCGCGATCGGCCGCTGGCACGGGAACACCAGGCCCGGCATCCAGTCGATCAGCACCGGATCGGTGGAGCCCACCACGTCGTTGAGGGTCCGCAGATGCGGCACCCGCGGCGGGGTGAAGGCCAGCCACTCCGCGGCCGCACCGGCGTCGTCGACCACCTGCAACCGCACCAGCGTCGCGCCGGCCGGAGCGTCGGCGAGCGGGAAGCGCAGCGTGCGCCAGTCCGAGTTGGTCTCCATCGCGTCGAGCGGGATCAGCGGCTTGCCGACCGTCCGGACCGAGCCGTCGGCGTTCCGGCGGCCGAACTCGGCGACCAGCTTCCGGCCGCTGGTGAGCACCCCGAGGCCGTTGTAGGCCTCGATCGAGCCGGCGGCGGCCACCGCGATCAACGGTGCGTCGGCGGGCGCCTTGCCGGCAGCGAAGCCGATGTCGTACCAGTCGGTGGTCACCGACGAGACCCCGGACGCCCGGTAGCTGCCGAGCACCGGAGTACTGGCCGGCGAGAGGCCGTAGGGCAGGCGCACGGCCGACTCGGTGGGCGCCGCCTCGGTTTCGGCGATCTGCTCCTCGGTCTCGTCCTGCGAGTCGCCGGTGCCGTCGTCGCCGGTGCCGGTACCGGTGCCGGCACCGGCGTCCCGGCCGCCGGAGACGTCGTCGGTCGACGCCATCTGCACGGCATCGTCCTCATCCTCATCGGAGTTGGAACCGGTCTTCTTCTCCAGCGGATCGATCAGCACCCCGGACGGGACGCCGGTGGCGGTGAAGCCCACGTTCTTCCCGCCCAGCGCCGCCTTGGCCGACGGCCGGCGGCCGTCCACCTCGGCCGGGGTCAGCATCGCGGCCGCCGGATCCTCTTCCACCAGAACGTCGTTGGCCAGCCCGCAGATGTCACCGGTCAGTGCCCGGGCATTGGATTTGGTCCACGACCAGCTGTCGCGCTGCACCCAGGCGCCCTTGGCGAACGAGGCGAGCATGAACAGCACCACCAGACCGGCGATGACCGGGATCGGCGACACCTTGAGCCGGTCGATGCCGGTGCGGTCGAAGCCGGTACGGGTCTGCTCGTCGACGTAGTCGTCGCGGAAGTGGTACCAGAGGCCGACGGCGACGGCGACCAGCGCCAGAGCCAGCGCGATCCAGCTCAGGTTCACCCCGGCGATCGAGACCGGCCGGTCCCACCACGGCACCCCGTAGCTGCCCACGTACCACCACATGTTGGTGCCGGCCGCCGACACACCAGTCACCAGCAGCACGGCGGCGGCGAAGAACGCCCGGTTGCGGCGCGAACGCAGCAGCGGCGGGGCCATCATGGCGGCCGCGGCCGCGGCCACACAAGCACCGATACAGGCGTACACGCCCAGATGATGGGTCCATTTGGTGGGCGTGAACGCGATGAAGAACATGGTGCCGAGCATCACCGCGACCAGCCGCCAGATGGGGGCGCGCGCCACCGCCGGCGGCCGGTGCGCGGCCATCAGGCGGAAGATCACCACCATCAGGCACAGGATCATGATCAGGATGCCGAAGCGGCGCGGGAAGGTGCCGTCGCCGGTCTGCAGCACCAGGTAGTAGTAGCGGATCGGCTCCTGCCACCACTCCTGGGTCGGTCCCACCTCGGAGGCCACCATCGAACCCTCGATGAGTGGCCGCAGCGGGTGCGCGTAGAAGATCACGAACAGCACCGAGGTGCCGGCCGCCAGGATCGGCGCCAGCATCGGCAGCAGACCGTCGCGTTCGCGGCGGGCGACGATGCCGCGCACCACCGGCCGCAGACCGGCCAGCAGCGCGGCCACGGCCATCAGGCCGCCGGGCGCCACCGCCAGGGTGAACGCCGCCAGAATGGCGGCCACCGCGTAGGGCAGCAGTCGCCGGGTGGCGATGGCGCGCTCGACGGCGCACCAGGTGAGCAGGGCGCCCACCGCCTCCACCGGCTCGAAGCGGATGCCGTTGTTGTACGGCAGCCAGATCGCCAGGAAGACCAGCGCGCCGGTCCACACCGCGGCCTTGCTCGTCCGCACGGCGCGGCCCAGACGCGGTATCACCTCACGGCTGATCACCCACCAGCCGAGCAGACCCAGCAGCAGCGAGGGCAGCCGCAGCCACGGTGTCGCCACGCTCACGTGGGTCATCCACGACAGGATCTGATACGGCCAGCCGAACGGATCCTGCGGGACGCCGAAGTACCGGAAGTAGTTGTCCGCGTAGCCCGCCTCGGAGGTGATGCGGGCGACGGTGATGTTGTAACCGTCGTCGGAGGTGTTGCCGCCGCCGAGCCACCACAGCACCAGCACTACGAAGACCACCACGTCGGGAGGGCGGATGGTGAACCAGCCGCGCGGCAGGAATCGCTTGTGCGCCCGGCCGTCCCGGCTGTCGAGCACCCCGAGAGCCACCAGCGACAGCAGCATCATGACGACGCCGAAGATGATGGCCGCCAGCTTGATCGGTGTCGGCGAGTTCACGAAACGGGTGTCGATGTCGGCGTGCAGCGACAGACCCTCGCGCGGGGCGTCGGCGGGAAGGTCGGAGAAGACGCCGACGATCTGCGGACGCATGTCCGGGTCGTCGGTGTCGTAGCGCAGGCCGTCGGCGTCCTGTCCGCCGGACAGCCCGGTCACTGCGGCGTGCAGCCCGTCGGCACCGCCGTCGACGGTGATCATGCAGTCCGGATCGGCCTGGGCGGCGGCCCGATCCGTGCTCAGCAGCAGCACGTCGCGGGCGGTCACCGTGAGCTCGCTGTCGGTGGCACGGATGAACATGCCGCGCGCGGAGGCCTGCTTTCCGGCGGCCGGAATGGTCGATAGCAGCACGCCGCCCCCGGCGGGCAGGTCGCCGGCCAGCCGGCAGGGCACGCTCACCGTCATCGAGGTGGGCACGAAGGACACCAGCGGGGCCGTCACATCGGCCACCGTGCCCTGCTGAGGCCACTGCACCGCCGAACTGCGCTGCTGCACCGGCAGCAGCGGGGCGAGCACCGCCATCAGGAAACCGAGCAGACCGGCCACGACGGCGACCAGTTTGGTCACCCGGTAGTCGTTGCGCTTCAGCAGCTCCCAGCGGTCACCGCGGCCGGCCGGCTGCGCCGGCTGCTCGGCCCGGGGGGCGTCCTGGGGATCGGGACCGTCGGTCATTTCGTCCTCTCCACGCGGATCGAGCCGTTGCGGGACAGGCCCGAGACGGTCGCCGTGTGCGTCTGCACGCGCGCGGGCGCGGCCTGCGGAGCCAGCGGGGTGAGCTTCTCGAGTGAACCCCAGTCCTCGTGCCAGTCATCCTTGAGATAGGTGGGCACCGTGGTGGCCTTGGTGGTGCCCTCGGAGACGGCCAGCAGGCCACCGCCCGAGGCGGCCATCCAGGTCTTGGACTGCATGTTCATCGTCACGTAGTCGGGCAGGATCCGCCACTGCGGCACCTCGACCACACCGTGGCGCACACCGATCGGCTGCTGGCACGGGAAGTGCGCCGCCACCGGGAAGTCGATCAGCGTCGGCGAATCCGAGCCGACCACCGCCTGCAGGGTCTGCAGGCGCGGCGCGCGGGGCGGGGTGAGCCCGATGAACTGCAGGGCACCGAGATTCGTGTCGTCGGCCACCAGCCGCATCACGGTGGCGCCGGCCGGCACCGCCGACATCGGAACCCGCAGATTGCGCCACGGCAGGTTGGCGATCACCGGACCGGGATCGATCGGAACGACCCGCGGGCCGATCTGCTCGAAGCCGCCGTCCGCGCCCGCCCTGCCGAATTCGGCGACGAGTTTCTGCCCGGGGACCCGGACCCCGTCGGCGTCGATGGTGGAGATCGGGCCGGCGGTGGCGAAGACGATCAGCGGTGAGGCCGAACGGTCCGGCAACTGGTACCAGCCGGTGGTGAGGTGGGCGTTGCCCTGGTAGCCGAAGCTGCCCAGCACCGGAGTGGTGTCCGGGTCCAGGCCGAAGGGCAGGGCCACGGTGGAGCCGTTCACGGTCTTCGGTCCGGTGCCGCCGGTGGTGCCGGCGCCGAGGGTGCCCGAGGTGGCGAAGGGCCGCGAGGTGGAACCGGCCACATGCATCTGACCGGGCCGGGAGGACACCCGGGAGGTGGGCGTCAGATCGTTGGCGATGCCGTTGGGGGTGAAGCCCACCGCATCGGTGCCGGCCAGTGCGGCCGAGGCGGACCGGCCGTCGGCCGGCACCAGCATGCCGGCGTTCGGGTCGTCCTCGACGAGCACCTCGTCGGCCATGGCACAGGTCGATCCGGTGAGCGTCGCGAGGTTGTTCGACGCCACCGACATCGCCGGGCGCTGCGAGATCGCACCCTTGGCCAGGGACCCGAGCATCACCAGCACCATCAGCGCGGCGATCACCGCGATCGGCGACGAGGCCAGCGCGAGGCGGCGTCGGTCGGCGACGGAATCGGGTTCGCCGCTACCGTGATGGGCCATGCCGCGGTTGCGCACGTAGTCCAGCCGCAGCGTCTGCCACAGGGCCAGCGCCGACGTCAGCACCGCCAGGATCAGCAGCAGCGAGGAGATCTCCTGACCGGCGATCACCGGTGCCTTGTCGAACCAGGGCACGCCGAACCGGTACCCGTACGGCCAGGCGTTGCGGCCCGACATCGAGGCGGCCAGCGCGAACAGCAGTCCGGCGGCGAAGACGGTGAGATTGCGCGACGACCGGGATGCGGCCTGGGCCACGGCCAGGGTGCCGGTCGCGGCCAGCGCCGCACCCAGACCGGCGAAGACGCCGAAGTGGATGGTCCACTTCATCGGGACGAAGAAGAACAGCAGCAGGCTCACGCACAGGGCGCCGACCAGCCGCCACACCGGATTGCGGGAGACGCCCTCGATGCGTCCGCGGCGCAGCTGCAGGGCGGCGGTCACCACGGCCGCGGCGAAGAGCAGCACCACCGGGATGCGGCGGGCGATGGCCCCGTCCGGGGTGGGCACGGAGAGGAAGTAGTAGCGCAGGAACTCCTGGTGCCACGGGATGGTGGGGCCGGTCTGGTACTTGACCTTCATGGCCTCGAGCACCGTCATCAGGGTCTGATCGCGGAACACCACCACCAGCACCACCAGGCCGGCGGCGGCGATCGGGGCGAGCAGCGGAAGCAGACCATCGGTGCGGCGGCGCTCGAGCAGCACCCGCAGCAGTGCGCGGGCACTGACCAGAAGGATCGCGACGCCCACCACACCCTGCGGGGCCAGCGAGAGGGTGAGCGCCGCCGCCGTCGCGGCGAGCGCCGCCGGCAGCAGCTGCTTGCTGGTGATCGCCTTCTCGGCCGCCCACCAGGTCAGCAGGGAACCGAGCACGATGACGCCCTCGGTGCGCAGGCCCGAGCAGAACGGCATCCAGAACGAGAGGAAGACGGCGGCGGCGGCCCAGTTGGCCCACCGGTTCGCGGCCAGAGCGCTGCCCAGACGCGGCAGCATCACCCGGCTGATCACGAACCAGGAGATCAGGCCGGCCACCAGCGCCGGAATGTGCATCCACAGCAGCGACGGCGAGACCTTGGACCACAGCGCCAGGAAGTTGTAGTACCAGTCGAACGGGGCTTCGCTGACCCCGTAGAAGCGGTAGTAGTTCGGCAGATAGCCGGCGTCGTCGGCCACCCGGCCCATGTTGAGGATGTAGCCGTCGTCGGGGGCGCCCGCACCCAGGAAGAGCCAGACGATCAGGATCGCGGTGACCACGGCGTCGGTGGCGCGCATCCGGACGGCGCGGACCGCCGTCCGCAGCCGCAGCACCGGCGGCCCGCGATACCCGCCGGAGCGGTCCAGGCAGTACAGCGCGAACAGTGCGATCAGGGTGGCCAGGACCGCGATCGCCATCACCAGGATCTTCAGCACGGTGGGGCTGGTCTCGTAGCGGTTGTCGACGGCGATCGACGCCCGCAGTCCCTGCCCGGCCAGGTCCGTGACCTGGTCGGTGGTCAGTGAGGTGAACAGGCCGTCGATCTGCGGCCGTTTGTCCGGGTCGAGGGTGGTGCCCGGGCCGAGCCCGACGAACTGGGCGCCGGCGCCGGAAGGCCCGGCGAAGACGTGCAGCCGGGTGCATTCGCTCGACGCGATCTGCTGCCGGGTGGCTGTGGCGGCGGTGCTCGACCGGAAGGTGACCGCCACCCGGTCGGCGTTCGCCGAGATCACCAGGGCGCCGCTGTTGAAACGGGTGGCCTTGGCGGGCATGGTCGCCAGCACCGTGGTCGGTTCGGCGGGCAGGGCGGCCAGCGCGCGGCACGGGATCACCACGTCCAGGTTCTGCGCGGACTGGGCGATCAGCGGGGCCACGATCGACGGATCGTCGGCGTTGAGCGTCTGCCCCTGCGGCCAGCCGATGGTGGCGTCGGTGGTGTGCACCGGCATCAGCGGAGTGAGCACGGCGGCGACCACGGCGACCAGGCCGCCGACGACGGCGAGCAGCTTGGCCTGACGAGTCGACAGGGGCGCAGGCTTCTCCTCCTGCGCGTCCGGCGAATCTTCCGAGGCAGGGGACGTCATCGGCACTGGCACGACTCCTCAGGCTAATGCACAAAGCTGAGGACAGGCCAACCGCACGCCGGAGCACCGGCAGGTCAGCGGGTCAGTAGCGGATCGGTGCCGGACTCCACAGTCCGCTGCGGGTGGCGGTGCCGTGGTCGATGATCGCCGGGCGGGCGGGATCGTAGGACTCGTAGCGTTCGAGGGCGCCCCAGTCGCGGCCGATATCGCCCTTGAGGTAGGTGGCGACGGTCTCGGCGCGCTGCGAGACCTCCAGCCAGCCGAGTGGTCCGCCGCCGGGCGCGCTCTGCCAGGTGCCCACCGCGGCCGCCAGATCCGAGCCCGGCCGGATCCGCCAGTCGGGGATCTCGGCGACGCCGGCGTGGAAGTCGAACGGGCGCTGGCATGGCACCACCAGACCGGAGGTCCAGTCCACATGCACCGGATCCTCGCTGCCGACGGTCTCCTGCAGGGTGGTCAGCTCCGGCAGCCGCGGCGGCGTCACCACGATGTACCGGTCGTCCGAGAGAGTGTGGTTGTCGGCGACGATGCGCACCGCGGTGGCGTCGGCCGGCAGCGAATCGGTGTCGAGGCGGACATTGCGCCAGGACGGGCGCGGGCCCGGATCGATCATCGGGACGCCGCCCTGCGTGCGCAGCTGCCCGTCTCGCGTGCCGTCGGTGATCGGCTGGTCGGTGTACTCCAGGCGCAGTTCGGAGGGGGAGAAGTTGCCGGCCACCGAGAAGACGAGCAGTTCGTGGTCCTGGAAGTCCTTCGGCAGGGCGTACCAGGAGGAGGTGAGTCCGGCGGGGCTGCGCCGGTCCTCCGAGTAGCTGCCCAGCACCGGGGTCCGGGCCGGGTCCAGCCCGAACGGCAGCTCGGCGTGGCTGCCGTTGACTCCGGCGGTGGCGCGGGTGCCGCCGCCGGTGCCGCCGCTGTTGGCGATCAGCAGGTCCTCGTCGGCCGCGGCATCGCCGGCCAGCACCCCGAGACTGCCGCTGCTGGCCCGGTTGTTGAGATCCTCGGGCACCCCGTCGGCGGTGAATCCGGTCGTGGAGCGGCGGTCGGCCCCGGCCGGCTGGCTGGTGGGGCCGGACAGCGGGTCGGCGACGGAGCCGTCGACGGGAGTGAGCAGACCGGCGCTCGGATCGGCCTCCACCCAGACCTTGTCGGCCATGCTGCAGACCTTGCCGGACAGCGCCTCGAGGTTGGTGCGCGGCACCGAGTACGAGCCGCTCTGCTGGATACCGGCCATGGCGGCGGTCACCAGGGCGAAGACGACGACGGCGGCGGCGGCCACCCCGAGCGGCGACTGGGCCAGCCGGTTGCCGGCCCGGCGCAGCCGGGCGGTGCGCGGGCCGCGAGGCGGATGGGCCGCCACCGGGTCGGTGCCGGTGAACGGCTCCCGGAAATGGAACCAGAGCGCCAGGGCCAGCAGCGCCAGCGTGATACCGAGGAGGATCGAGCCGACCTTCTGGTCGCCGATCGTGACCTGCTCCACACCCCACGGCATCCCCCACGCCGAGGAGTAGTAGTACGAGTTCGGTGCGGTCAGCGCCAGACCGGTGATGAACACGACCAGGGCCGCGAAGACGGTGCGGTTGCGGCGCGAATGCGTGGCCCGGGCCGAGGCGGCGATGGTCGCGATCGCGGCGAGGGCGGCGGCCAGCCCGGCGAAGACGCCGAAATGGTGGGTCCACTTGGTGGGGGTGAACATCAGGAACAGCAGCGAGGCGAAGGTGATCCCGACGATGCGCTGGGTGGGACCGGCGGCGGTGCCGGGGATCCGGCCCTTGCGGATCAGCAGGGCGCCGGAGACGGCCAGCGACAGGATCATGGCCAGCACTGCGAAGCGGCGGGTGATGGAGCCGTCGGCGGAGAAGGCGAACAGTGACGAGTACCGGTCGATCTCGTTGTACCAGTTCAGCGACGGCCCCACATCGGTCTTCATCGCCGAGCTCTGCGAGAACAGAGTCAGGGTGAGGCCCTGGAAGACCACGAACAGCACCAGGGTGCCGGCCGCCAGGATCGGGGCGATCAGCGCGGCGTACGCCCAGCCGATGGCGCGCCCGGTCTGCCGGGCCACCTCGCGGGCGCGTTTGATCAGGGACAGCACCATCGGCCGGGCCCCGGCGACGAGGGCGGCCACCGCCAGCACGCCGGTGGGGCCGGCGGCGATGGAGAAGGCGCCGACGGTGCAGGCCACCGCGGCCGGCAACAGCCGTCCGGTGGCGATCGCCCGCTCCACCGAGCACCAGGTGAGCAGGGCACCCAGACAGATGATCGGTTCGGGCCGCAGGCCGTTGTTGAACGGGAACCAGCAGGCCAGGAAGACTGCGGCGGCCGTCCAGGCGGGCGCCTGCCAGGCCTTGGCGGTGCGGCCGAGCCGGGGGATCACCTCGTGGCTGATGATGAGCCAGCTGATCATGCCGCAGGCCAGCGCGGGCAGACGCATCCACGGGCTGGCCACGCTGATGTGGCTGAGCAGACCGAAGGCCTGGTAGTACCACCCGAACGGGGCCTCCGGGGCCCCGAACCAGCGGAAGTAGTTGGCGGTGTAGTCGCTGTCCTGGGCCACCCGCGACATGGTCATCAGGTAGCCGTCGTCGGAGGTGTTGGGGCCGATGAAGTGCCACACCAGCAGAGCGCCGAGCACCACGTAGTCGCGGGCGTTGAGCCGCCACCAGCGTGCAGGGAAGATCCGCCGGTGGCCGCGGCCGTCGGTGCCGTCGAGGCGGGCCAGCGCGGCCAGCGAGATCACGGTGGCCAGCACGCCGACGATGATCGCCAGCCATTTGATGAGCGTCGGGGTGGTCGAGTAGCGCGAATCGATCTCCACCTGCGCGGACATCGTCGGCAGCGCCGAGGCGGGGCCGTGCAGCTGGGTGAACAGGCCGGTCAGCTGCGGTCGCTGATCGCCCTGCCCGGTGTCGGTGGTCGATCCGGTCAACGGCTCGCCGGCGTCGTCGTGCAGGCCGGCGAAGGAGGCGGTCACCGCGTCGGCGGTGGCCGAGACGTCGATGCCCCGGCACTGCGGGGTGAGCACCTGATCGAGGGGGGCCGACACCAGCGGATTGTTGCGATTGACCACCTCGACGGTCCGGTCCGCGGCGGGCTGGCCTGCGGTGCCGGTCACCCGGATGAACAGTCCGCGGCCCGCGGACTTCTCCGCCGACGGCGGCAGCGTGGACAGCAGAACCGTGTCGGTGCCGGTCAGCTCGCCGGCGGCGGTGCACGGCAGGTGCACGTCCATGGAGATCGGCACGTACGAGATCAGCGGCGCTTCCACCGATTCGATGGTCCCGCGCTGCGGCCAGGAGATCTCCGCGGTCGTCTGATGGACCGGCAGCAGCGGGGTGGCCAATGCCAGCAGAAGGCCCAGAAGGCCTGTGACGAGGGCGGTGATCTGTGCCCGCCGGACCGAGTTCACTGGCACAGGGGAATAGTACTGATGCCCGGCGGCGGGAGTCGCCGTGTGTCGCCGGTGCCGGTGCTCAGACGTGGATGGCGTCCCGGCGCAGCCGTTGCACATCCACGTAGCGCAGGCGTTCGCGGGTGTGCCCGGCGCACCGTTGCGCGAGCTCGACGAGGGCGTCCGGGGATCCCGAGTGCGGTTCCTCGAGGACCATGGTGTCGCCGTCGGCGAAGCACAACTGCACGGCCACGTGCGGGAGCGGTTCGCTGGTCGAATCGCCGGGCTCGTCGAAGTCGTACAGACGGGCGGTGGTGGTGGCCAGACGCGCCGAGACCTTGCCCCCGCGGGGGCGTTCGACGATGAAGCCGCGCTCGAAGAGATGCAACACCAGCGGACCGCGGCGCAGCTGTGTGACCGCGGCGTACGACAGTCCGGCCCCGACGACGGCGATCAACGCGAGCAGGATCAGCATCGGCCAGGTGTAGCCGCGTGAGCCGAGGCCGGAGTAGAACGCCGCGCCCAGCCCCACCACGCCGACGATCAGCATCGGCAGCGCGTTGATCAGGACCTTCTTCTCCCGGCGGCTGTCGACGCGGGTGGTGTGCTCGAGCCGGCCGAAGTCCCGCTCGACGGCGATCTGCGCGGAGTCGCTGCTCAGGTCCGTCTTCGCCATCGGGGGCCTCACTCCCTGGTGCTGTCCACCGATCGGGGGACGAATGGCATCACAGTACCGGGGGCGGCCGGACGGCGACGGCGCAGACGGCCCGGGGCGCCCACCGTGTGCGGTGGGCGCCCCGGGCCGGTCGTGGACGGTGGGTGTCAGAGGCCGCGCCAGTTGGCGACCGACCAGATCACGATGATCTGGAGGACGATCACCAGGATCGACCACCAGGGGGTGTACGGGAGCCACAGGAAGTTCGAGACGATGGAGATCGCCGCGATGACGATGGCGGCCACGCGCGCCCACTCGGCGGCCCGGAACAGGCCCCAGGCGATCAGCAGGCCGATGATGCCGACCACCAGGTGGATCCAGCCCCAGGTGGTGAGACTGAACTCGTACACGTAGTCGGTGGTCTCGTCGAAGACCACCAGCGTGTCATCGCCGACCAGCGCCGCGATCGCCTGGAAGATGGCCAGCACCGAGGCGATGAGCAGCAGGGATGCGGCCACCAGGACCACGCCTGCGGCCCACGGCGACGAGGTCCGCTCCGGCGCCGGCGGCGGGGGTGCGGGCTGGTGAGAGGCCGGCTGGTGAGGCGCAGGCTGCTGGGGTGCGGAATGGTGAGGCGCGGGCTGCCCATGCGCAGGCGGCTGGGGCGCAGGCTGCTGAGGTGCAGGCTGCTGAGGCTGAGGACCGGAGGTTGGGGATGTCATGGTCTGGAAATACCACGCAAATCCGAGACTCTCTCGCTGAATCACTAGACTGGGCACATGGCGAATGAGGAACGGCCGATTCTGCTGCTCAACGGACCCAATCTGAACACTCTCGGGCTCCGGCAGCCGGAGATCTACGGCACCGCGACCCTCGCCGACGTGGTGGCCCTGGTCGAGCGGACCGCCGCCGATCTCGGCTACGGGGTGCGCGCCCTGCAGACCAATCACGAGGGCGAGATGATCGACGCGATCCACGCCGCCCGCGGGCAGATCTCCGGGATCGTCGTCAACCCCGCCGGCTGGACGCACACCTCGGTGGCGCTGGCCGATGCCCTGGTGGTTCCCGAGGTGCCGGTCATCGAGGTGCACATCTCGAATGTGGCTGCCCGCGAACCCTTCCGGCACCACTCCTATGTCTCGCCGATCGCCTCGGCGGTGATCGCCGGGTGCGGTATCCGCGGCTACGAGTACGCGGTGCGGCAGATGGTGACGCTCGTCTCCTGATTCGCCGCGGTGGCGCCGGTGCCGTACCGTGGAGTCATCGGCAGTGCTGAGCCGCAGTCCGGTTCGCACCCGCCGCGCGTCGTAGAAACGCAATCGCCGAGGCTTGATTCCCGGCGGAGATGTCTTCGTACGGCGAACGGATACGCGCACCCGCGTGTTCGCCATTGACGATTCTCGTGCTCCGCCTGCGTGGCCGATGTCCGGTCGCCTGTCGTGCGCCCGAGAATCCCTGAGCCGCAAAGGCTTTCTTTCATGACTGTGACTTTCGCCGATCTCGGCGTGCCCGCCCCGATCGTGGCGGCCCTGACCGCCGACGGTAAGACCGCGCCCTTCCCCATCCAGGAGAAGACGCTGCCCGATTCACTCGCAGGCCGGGACGTGCTCGGCCGCGGCAAGACCGGCTCGGGCAAGACGCTGGCCTTCTCCATCCCGCTGGCCACCCGCCTCGGCGGTTCCCGTGCCGCGCGCCCGGGCCGGCCCACCGGGCTGGTGCTGGCCCCCACCCGTGAGCTCGCCACCCAGATCGCCACCGCCCTGACCCCGCTCGCCGAGGCGATGGGTCTGCGGGTGACCACCGTCTTCGGCGGGGTAAAGCAGAACCGGCAGGAGCGCGAACTGCGCGCCGGTGTCGACATCGTGGTGGCCTGCCCCGGCCGGCTCGAGGACCTGATGGGTCAGCGCATCGTCTCCCTCGACGACGTGCAGATCACCGTCCTGGACGAGGCCGATCACATGGCGGACCTGGGCTTTTTGCCCGGCGTCACCCGGATCCTCTCGGCCACCCCGGCCGACGGTCAGCGGATGCTCTTCTCGGCCACCCTCGACAACGGGGTGGACAAGCTGGTGCGCCGCTTCCTGCACAAGCCCGTCACCCACTCGCTCGAAGAGGCCACCAGCCCGGTGGAGAAGATGACCCACCACGTCTTCGAGGTGCGCTCGGGCGAGCAGAAGAACCAGCTGGTCCAGACCCTCGCCTCGGGCACCGGACGACGGATCCTGTTCACCCGCACCAAGCACCAGGCCAAGAAGCTGGCCCGCAAGCTCACCTCGGCCGGGATTCCGGCGGTGGACCTGCACGGCAACCTGAGCCAGGCGCAGCGTGACCGCAACCTGGCCTCGTTCTCCTCCGACGACGGCGCCCGGGTGCTCGTCGCCACCGACATCGCGGCCCGCGGCGTGCACGTCGACGGCGTCGAGCTGGTGGTCCACGTGGATCCGCCGGCCGAGCACAAGGCATTCCTGCACCGGTCCGGGCGCACCGCCCGCGCCGGGAGCAACGGTGACGTGGCCACGGTCTGCCTGCCCGAGCAGCGCGCCGATCTGCGCAAGCTGCTGGCCAAGGCCGACATCAAGGTCAAGCCGCAGCAGGTGACCGCGGATTCGCCGCAGGTGCTCGAGCTGGTCGGGGAGCAGGCGCCGCTGCGCGAGCTGCCGCCGCCGGCTCCGGCCCAGCAGCAGTCCGCCGCCGGCGGTGCCGGTTCGCGCCGGCGCGGCAGCCGGGGCAACAGCCGGGGTCGCGGCGGCCAGAACGGCCAGAACGGTGGCGGTCAGGGCCGCGGCGGTCGTGGCCGGGACGGTTCGAGCCGGGATTCCGTTGGTGGACAGGGACGTTCGCAGCACCGCAGTACCCGGTCGGGCGGGGCGGTCTCGGGCGGTGCTCGCTCGGGCAGCGGTCAGGGCACCGGCTCGCAGTCGGGACGGCAGCGCAGCAGCGCCGGAGCGGGACGCGCGGCGTCGCAGCCGCGCGCGCAGCAGGGCGGTGCCCCGGCGCGCCGTCGCCGGGCCTCGCGTCCGGCCGGCGCTCCCGCCGCGCGCTGAGGCTCAGGCGCCGTCCGTGCTGCGCAGGCCCCTTGGTCAGCGCAGCGCGGTGGCCACCGCATCGCGCACCCGGCCCCGCCACAGCGGTCCGTGGCCGGGCATGATCACCGGGGCGTCGAGTCCGGCGAGCGCCTCGAGTCCGGCGGCGTTGGCCGCCGGGTCGTGCGTGAAGATCGGGCCCAGGCACTGCGGTCCGGCGTGAGGCTGGATCGGATGACCGGTGACCAGCGCATCGCCGGAGACCAGCACCTCGCCGTCGGCCACCAGGAAAGCGCTGTGGCCGCGCGTGTGCCCGTGGCAGGCGACGGCCTCCGGGGCGCCGGGCAGGGCCGTGAGGTCGCCGAACGGCTGAGCCCGGCTGAGCCCGGTCCTGCTGAGAGCGCCGAGAGGCACGATCTGCGCCAGCCAGCGCGCCACCCGCGGGCGCCAGAGCACCGGCACGATCGACGCGGCATCGGCCTGCTCGAGATACTCGCGCCGGGCGTGACTCACCTCGTCCGCATCGGCGAACGTCGGGAAGTCATGCGCGCCGGTCAGTTTCACCAGGCCGCCCAGATGGTCCACGTGGGCGTGGGTGAGGAGCGCGGCGCGGATCTCCTCCGGTGCACTGCCCACCCGACGCAGCGATTCGGCCACCGCCCCGGCGTGGCCGGGATAGCCGCCGTCGATCAGCGTGACGCCCTCACCCGATTGCAGGATCACCCAGTTGACCGTGCCGGTGCTGACCAGATGGGTACGCGCGGAGCCGCTGCCGATCGAGTCGATCTGCAGCGAACTCACGGCCGATGCACCACCAGTACGAACGGACCCACCTCGGTCACGGTGAACGCCGGATCGTCGAAGGCCGCCGGATCGAAGGTCACCGTGTACCGCTTGACGTTCGGATCGTTCGGGTACACGTCCTTGGCCAGCCGCAGGGAGTAGCCGTCGGCGCTGTAGCGGAACAGGAAGACGTTCGGCGCCGGCCACGGACTGTGCGTGAGTGCTGCGGTCAACTCGGCCGGGGTGGTCAGCTCCGCCCAGCGTTCGATGGTTGCGGCCCGCTTCTCGAACTCCGCCAGGGGATTCGCGTAATGCGAGGTCAGTCCCTGGAAACCCCAGTACGGGTACACCGACAGGAAGCTGTAGTCGGCGGTGAGCACCACATTGCCGGTGGCCGCCCGGCCGGTCTGTGCGCGGATCAGCCGATGCAGCTCCGGATAGTACGACTCGGCGCCGGGCGGGCGGTGGTCGGCGCGCTGGCCGGAGCCGTCGGTGTCGGTGTACGCCAGCGAGATCTCGCCGGACATCGACGACGGGATCGCCTGCGTCAGGGCCAGGGCGGCGAGCGCGGCGATGACGCCGATCGCGGTGCGCACGTCCCCGAACCGGCGCACCGCCGCGCGGCCGGCCTCGGCGACGGCCAGCACCCCGGCCGCGGCGAGCAGCCCGGCGGTGAGCGCCTCGAGCCGGAAGGAGAGCAGCGTGCTGCCCACGGCGGTGCGCGCCAGCGAGGCGAAGGTCAGCACCAGGATGCCCACCAGCCCGGTCGCCAGGGTGGCGGCGATGGTGCGCCGGCGCATGTGCACCAGCACCCAGATCAGGCCGGCCAGGGTCAGCAGGCCGATCAGCGACCAGTGGAACATGGGCAGCCCCAGGACCGCGCCGCCCTCGGGCAGGTAGTGCTCGGCCGCCCCGGAACCGCTCACCGGTGCGGTGGCGCGCCGGCGCAGCCACGGCAGCCAGAAGCACAGTGCCACGGCCACCGCGATCACACCCGTCACCAGCAGGCGCACCGCCACACCGAGCATCTCGGCCCGGCGTGCCGAGCGGCGCACCTCGTCGGCCACCGCGGCGTTGCGGTTCCGCGCCCACGCGGTCGCCAGCCAGAGCAGTGCCAGCAGGATCGCGGTCCCGGCGAAGAAGGCGGTGTAGAGCGTGTACGTCGTCGCGGAGACACCGATGAACAGACCGCCGGCCACCACCGCGAGCCAGTTGGTCCGGTCGAGCGGCTGAGGGCCGTCGGCGAGCCGGCCGCGGCCACGCAGCGCCGAGGCGATCACGACCAGCATCGGGACGCCCACCAGCACGAGGACCGCGGCGTAGGGTTCGGCGGCGGCATAGCGCAGCGTCACCGCGGTGACGGCGATGCCGATCGGGCCGCCCACCTTGACCCCCACCATCCGGGTCCACAGGGCGGTGCCGAGGGCGGCCGCCGCCGCGATCGAGATGATCGCCCACGGTTTGTAGGCCTCCCAGCCGGGCAGTCCGGTCAGCTGTGCGTAGCGGCCGCCGAACCAGAACCAGGCCGCCGGATAGTAGGGCGGCAGATCCAGGTAGGTCATGTCCGCCAGCCGCGGGCTGCTGGTCAGCCGGGTCAGGTATTCGGTGCGGAACTGCTGGTCGCCGGAGAGGCCGTTGAGAAACAGGCGGGTGGCGCCCAGCGGCATGCCGAGCGTCACCGTCGCCAGTCCCGCCGAGGCCGCCGCGGACAGCCACGACGAGATCAGCGGGATCCGCCGGTAGTGCGCGCAGATCACCGCGATCACCGCGACCAGCAGAAAGGCCGCCTGCCCCAGAGTGGTGAGGGAACGGGTGACGTTGGAGGTGTTGAACGCCGGCCAGTCGACCACGTCGATCACCTTCAGGCCGACGACGGCGACGGCCAGACCCAGGACCAGGCCGCCTCCGAGGACCGCCAGATCCCGCAGGCGCCGGTTCGCGATCGACGGGGTCACGCTGGCTGCGGTGCTCACGCCGATCAGATGGGGAGCTTGCGGAAGACCGGGCGCGGGATGTGCCGCAGCACCATCATGATGTAGCGGAACGGTCCGGGCACCCAGATGACGTCCTTGCCCTTGTCGACGGCGGCCACCACCATCGCGGCGACGTCCTCCTTGTTCACCGTCAGCGGGGCCTCGGCGACATGCGCGGACAGCCGGGTGCGGACCTGGCCGGGCCGGACCACCAGCACCCGGATGCCCTCCGGCCGCAGCGCCTCGCCCAGCCCCAGATAGAAGCCGTCCAGACCGGCCTTGGTGGAGCCGTAGACGAAGTTGGAGCGGCGCACCCGCTCACCGGCCACCGAGCTCATCGCCACGATCTGCCCGTGCCCCTGCTCGCGCAGCTTCTCGCCGAGCAGCACGCCCACCGAGACGGCGGCGGTGTAGTTGATCTCCGCTTCGAGGACGGCGAGCTTCTGGTCCTGCCAGGCCTGCTCGTCGTCGCCCTGGATGCCGAAAGCCACGATGGCCACGTCGATGTCGCCGCCGGCGAAGGCCTCGTCGATCACCTTCGGGTGGCTGGCGGTGTCCCGGGCGTCGAAGTCGATCTGGGTCACGCTGGTGGCGCCGGCGGCGGTGATCGTCTCGACGGCGGCCGCCGCGGCCGGATCGTCCGGGACGGTGGCCAGCACCACGCGGGCCGGGTTCTTGGCGAGGAACTCGGCGGTGATGGCCAGGCCGATCTCCGAGCTGCCGCCGAGGACGAGGATGGACTGCGGAACGCCGACGGCGTTGAACATGTGAGATTTCCTTTTCGGTCGGTGGTGTCCGGAAGCGGTGCGGCTCAGACGAGCTCGAGCCGGCGGCCCATGTCGGACATGAAGACACCGGTCGGATCCACCCGGCGGCGCACGGCCAGCCACTCGTCGATCCGCGGATACATGGCGTGGAAGGTCGCCGCGGTGGTCCGCGAATCCTTGGCGGTGTAGAGCCGGCCGCCGATGGACATGACGCGGCGGTCGAGTTCGGAGACGAACTCGTGCAGGCCGCGCTTGATCGGGAAGTCGACGCAGATGTTCCAGCCCGGCATCGGGAAGCTCAGCGGCGCCTGGTTGCCCTCGCCGAAGAGCTTGAAGACGTTCAGGAAGCTCACGTGTCCGGAGGCCTGGATGTCGTAGATGATGCCCTTGAACTCGTCGACCGCCTCGGGCGGGACGATGAACTGATACTGCAGGAAGCCCTTGGATCCGTAGGCGCGGTTCCAGTTCCCGAACAGATCCAGCGGGTGATAGAACTGCGTCAGATTCTGGATCTTGCCCCGGTAGTTGCCACCCATCCGGTAGTACGCCTCGCCGACCAGCGAGAAGTTGAACTTGTTGGCCAGCCCGTTGGGGAAGACGTCCGGGAAGTTCAGCAGGGTGGGGGCGTCGAACTTGAGCGGGTCCTTGGCCAGCTTGTCGGGCAGCTGGTCGAGGGTGGCCAGCGAGCCGCGGGAGAAGGTGCCCCGGCCCAGCTTCGGTGGCTTGCTGATCGCGTCGAACCAGCCGGAGCTGTAAGTGTAGTTCTCTTCGGAGCCGTCGGTGTGCAGCGCGATGGTCTCTTCGAGGCTGTGGGTCACCGAGCCGTCGGCGATGAAGTAGGCCGTCTCGGTGCGCGTCATCTGGATCTTGGCGCGCAGCACGATGCCGGTCAGGCCGATGCCGCCGACGGTGGCCCAGAAGATGGAGGCGTCCGGGTCGTCGTCGCTGCCGGTCGGGGTGAGGGTGAGGATCGTGCCTGCCGCGGTCAGCAGCGAGATCTCGCGCACATGGTTGCCGAAGCTGCCGGCGCTGTGGTGATTCTTGCCGTGGATGTCGCAGCCGATCGCGCCGCCGACGGTCACCTGGCGGGTGCCCGGCAGCACCGGGACCCACAGGCCGTGCGGCAGGGCGATGCGCATCAGGGTGTCGAGGTCGACGCCGGCGTCGAGATCGATGATCCCGGTCTCGTCGTCGATGGAGTAGATCCGGGTCAGCTGCGTCATGTCGATGGTCAGCCCACCGGCGTTCTGCGCGTTCTCCCCGTAGGAGCGGCCCAGACCGCGGGCGATCACGCCGCGCTTGAGATAGGACGGCTTGTCGGCGTCCTCGTCGGCCACCCGGGCCACCGCGTCGGCGATGACCTCCGGGTACGGCGTGGACAGCACGTGGCCCTCGATCGGCATCGTGCGGCCCCAGCCCATCAGCGTGCGGGTCTGCACCGGAAGTAGTTCTGCGTTCGTCATCGCTTCAAGAGAGTACTCGCTGCGCCCTCATAAAACCCTGAGCCGTGTGACCGCAAGCGACGCCGGTTACATTCGAATCAGCCCCGGATAGCGGTGCGGCGGCGAGACGGGAAGACGGAAAGCGGGGTCCGGGAATGATCGTGGTCGGGTACACGGCAGGCGCGTTCGGCCGGGCCTGTCTGGCCGAGGGCATTGCGCAGGCGCGGGTGCACGACGCCGAGCTGCTGGTGATCAGCGCCGTCTCCGAGGCGCGGGGCCAGCGCATCGCCGATGCGAACGAGATCGCCTGGGTGGAGCGGCAGCTCGAGCAGTCCGGGCTGCGGTGGCGGCTGACCCAGCCGATCGGCGGCACCCCGGCCGAGGAACTGCTGGCCGCGATGGACGATCCGGCGGCCATCATGCTGGTGATCGGGATGCGCCGGCGCACCCAGGTGGGCAAGCTGCTGCTCGGCAGCACCTCGCAGTATCTGCTCGTCGAGTGCCGCAAGCCGGTCCTGGTGGTCAAGCCGGGCGACGATCACCGTCGCCCGCCGGTCTCGCCGGCGTCGCCGGTCGACGAGGCGGCCGAACTGCCGTGGTCGGGCTCGGAGATCGAGCCCTGAATCCGTCCTCGCCGTCAGCGCAGGAGGCGCGCCACGAACGGGGTGGAGTCCCGGAGTGAGGCCAGCACGGTGCCGGAGTGGTCCTGGTCCGGGTAGACGTGCAGCTCCACCGGCTGTCCGGCGGCCTTCATCTGGGTGTACAGGGACAGTGCCGACGGCGCCGGCACATCCATGTCACGCAGGCCCTGGCCGAGGAAGATCGGCCGGTCGTAACCCGAGTACGGGGTGCTCATGTAGCCCACCAGTGCGGCCTGCACCCCCGGGATCGAGGTGATCGGGCGCGTGAACCAGTCGGCGGTCTTCGCTCCGTCGAGTTTTTCGCTCAGCTCGCCGTAGCAGAGGATGCGGGCCTGCCGCACGGCGCGACGGCCCTGGGCGGTGAGGATCCGGTCGGTGTGCAGATCGGGCCGGGCGTCGTCGAAGCCGGCCAGAATGTACGAGACATAGGCGTTGAGGGCGGCGGGCAGGGTGACCGGCGGGAAGCCGGGTCCGGCCTGCCACAGGATGTGCTCGATGTTGGCGGGGGTGCCGGTGGCGACCACGCCGCGGTAGTCCAGGCCGCTGCCCTTCGACAGCGAGTTGGCGCGGCGCGCGGCGTTCAGGGCCGCCGCGGCGCCCTGAGACTGGCCGACGATGGCCCAGCGCTTGGCCAGCGGCAGTCCGGCGTGCTGGGCCGAGATCACCGAGTCGACCACGGAATTCGCCGAGACCGTGCCGCTGAGGTAGTTCATCAGGCCCGGGGTGCCCAGGCCCACGTAGTCGGTGGCCACCACCGCATAGCCCTGCCGCAGCCAGTGGCTCAGGTAGGTCGAGTCGCGCTCCGACCGCGGCTGCGCCGACGGCGCGCATTGGTCGGCCAGGCCGACGGTGCCGTGCGCCCAGGCGATCACCGGGTAGCCGCCGGCCGGGGCGGGGGTGCGCGGCAGGAAGACGGCCCCGGTGCTGGTGGCCGGTGCGCCGTGAACGTCACGGCTGGCGTAGAGCACTCGGTAGGCGCGGCCGGCGCCGGGCAGCGACAGGGCGGGGTCGAGCGCGGTCTTGGCCAGCAGGGTGCCGGGTGCGCCGATCGGTCCGGAGTAGTCGCGGGCGTCGAGTCCCGACCAGATCGGGGCCGGGGTGGCGCCCGGCACCGCGCCGGCGGGACCGGGAGCCTGGGCGGCCAGCAGCGCCGCGGCGGCGAGGGCGACGGCGGCGAGGGTGCGGCGGACGGAGCGGCGGGTCATGGAAGCTGACGGTAGTCCACCGCGCCGCCGCGCGGATCAGCGCACGCGAACCGGGGTGGCCGCCAGTCGCTGCGGGGCCATGCCGCCGAGGCTGCGCGAGGACTGATGGTCTTCGACGATCGCCACCGAGCAGCCGCCGAAGGCGGCGCAGTTGACCCGGGTGTCGTTGGGGATGGGTCCGAACAGTGAGGTGTCGTGCAGGGCGATCCGCAGGGTGCCGGAGGCGGTGCCGTTCCTGGCGATCGCCACCGCCTGGGTGCCCCGGTTGCTCAGGTGCACAAAGCTGTTGCGGATCTCGCCGGGGCGGGCGCAGATCGGGAAGAAGTCGGGCTGGTTCTGGCAGAGCATCACGTAGTACCCGGCGGCCGGATTCAGTCCGCTGGCCTGGAACTTCACGAGCTGACCGACGTGCAGGGTGCGGTCGGCCACGGTGATCGCGGGGGTCCGGGCCGCATCGGCCGGTCCGGCGGCGGTGATACCCGCTCCGAGCAGTCCGGCGGTGACGAGCGCGGCCGACGCGCCGGCCGCGAGACGGTTCTTCTTCTGCATACCGCAACAATATTGGTGAGGCTTACCTAAAGACAACCTCGGTGCGGGGCGTCGTACCCTGGCACCGTGCGAGAAAGCGACCCGAGAGACCTCCCGCGGCATCCGAACCACGAGGACTTCGCCACCCGGCATGCCCCGATGCCCGTCGAGCTGCCGCTCGACGACGAGGAGGCCTCGACCTCGGTACCGCTCAAGACCCAGCTGATCCGGTTCGTCGCGACCGGCGCCGGGTCCGCGGTGCTGGACTACGGACTCACCCTGGCTCTGCAGTACGGCCTGGGGGCGCCGTTCGGCGTCGCGAAGGCCTTCGGCTTCATCCTGGGCACCACCGTCGCCTACCTGATCAACCGGCGCTGGACATTCCGGGCCGAGCCGAGCACCGCCCGGTTCGTCGCAGTGCTCGCGCTCTACGCGGTGACCTTCGCGGTGAACGTCGGCCTGTACTCCTGGCTCTCGCACGCCTGGGAGGAGACCTTCGTCTACAGCACGGCGGCGTTCGTCGTCGCACAGGGCGTGGCCACGGTGATCAACTTCGTGGTCCAACGGGCAGTCATCTTCAAGATCCGCTGAACGGTGGGCAGCGACGATGACCCGTGCGATTGTCGTCGGCAGCGGCCCCAACGGTCTGGTCGCCGCCGTGGTGCTGGCCCGTGCCGGGATCGCCGTGCACGTGCTCGAGGCGGCGGCGACCATCGGCGGCGGCGCCAGGTCGGACGAGATCTTCCGAAGCGGCATCGTCCACGACCACTGCTCGGCCTTCCATCCGCTCGGCGCGGTCTCCCCGGCATTCGCCGAGCTGGGACTGGCCGACTACGGGCTGCGCTGGCGGCACGCACCCTACGACCTGGGGCACGCACTCGACGACGGCCCCGCGGTGCTGCTCTCGACCTCGGTGGCCGAAACCGCCGGTCGGCTGGGCCGGGACGGACCGGTGTGGCAGGACGTATTCGGCGATCTGGCCGACGGCTTCGGTGAGCTGGCCGCCGATGCGCTCGGCCCGATGCTGGCCCGCCCCGAGAATCCGTTGCGGCTGCTCGACTTCGGCCGGCGTGCGCTCTTTCCCGCCACCGGGCTGTCCCGGATGTTCCGCACCGAACCGGCGCGGGCCCTGTTCGGCGGTGCGGCCGCACACGCCTTCACCGCGCTCGACGGTCCCGGCTCCTCGGCAGCCGGACTCATGCTGCTCGCGGCCGGGCACCGCGGCGGCTGGCCGGCGGCGGAGGGCGGGTCGTCGTCGATCATCGCCGCCCTGGCCACCGCGCTGATCGACGCGGGCGGACGCATCAGCACCGGAACGCCGGTGACCGAGCGCGGCCGGCTCGACGAGGCGGACCTGGTGCTGCTGGATCTGATGCCCGGTGCGGCGGCACGGCTGCTCGGTTCGGCGATGCCGGCCCGGATCGCCCGCGCCTACCGCCGTTACCGGCACGGTCCGGCGGCGTTCAAGGTGGACTATCTGATCGACGGCGAGGTGGGCTGGCGCGATCCGGAACTGGCCCGGGCCGGCACCGTGCACCTCGGCGGCACCGTCGAGCAGCTGGCCGCCGCCGAGGCGCAGGCGCTGGCCGGGAGGCTGCCGGAGCGGCCCTTCGTACTGGTGGGGCAGCAGTGGGTGGCCGATCCCTCACGGGCGCCGGGGCCGCTCAAACCGCTCTGGGCGTACGCCCATGTGCCGCACGGATATTCCGGAGATGCGAGCGAGGCGGTCACCGCGCAGATCGAACGCTGGGCGCCTGGCTTCCGGGAGCGGATCGTGGAGCAGACCTCGCGCGGTCCGGCCGCGTTCGAGGCCGGTAACGCCAACTATGTGGGCGGCGACATCGGCGGCGGGCGCAATGACCTGCGCGGCCTGATCGCCCGGCCGCGACTGACACCGCGCCCGTACTTCACCGGGGTCGACGGGGTGTACCTGTGCAGTTCGGCCACCCCGCCCGGCGGTGGCGTGCACGGCATGTGCGGCTACCACGCCGCCCGCGCCGCACTCGCCGACCTCGCGCGCTGACGCCGTCCGGCCTGCCGTGATTTGTGACCGGTATGGATGCCGTCACGATCTACGGCAGGTCAGGCGTTGACCTTGGCGATGATGTTCTCGCCGTACCAGTTCAGGTGGTCGATCTTCTTCTGCAGCGGCTCGGTGTCCGAGCCCATGATGTAGGGCAGCCGGAAGCCGACGATCACATCGGTGATGCCCTTGTCCTCGAGTGCGCGCACGCCGTCGACCGTGTAGGCGTCCATGGAGATCACATGGATCTCGAAGGGCTTGTCGTTCAGGCCCTCCGCCGTCCGGATACCGGCGATCTTCTCGAGCAGCGCGTCGAGCTCCTCGGCGGGGCCGCCGCCGTGCATCCAGCCGTCGCCGCGGATCACCGCGCGGCGCAGCGCCAGATCGGCATGCCCGCCGACCAGCAGCGGAACCGGTTCGGTGGGCGCCGGCGACATCTTGATCTTCGGGATGTCGTAGAACTCGCCGTGAAACTCGAAGTAGTCGCCGCTGGTGAGGCCGCGGATGACGTCCATGCACTCGTCCATCCGCTTGCCGCGGCGTTTGAAATCGACGCCCATCATGTCGTAGTCCTCCGGCCACGGACTGGTGCCGACGCCCAGCGAGAGCCGGTTGCCGGTGAGCGCGGCCACCGACGACGCCTGCTTGGCCACCAGGACCGGCGGTCGGATCGGCAGCTTGAGGACGAACGGCAGGAACCGGATGGTGCTGGTGACCGCACCCAGGTAGGCGGCCTGGGTGAAGGGCTCGACGAAGTCCTTGCCCTCGAGGAACTCGCGGTTCCCGTCGGGCGTGTACGGATACTTCGCATCCGAGACCTCCGGGTAGGCGATCGAGTCGGCGATCGTCAGCCCGTCGAAGCCGGCGGCTTCGGCGGCCTGGGCGAGCGGGGCGTAGTAGCTGAGGTCGGTCATCGCTTCGGCGAAGGTGAAACGCATACCGTCTAGACTAGAACATGTTCTAGTTCTGTGTGCAGGGTGCCGGATGACCGATCCGCGGCCGCGGGTCGGCCACCGCTGTTCAGGGACGCCGGAAGTCCTCGGCACGGCCCTGCTTACGCAGCCGCATCCACTCCCGGAAACCGGCCCAGTCGCGCTGCTGCACCAGGAAGTACCAGGCGAAACGCGCGTACTCCTGGGGCAGCAGCTTGCGCATCCCCGGCTGGCTCATCAGGTACCCGCGGTTGCGGTAGGTGAAGAAGCGTTTGGTCTCGTTGTCCGGATACTGGGTGTGCATCCGTCCACCCAGGATCGGCCGGAACTCGTCGCTGCCGTCCGGGTGCAGGTAGGCCGTCGTCAGGCAGGTGCCGAAGTCGACACCGGCGCGGGCCAGCCGCCGATGCATCTCCACCTCGTCGCCGCGGACGAACAGCCGCAGGTCCGGCACCCCCACCCGGTCGAGGGTGCCGGCGGAGAACAGCGCTCCGTTCATCAGCGAGGCGATGCCCGGGAGCAGGTCGTCGTCGCGGCTCTCGCCGGGCGCGAACAGTTCGCTGCGTGTGCGCCGCCAGACCAGGCCGCGCCGCAGCGGGAAGGCGAGCGCCTCCGGGTCGTCGATGTTGACCACGACCGGTGAGACCTCGCCCAGGCCGTGGTGCTGCGCGCAGCGCAGCAGAGTCCCGAGCACCTGCGGACCCTCCGGCCGGCCGTCGTCGTCGGCGCACCACACCCAGTCGGCGCCCAGCGACAGCGCATGCAGCATGCCCAGCGCGAAACCGCCCGCGCCGCCGAGATTGTGCTGCGACGGCAGATACGTCGTCGGCACCGGCTGGCTCGCGACCAGCTCGCCCACTTCGTCTTCGGCAGCGTTGTCGACGACGATCAGGTGGTCGAGCGGACGGTCCTGGTGTGCGAGCACCTCCAGCGAGGCGGCGAGCAGTTCACGCCGCCGATGGGTGACGACGACGCCGATCACCCGGCCGTCGGCAGGCGAGCTCACGCGGCCCCGTCCTTGCCCTGTTCGGCGAGCACCTTGCGGACCTGCGCGGCGGCATCCTCGCCCTGATAGGCGCCGACGACCTTCTCGATGTCGCCGTCCATCCGGATCTGTCCGTGATCGATCCACAGCGCCCGATCGCACAGTTGGGCCAGGAACTCGTTGGAGTGACTGGCGAAGACCAGGATGCCCGAGCGCTCCACCAGTGCCTGCAGCCGCACGCGGGCCTTCTTCATGAACTCCGCGTCCACCGCGCCGATCCCCTCGTCGAGGATGAGGATCTCGGGGTCGATGCTGGTCACCACGCCCAGCGCAAGACGCACGCGCATACCGGTGGAGTAGGTGCGCAGCGGCATCTCCAGGTAGTCGCCCAGCTCCGAGAACTCGGCGATCTCATCGGTCTTGGCCAGCATCGCCTTGCGGCTCATACCCAGGAACATGCCGCGGATCAGGATGTTCTCGTAGCCGGAGATCTCCGGGTCCATGCCCACACCCAGGTCGAAGACCGGTGCCACCCGGCCCGTGACCCGGCAGGAGCCGCGGGTGGGCTCGTAGATGCCCGAGAGCAGCCGCAGCAGCGTCGACTTGCCGGCGCCGTTGTGGCCCACCAGGCCCACCCGGTCGCCGTGCTTGAGATGCAGGTTGATGTCGCGGACCGCCTCGACCACCACGGTCCGGGAGGTATTGGCGCCGATCACGCCGCCGGCGGCGCCGATCACCGACTTCTTCAGCGAGCGGGTCTTGGCGTCGAAGATCGGGAAGTCGACGCAGGCATCCCACGTATCGACCCGGATGTCGGTGCGGCTCATCGTCGTCCTTACCTCTAAACCCAGTAGACCGTTAAACCCAGTAGACCGTTAAACCCAGTAGGGCACGCGGGCCCGGAAATTACGCATCACGACCAGTGCGGCCAGGCAGCCGACCACGGTGCAGCCGATCACCACCAGCCAATGGTAGAAGGCCACGTGGTGACCGAGTAGCGGCCCGCGGGTGATCTCCAGGTAGTGATACATCGGGTTCAGCTCCACCAGCCGGGCCCGGCCCGAGACGTCACCGGCCGCGTTCTGCAGGCTCTGCGCAGACCAGATGATCGGCGTCATGAAGAAGACCAGTTGCACCATGGTGGTGAGCAGCTGGCCGATGTCGCGGAACCGGGTCGAGAGGATGCCGAAGACGATGGTCACCCAGACCGAATTGAGCACAAACAGGGCCAGGGCGGGGATGACCAGGAATCCGGTCCAGCCGATCGGCGGCCGGAAGACCGCCACGATGATCACGAAGATCACGATGTTGTGCGAGAAGATGATCAGCTGCCGCCACACCACGCGGTAGACGTGCACGCTGATCGGCGCCGGCAGCTGTTTGATCAGGCCCTCGTTGGTGGAGAAGACCACCGCGCCGTCGAGGATCGAGTTCGAGATGAAGTACCAGAAGATCAGGCCGAGCGTGACGTACGGCAGGAAGAAGTCCAGGTCCATGCCGAAGAGCTGGCCGTAGAGCAGGCCCATCGCGATCGCGGTGACGCCGGTCGCCAGGGTGATCCACAGCGGGCCGAGCACCGAGCGCTTGTAGCGCTGCTTGATGTCGGTCCAGCCCAGATGCAGCCACAGCTCCCGGTTGCGCAGACCGTCGGTGAGGTCGGCCCAGGCGCGACGGAAGGTCCGTGAATCGGAGACCGGAGGGGGCGGGGGAACGGCACCCTCGCTGGTTTCGACTGACACAGGGTCACACCTTACAAGCGGGCATCAGAGGTACTGACCGGTGCTGTGTCCGTCGGGGCCGATCGGACCGCCCGGCGGCAGCACGCCCTGGCGCATCTGCTCGAGCTGGGCTCGAGCCGCCATCTGCTGCGCGAACAGTGCCGTCTGGATGCCGTGGAAAAGCCCTTCCAGCCAGCCGACGAGCTGGGCCTGGGCGATCCGCAGCTCCGCATCGGAGGGGGTCTGCTCGTCCGAGAACGGCAACGCCAGCCGGTCGAGCTCCTCGCGCAGTTCCGGGGCCAGGCCGTCGGACAGCTCCTTGATGGAGCTGCGATGGATGTCACGCAGCCGGTTGCGGCTGGCGTCGTCGAGCGGCGCCGAACGGACCTCCTCGAGGAGCTGCTTGATCATCGTGCCGATCCGCATCACTTTGGCCGGCTGCTCCACCATGCCGGCCACGGCGGCGGCCCCGGCCGCCTCCTCGTCCTCGAGCGGACCCTGACCCGCTCCCGCGGGCTCGCCGTCGGGGCCCTGCGGGGGCAGGATCAGCGGCGAGTCGCCGGGGCCGGGGCCGGGTGCGCCGGACCGGTTGAGGGGACTGGGGCCGTCGCTCATGCGGGGAAGGTCGGGAAACATGGCCTCCATTGTGCCGTCGACGGCGGCGGGCGTGGAAGCACCGGCACGCGGCGGCGCGGAGAAAACGTTCTCGCTATCGTTAGCGCATGCCGTTCGACGTCGCCTCCGTCCGAGGCCTGTTCCCCTCTCTGGGTGACGGCTGGATCCGTTTCGACGCCCAGGTCGGTATGCAGATCCCGGCCTCGGTGGCGTCGGCGATCACCGCCGGGGTGCGCCGGCTGCCGGTTGCCGCCGGAGGGACCTCGCCGCAGGCAGTCGCGGCCGCCGAGGCGCAGGATTCGGCCCGCCGGGCGCTCGGCGACCTGCTCGACGCGGACCCGGCCGGGGCGGTGCTCGGCTACAGCCGGCACGCGCTGGTCACTGCGCTGACCGATGCCCTGCCGGTGTCCACCTGGGCCGGGGAGGTGGTCTGCTCTCGCCTCGACGACGAGGAGAACATCGTGCCCTGGCTGCGGGCGGCCCGCCGATTCGGATCGCGGGTGCGCTGGGCCGAACTGGACGTGATCGACGGGGCGCTGCCGCTCTCGCAGTTCGACGAGGTGATCGGCGGGCACACCAAGGTGGTGGCGGTGACGCTGGCCTCCTCGGTGCTCGGGTCGATCACCGATCTGGCGCCGATCGCCGCGCACGCCCGTGCGGTGGGCGCGCTCCTGGTGGTGGATGCGAGTTCGGCCGCACCGTATGTGCGGCTGGCGATCGACGAACTGGGCGCCGATGTGGTGCTGGTGAGCCCGCATCGGTGGGGTGGTCCGCGCATGGCCGGCATGGTCTTCGCCGATCCGGATCGCATCGCATCGTTGCGGCCGGTGGCGCTGGATCCGCGGGCCGAGGGACCGGCTCGGCTGGAGGCCGAGCCGCTGGCCGGTCCGTTGCTCACCGGGCTGGCCGCCTCCGTGGAGTATCTGGCCGATCTGGATCCGGCGGCGGCCGGCAAACGTCGTCAGCGGTTGTCCACGTCGATGACCGGGGTGTTCGACTATCTGCAGCGCCTCACGATCTACCTCGTCGAGTCGCTCACCGCGCTGCCTCGGGTGCGGGTCATCGGCCCCGGCGTGCATCGGGTGCCGGCGGTGAGTTTCACCGTCGACGGGCTGTCCGCGCAGCAGGTGTGCGCACGGCTGGCCGACAACGGCATCAGCGCGGTCCACGATGCGCCGAGCCGGGCTCTGGCCCAGATCGGAGTGGCCGAGGTGGGGGGTGCGGTCACGGTGGGTCTGGGACCGTACGCCGTCCCGTACGAAGTGGATCAGCTGGCCCGGGTACTCGGCTCGTTCGGCTGACCGCGGCCCGTCGAGGTCTGTCGCGGTCTGTACTCCGAACGGGGGATCCGCCGCCGCTTTGGCTACCCTTGAGTGCACTCGTGTATTTGCGACGGGTATTCATGCCGGGGAGGGGCAGACATGGAATCGATGGGGGAACCGATCGCTGGCGAAGTCGAGCTCGGCTCGAAGCAGCGGGACGATTGGACCAGGTACGTGCTCGGCGGGTGGGCGCTGCACAACGAGATGCGCAAGCGGATGACGGCGATCTCCAAGCTCAGTACGGCTGAGTGGCGGGTGCTCGAAGTCCTGTCCGCGGTGCCGAGCATGCAGATCTCGGGTCTCGCCGAGGCGACGCAACTGGGAATCAGCACGGTCTCGCGGCAGGTGGCCCGGTCGATCGCCGCCGGTTACGTCTCGATGGTCGAATCGCCGGGCACCGACGGCCGGCAGAAGTGGGTGGCGATCACCGATCTCGGCCGCGAGGCGGTGGCGCCGGCGCTGCAGATCCGCGACGAGGTGATCGCCGAGCTGGTGCTGGAGGAGATGACCGAGGACGAACTCGCCTGGCTGGGCGAGGCCTTCGACCGCATCCGGCTGCGCTGCCACAGTTGAGCGACGTTCCGCGCGGTCACGAGACGGTCAGCAGGACCTTGCCGATCGCCTCGCCGCCGGTGAGCCGCTCGTGTGCGGCGGCCGCCTCCGTCAGCGGATAGACCGAGTCGATCACCGGGACCACCGCGCCGTCGGCGATCAGCGGCCAGGTGCCGACCAGGGTCTGCGCGACGATCTCGGCCTTGGAACCGGGGCCGGTGGCCGGCCGGGAGCGCAGCGTGGTCCCGCAGATGCCGGCCCGCTTGTTCATCAGGGCGGCGATGTCGAGTTCGGCCCGGCGTCCGCCCTGCATGCCGATGATCACCAGCCGCCCGCCGGTTGCGAGCGCCTGCACATTGGCCGACAGATACTTGGCGCCGACGATGTCGAGGATGACGTCGGCGCCGCCGTGGTCGCCGACGACGGCGGCGAAGTCCTCGGTGGTGTAGTCGATGGTCAGTTCGGCGCCGAGCTCGGCGCACCGGGCCAGCTTCTCCGGGGTGCGCGCCGTGACCGCGACCCGCGCTCCGAAGGCGGCGGCCACCTGCACCGCGTGGGTGCCGATACCGCTCGAGCCGCCGTGCACCAGCAGCAGTTCGCCGGGGGCGAGCCGGGCGGTGGAGAAGACGTTCGACATCACCGTGCACGCGGCCTCGGGCAGCGCGGCGGCGTCGCGCACGCTCACCCCGGCCGGAACCGGCAGCAGTTGTGCCGCCGGGACGGCCACCTTCTCGGCGTAGCCGCCGCCGGAGAGCAGGGCGCACACCGGGTCGCCGATCTGCCAGCCCACCACCTGGTCGCCGACCGATTCGATGTGCCCGGACACCTCCAGGCCGAGGATCTCCGAGGCGCCCGGCGGCGGGGGATAGTGTCCGGCGCGCTGGAGGACGTCGGCCCGGTTCAGCCCGGCGGCGGTGACCGCGATGATCACCTCGTCGACGCCGGGCGCGGGGTCGGGCAGCTCGGTGACGACGAGCTGATCGGAGCCGGTGATGGCGCGCATGTCTTCAGTCTTCCAGTACCGGCGCGCGGCGTCGAGCGGGGAGTGGCCGGGCCGGTACGGTCTCGCCGCGCTGCCGCGGCCGGCGGGCTCACCAGACCATCGGAGCGAGGAAGTCCTCGGCGAACGCGCGGAGCTGTCGTTCGTCCCCGATGTCGAGGACTGCGGAAGGGGCGGTGGTCAGCGAGATGAACATCCGCACCTGCACCTCGGCGGCCAGCTGCAGCTGGCGGTCGGGCATGCTGGCGCCGGAGCTTCGCAGGGTCTGCGCGATCCCGCGGCTGAACTCGCTGATCATGTCCTCGACCTGCGGGTCCGCAGCGCCGACGAAGACGTCGACCGCCTCCGGATTCTCGCCGAGCAGCCGGCGCGGCAGTTCGTCGTTGCGGAAGTAGGTCATCGCCAGACAGAAGGCTTCGACGACGGTGGCCCGCGGATCGAGGCCGGCGAGGGTGTCGGCCACCTCCTTCACCAGATCGCGCCGGACCTGGTGGATCACCGCGATGAGCAGATCTTCTCTGCTCGGAAACCGGCGGTAAAGGGTGCTCCGGCTGACGCCGGCCTCGTCGGCGATGCGTTCGATGTTGGCGTGCCGCACGCCCGACCGGCGGAACTCGTTGCCGGCTGCGCCGATGATGCGGGCCTCCTGTTCGAGCTGGCTGCGCTGCCGCCGGCCGAGGGGCACTGGAGAGCTCGCCGATCGCATGCGTCCTCCGTTCGCCGTGTCCTGATGAGCTTTTAGTGAATCACAGTAGGTAACTGGGTCTCAGGTCTTTGATTGACCGCCCACTGAGTTCCAGTCCGATGCCCCTGTGGTCTACCGCTGAGGTCCAGTTGAGACGGGTTCTGTCAGTGGATATGTGACAGGAGCCACGATGCTGTGTGAAGATGTCCGTGCTCACAATGTGACACTGGATCAGCCCGCGAGTCTCAACTTCGGTCCGGTGCGCTCGCAGCGACAGGAGGTGACACGTGACCGCGGCGGCGAGTATGCAGAGTTTCGGACGCACCGTGCGCCTCGGCGCGCGCACCCCCGTCATCGCGGTCACGGACCTGGTGACCGGGCGCTTCCCACTCCGGGAGACCGTGGTGCAGGCCTGGTTCCTGCTCAGCATCACCGTGCTGCCCGCCCTGCTCATGGCCATCCCGTTCGGAGTGATCGTGGCCGTGCAGATCGGCGGCCTCACCAGCAACCTGGGTGCCACGTCGATGGCCGGTGCGGTCGGCGGCATGGGCGTCATCCAGCAGGGTGCGCCGATGGCCGCGGCACTGCTGCTCGGCGGGGCCGGAGCCTCGGCCATCACCGCGGATCTGGGCGCGCGCACCGTGCGCGAGGAGATCGACGCCATGCGCACTCTGGGCATCGACCCCACCCGCCGGCTGGTGGCCCCGCGCATGGTGGCGATGGTGCTGGTGGCACCGGTGCTGTCGATTCTGATCATCGTCATCGCGGTGTGCGCCAGCTTCATCGTCGCCATCGTCGGCCAGGGGGTGGTGGCCGGCTCGTACTGGCAGTCGTTCGGCACCTACGCCTCGACCACCGACCTGTGGATCTGCCTGCTCAAGTCGGTGATCTTCGGCTTCGTGGTGGTGGTCATCGCCAGCCGCCGGGGCCTGGAGGCCAGCGGGGGCGCGCGGGGAGTGGCCGACGCCGTGAACGCTTCGGTGGTCCTGGGCATCGTCGCTTCGATGGTGCTCAACGTGATCATCACCCAGATCACCGCGCTGTTCATTCCGGTACAGGTGATCTGAGATGACGCTGAGCACCCGCGGGCAGATGCCCAGCGTGCAGCACCCGAGACTCGACGCCACCGCGCGGATGGCCGGCCGGCCCTTCGAGAACATCGGCCGGGTGGTCACCTTCGTGCTCGACGTGCTCGCCGGGCTGCCGCACACGCTGCGCACCTACCGGAAACAGACCCTGTCGGCCTTCGCCGAGACCACGTGGGGCAACGGTTCGATCCTGGTCGGCGGCGGCATCGCCAGCGTGCTCGCCATACTGGGGCTGTCGGTGGGCGGCATGATCGGTATCCTGGGCGTCACCAGCCTGCAGTCGCTGAACCTCTCTCCGATGGCCGGCCTGATCACCGGCTATGCGGCCACCCGGGAGATGGCGCCGATCATCGCCGCCGTCGGATTCGCCGCGCAGGCAGGTTGCCGGATGACCGCTGAGATCGGCTCGATGCGCATCTCCGAGGAGATCGATGCGCTTGAGGCGCAGGCGATCCGGCCCATCCCCTTCGTGGTCGGCACCCGCGTGGTGGCCGGTGTCACTGCGATCGTGCCCTTCTATCTGATGTCGCTGTGCCTGGCCTACCTCGCCTCACGGGTGGTGGTCAGCGTCGCCTACGGGCAGTCCGCCGGGGCCTACGACCGTTACGTCGAAGCCTTCGTGAGCCCGGTGGACGTGCTCTATTCGACGATCAAGGTGATCGTCTTCGCCGTGGTGGTGATCATCGCGCACACGTACTACGGCTTCTTCGCCAGCGGTGGTCCGGAGGGAGTCGGCATCGCCTCGGGCCGGGCGATCCGCGCCAGCCTGGTCCTCATCGTCACCTTCGATATGCTTCTCTCCCTTGCGTTCTGGGGCCTGAACTCGGGGCTGAACTTCGCATGAGGGGTGGTCGTGAACCGTCGGCGTCGACGCTGCGCAACCGGGGCCTGATCACGGTCGCGGTGCTCGCGGTGGTCATCGGACTCGTCGCCTGGAACCCCTTCGCCAGCGACGACCGGGTGCGTTTCTCGATCGTCGCTCCGACTCTCCCGGACGGGATCCGCGAGGGCGTGCCGGTGGACGTCCGCGGCGAGACCGTCGGCGAGGTGTGCGACCTGGACCTCTCTCGGCAGGACAGCACCCGCGTGGTGGTCTGCGTGGAGCCGTCGGCGACGCCGGAGCTGACCGACGAGGCGGCCGTCAGCTTCGTCTCCCGGAACCTGTTCGGCTCGGATGCCCTGCGGCTCACTCCCACCGGCGTCGGCCGGCCGATCTCGGCCGGCAGCACCCTCGCCCTGCCGCAGGCCCCGGCGGACTATACGATCACCGCCACCGTACGCAGTGCCGGTGCGTTCACTCTGCCGGTGCTCACCCCCGAACTGAGCGGTCTGCTCAACCAGGTCAGCGACACCACCATCCGGCTGGCACCGTTCCTCACCGCGGCCACGATCACCCTGCAGACCATGGACCGCGGCCACGCCACCGACCTGACCGGAATGCTTCCGGTGCTCGCCGATGCATTCGACGGTGTCAGTGCATCCGCCACCGGCGGCATCGATGCGCTGCAGACGGTGATCGGCAACCGGCTGCTCGCCGACGACGATTACACCGGCCGCGTGGCGGACATGATCGCCCACATCGGCGCCCTGTTCTCCGACCTGGGATCGCTGTTCAACGGCATGAGCGGTCTGGGCGCGACGATGGATGTGATGACGGCCTTCACCACCCCGCTGACCGTCGCACTCCGCGACGTGACCCCGGCGCAGGTGAGCACCCTCATCGATCACCTCGGGGGCGTCTTTCACCGGGATCCGGTGAGCGGCAAGACGATTCTCGACGTCGAAGCAGATTTGGACGTGGTGCCGGGAGCGGCTGCACCGCTGAACCTGCTGCTAGCCGGAAAGGGGGCGGGCTCGTGAGAACGCCGTCGGCCGCCGTCAAACGGATTCTCCTGGTTCTGGCCGTGGTGATCCTGGCCGTCTATGCCATCGTGCAGGCCATCAACCGTCCGGTCAGTGGCGATGTATATACCTACCGGGCCGAGTTCACCGACGTCTTCGGTCTCCGGGAGAACGGCGACGTCCGGGTGCGTGGAGTTCAGGTGGGCAAGGTCGTCGACATCAGCCTGCAGCGATCCGGGGCGGCCCGCGTGGAATTCACTGTGCGGAGCCGGGATCGGCTCACCGACCAGGACGAGCTGGCCATCCGCTTCCAGAACCTGGTGGGCCAGAGATATCTGGCGATCCTGCGGCCCGGCGAGGAGGCTCGAGCCGACAGCGGCGAGGCCGTACCCGCGCCGGGGACGGCGACTCCGCTCGATCCGGGTGTGTTGATCCCGGCCGACCGCACCTCCGGTTCCTTCGACATCACCAGGCTGTTCAACGGCCTGCGGCCGATCCTGCAGGGTGCCGACCCCGCCGTGTTCAACACCTTCGCCGACAACATGATCAAACTCCTCCAGGGCGAGGACGGCGTGGGAGTGGGCGATGTGCTCGGCGATGTGGAGAAGCTCAGCGCCTTCGCCTCCGACAAGAGCCGGATGATCCGGGTGATCATCACCAATCTGGGCGTGGTCGCCGACCAGCTGCAGGGCAAGTCGTCGATCATCGAGAACCTGATGGGCAACATGGAGATGCTCTTCAACACGCTCGAGGGAAACCTGGAACTGCTCAAAGGTGCCTTCGGCGAGGGGGCGCGGGTCTTCCCGCCGATCGTCGAGGTGATGAAGAGCACCTTCGATCTGTCACTCGGCGGACACGATCACGTCCGGGATCGGCTGATGGAACTGATCCCCGACACCGATGCGCTCGCCGCATCGATCTCGGTGGTGCCGTCCCTGATGGCCGCCGTCAACGGCAGCCTCGACCAGCTCAACGGCCGACCGCACTGCTCCCACGGTCAGGTGCCTCTGCCGCCGATGGGCGAGGTGCTCATCGGGGGAAAGAAGGTGACGCTGTGCAAGGCATGAAACGCTTGCAGGCCTTCGCCGTTCAGGACGAGACCGATCCGCGCACCGAGGTGCTGTGGGCGCTCGCCGCACTCGTCGTGGTGGTGGTGCTGACGGTGGTGCTCGCCGTGGTGTACCTGCGACCGCCCGGCCGCGTGGAGTACCGCGCCCGGCTCGAGGAGAGCGGCGGCGTGGTGACCGGCACCGAGGTCCGGGTGGCCGGCATCCCGGTCGGCAAGGTCGTGGACGTGACCCTGCGCGACGATCGTGTCGACGTGCGCATGGCCGTCGAGGACACGGTCTTCATCGGCGACCAGACCTCCCTGCAGGTCCGCATGCTCACCGTGGTCGGCGGCGCCTATGTGGCGCTGCTTCCGGCCGGGGTGCAGCCGTTGGGCTCCGCAGCCATCCCGGCGGCGCGCACCAGCATTCCCTACTCGACGTCCGAGGTGCTCAACGCCGCCGCACAGACCGTCGAGGACATCGACGCGATGAAGCTGCGCCGGGCCGCGGTGCGGGTGACCGACTCGCTGGACTCGGCACCGGGAGCGGTCCGCTCGATCGCCGACGACGTGGAGACGCTCACCGCCCTGCTCGACGAACAGCAGGGCCAGGTCACCGCGCTGGCGTCGCTCGGGGCGGAGTACACCTCGCAGCTCGCGGCGCAGCAGGACATGCTCGAGCAGATGATCCAGCGGATCCGGGCGGTGCTGCCGGTGATGATCGGCTACAAGGACCGCGGCATCCTCACCTACGACGCGCTCGGCGAGATGGTGTTGTATGTGGGCGACATCCTCGGAGATCCGTACATGAAACGGTTGAAGATGCCGCTCGAGGAGCTGGTGCGTCGGCGACGGCCACCAAGGACACCGCCGAACGGATGGGCTCGGCGATCGATTCGCTCAAACAGCTCGTCGACGGGCTGTCCGCGGTGGCGCACCCGGGCGGCCTCCGGGTGGACTTCGGCGAGCAGGTCGGCGACGACTCGGCGATCTGCATTCCGATTGCGGGGCGCTCATGCTGAAACGTTCCGGGAGGACCGGCGCCCTCTTCACGGCGGTCGTGGTGGCGCTGCTGGTGATCGGTGCCGCGATGGTCTACGTGCGCTACTCCGATCGCGACACCCGCGCACTGTGCGCCGAGCTGCCGGATTCCGCGGGTCTGTACCCGGGCAACGCGGTCAACATCCGCGGCGTCAAAGTCGGTGAGGTGAAGAAGGTTTCGCCGTCGCCGGGGAAGGTCACCGTCGAGATGGCGGTGCGGGACCGGCCGCTGAGCGCCGATATGAAGGTGGTCGCTGTGAACAACTCGGTGCTGGCCGATCGCCGCCTGGAGCTGGTGGACGTGGTGCCGCACGGCGGTGCGGAACTGCCCGGCGACCGTTGCGTCACCCGCGCCTACACGCCCATCTCGGTGAGCACCGCATTCCAGTCGTTCACCGACATGTTCGACGAGATCGGTGGCGCCGCAGACGATTCCGCGAAGCCGGTGACTGAGCTGATCGAGGCCGCCGACAGCCAGTTCGAGGGCGCCGGTCCGGACCTGAGCCGGATCCTGACGAACCTGTCCGGATTCATGTCCGACCCGGACGAGTTCCTGTCGCAGATGCGCACCGTCTTCGACAATCTCGCAGTCCTCACCGATGTCGCCGGCAACAACTGGGATGCGCTCGAAGACATCGGCCGGAACGCTGCGGACCTCACCTACTTCATGGGCAAGCTCTTCGAGAGCTTCATCTACATCTTCGACGGTCTCGGAGAGTCCGGTCCGGGCCTCGACCACCTGCTCACCAAGGTGGCCACCCCGATGCTCGACATGACCGACGACTTCCTTCCGGTCATCCAGGTGGGCCTGGACCGGGTGGACGATCTGACCGCCATGCTCAAGGAGATGCCGGGGATCGCCAAGGGGATCCAGACCTCGCTCGACCGGAAGACCGGCGGCCTGAGGATCGGTGTCCGCGGCCCTTCGGTGGTCGCGGACACTCCGGATGCGGCCACCCTGTGCCGGATGATGAACGCCGCCGACGCCGGCAGCTGTGATCCGCGCGGGTAAGGCCGCGGTGGTGGACCTGAGCTCGCTGGTCACCCGGGCCGTGCAGGGGAAGGCCGGCCGATGAGACGTGGACTGGGCACCGTGCTGTGCGTGCTGGCGGTGGTCGCCGCAATGGTCGCCGTGATCGCCGGCCGCGGCTACAACCCGGCGAACATGCTGCCGCGGCTCACTGCGTCGTCGGGATCGCGCACGCTCTACGTCGACTTCGTCTCGGTGGTGAATCTGCCGCTCGGCGCCCGCGTGCTGTCCCGGGGTGCGCAGATCGGCACCGTCGAGGACATCGAGCTGGTGCCCGACGCCGCCCGGCTCACGCTCGGCATCGAACCCGAGGTGACGCTGCCGGTGGGCACCAGGGCGGAGCTGCGGCAGCTGACCATGCTCGGTGACATCTACGTGGCGCTGACCCCGCCGGCGGGTGGGCAGAACGGCGCGCGGCTCGGCGACGGCGATGTGATCGGCCTCGGCGACTCGGATCCCGGACCGCAGATCGAGGACATCATCACCCATCTCGCCGACTTCATGGCCGGCGGCTCCATCATGCGGGTGCAGGATGCGATCCGGCAGGTCAACGATGCGGTGGACATCCACGATGTGAACCTGCCCGCCGCATCGGCCACCGGCGCGCAGACCATCGAGGACCTGGCGGCGGGGACCTCGGAGCTGAGCGCGATGATCGACTCGCTCGATGCGGCCGCGGGGGAGATCGCCGCCGATCCCGCAGAGCTGGGCTATGCCTTCGGTCCGGCCGGACACACCGGTCTCGATGCCGTGTTCAACGCCGTCAATGAGGGCTTCAAACTGGTGGCCGGATCGAGCCGGCTGGCGTTCGGTCTCAGCTGGCTCACACCGCGTCTGGCGCAGCTGAACCCCTTCATGGACAAACTCGTTCCGCTGCTCCGGTCGTACTCGGCGCACTCGACCCAGTTCAACGGGAACGCCGGTGCACTGATCGACCTGACCGAGAACACGCTCGTCCCCTTCGCCCGGAACGGCGGCGTCTCACTGGAGAAGATCACACTCTCCGGCGATGACGAGGTCACCGGCTCGGTGATCGCCGTGCTGCGGATGATCGGGGCGCTGCGATGACCGTGCGTGCGGGAATCTCCATACTGGCCACCGTCGCCGTGCTGGTGGGATCGCTGGTCTACCTGGCCGGCTCGGTGCTGCGGGTGCAGACCTTCACGGCGCAGACCCGGCTCTCGGTGGCCGCGCCGCAGAGCAACGGCCTGCACGCGGGCTCGGCGGTGGTGTACCGGGGTGTGCCGATCGGCCAGGTCAGCGACGTCTCATATGCCGGTGGCGGGGCGGTGAAGATCGACCTCGGCTACGACGCCGACTACCGGATCCCGGTGGACACCGAGCTGGTGATCGAGAACCAGTCGATGCTCGGTGAGACCGCGATCTACTTCCAGCCGCGCACCGATTCCGGTCCCTACATCGACGGCAGCGCCTCGCTCACCGCCCGGATCGTCGAGGTGCCGGCGTCGGTGCCCGAGCTGCTCGGTTCGGCGCAGACCCTCCTCGACCAGGTGGATCCGAGCCTGGTGAGCCGACTGGTCGAGACCCTCGAGCAGGCGCTGGAGGGCACTACGGGGGCGGTTCGGGCGCTGACACCGGCGGCGCAGGTGCTCGCGGCCACCATGATCTACTCCGAGCCCGCGCTGGTGAAGATCCTGCGGAACAGCTCGACGATGATGGCCGACGGTGCGTGGATCGGTCCGGCCCTGCGGCCGACCAAGAAGGAACTGCGCGTGGCCGGGAAGCACCTGCGCGATGTGATCACCCACGTCAAACCGTTCGCGGATTTCACCGACGGCGGCCGGGTCATCGCTGAGCGGTGGAAGCCGGCGCTCGAGAAGTCCGCGGCCACCGTCGGTCTGCTGGTGCCGCCGATCGGCCGGCTCGCGCAGGTGCTCACCCCGGCCGCACAGGAGTCGGGGGCCGCGATGCTCGGCACGCTCAACGTCGCCACTCTGCTGACCGCAGCCATGCAGGCGCTGCCCGGGGATGCACTGCGTCTCTCGGTGGACCTGCCGAAGTAGGAATGAGAATCGATGTCGCATACGCCCGATCGCCGAGACGACGCCGCCGAGTCCGGCCCGGCCGAGCTCTCCACGCCGGCCGCAGCCGAGCCGGAGTCCACCACGGATGCGGAAACCGCCGGGGCGCAGACGGAAGCAGCCGAGGAGCAGACGGAAACCGCTGTGGCCCAGAAGGAGACAGCTGAGACCGAGTCCGGCCCGGTGGGCGCCGAGAAGAAGAAAAAGAAGAAGCGCAAGCGGGACGAGGCCGCGCGGCTCGAGCAGGCCCGGCAGGAGGCCGTCGCACAGGCCGAGGCCGATCGGCTGCGGCGGGAGAAGGAACGGTCGCCCGTCAGCAGGCTGCGCGAGTACCTCAATCCGCGTCGGCACCCGGTCGTCGTCACCATGACGGCGCTGTGCGTGACCGCACTGGTCGCCATGTCGGTGCTGGCCTGGCTCTTCACCGACCGGGACACTCGACTCTCGGATCTGCAGCGGCTCGACCGGGACAAGGCGGCTGCCGAGAAGGTGGCCGGCGACTACGCCGCCGCGGCGGCCACCCTGAGCTATCAGGACCTTCCGGGCTGGGCGGAGACGCTCAAGCGGGGTACGGCGAGCGAGCTGAGCTCCCGGTTCGACACCGCAGTGAAGACGGTGACGCCGCTGTTCCAGGAGGTGCAGTGGTCGCAGACCGGCACCCTGATCGCCGCCACGACCGTTGACGTGCGCGCCGACCGGCAGTTCGTGGTGCAGGTCTTCGTCGACACCAAGCTGACCAGCACGCAGAACCCGTCCGGACTCAACATCATCACCCCGTACACGATCACCCTCGACCGTGACGAGAACTGGCTGATCACCGATGTCGCGGACATCGCCGGGGTCGCCCAGGACGGGTCGATCGGCGCAGGCGTGCCCGATCTGACGGGGACCGGCGGGCAGGGAGACCGGTCCGGTGGGCAGGGCACGGAGCAACCCGCCCCGACACCGTGACGGCCGCTGAGCCGGCGCCGCCGGTGACCGGGCGCCGGGCGGGGGCGATCGCCGGGGCGCTCGTCCCGGGGGCGGCCGTCGCCGCGGCTGCGGCACTGCTGCTGCCGTGGGCACGGGTCACCGGATCGTCGATCCCCGACACTGCGGATCCGGCGCAGGAGCAGGTGGCCCGGGCCGGGGCGCCGCAGGAGTTCACGGCCAGGGGCGCCTCCGGAACGGTGGGGGCGCTGCTGCTGGTGGTGTGCTGCGCACTGGTCGCGGTGGCGCTGTGGCGGTTGAGCCCGTCGTACCGGCCGTACGCCGCGGGGTACCTGGTGATCATCGGTGCGGCCCTCGGTGGTGCCGCGGCGCTGTGGTTCCTGCTCGACGAGCAGCGGCGGGAGGAGCTGTTCGGTTCGTCTGTGCTGTTGCAGGCGGACACGATGGCGGTGACCGTGTGGCCGTGGGTGACGCTGGTCTGCTTCGCCGTCGCCGGCGCGGCGGGCGTGCTGCTGGTTCCGGGGCGCGGCGAGACCGTCCGGACCGCGGGGACGGCGTAGCGCAGCCGCCCGGACCGCCCGGGGTCAGTTGTGCGGCACGTCGGTGGACAGGCCACCGTCCATCACGAACTCGGCGCCGGTGGCGTACGAGGACTCGTCGCTGACCAGGAAGACGATGAAGGTGGCGACCTCGCTGGGTTCGGCCTGGCGCCCCATCGGCACCTTCACCATGCCCTCGGGCAGGCCCTCGGTCATCGGAGTGCGGATCAGGCCCGGGTGGATGGAGTTGACGCGCACATTGTGCGGGGCGAGTTCGAGGGCGGCCGACTTGGCCAGGCCGCGCACCGCCCACTTGGAGGCGACGTAGCCGTGCGCCCACGGGCTGCCGCGCAGACCTTCCACCGACGAGACGTTGATGATGGAACCGCCGCCGGCGGCGATCAGCGGCTCGGTGACGGCCCGGATACCCAGGAAGGTGCCGGTGAGGTTCACGTCGATGATCTGCCGCCACTTGTCCACCCGGAACTTCTGGATCGGCGCACCGTTGACGATGCCGGCGTTGTTCACCAGAGCGGTGATCGTGCCGAATTCGCGGATGGTCGTCTCCACGGCGGTGGTCCAGTCGTCCTCACTCGTGACGTCGAGATGCAGGTAGCGGGCCGACGGCCCGATCTCCGCGGCGAGCGCCCGTCCCTCGTCGTCGAGCACGTCGCCGATGAGCACCTTGGCGCCCTCGGCGACGAGTGCCCGCGCATGCTCGGCACCCATGCCCCGAGCGCCGCCGGTGATGATCACGACCTTGTCGTCTACACGTCCCATGGGCAGAAACATACCTGCTGAAACCATTAATGAGAACAAGTTCTACCTATTGCCGGAGGGTTCGTGTTCTACTGAACTGGACACCAGTCCAAACAGATGTACATCTACCTGCGGCGATAGCCTGCGAGGCTGTCGCCGGGGGTGAGGAGGATGCTTTTCATGACAATTCGTGTCGGGCACGTCGGGACCGGGAACGCCGGGCGCATCGGCTTGACGCAGCTCATCGAGGATCCCCGTTTCGAACTGGTAGGCCTGTGCGTCTCGACGCCGGAGAAGGTGGGCAGGGACGCCGGCGAACTCGCCGGGGCCGGGGTGCACACCGGGATCGCCGCCGTGCACACCCTCGACGAGCTGATCGCGGCCGGGCCGGAATGCGTGGTCTACTGCGCGATGGGTGACATCCGGCCGGTGGAGGCGTTCGAGGACTGCCGCAGACTGCTGGCCGCCGGGATAGACGTGGTGGGCACCTCGCCGGTCGGCCTCGTCTATCCGTGGGGCGTCATGCCCGACAAGGCGATCGACAAACTGCAGGCCACCGCACGGGAGGCGGGGACGAGCATCTTCATCAGCGGGGTGGATCCGGGGTTCGCCAACGATCTGCTGCCCTTCGCGCTGGCCGGGACGTGTCAGCGCGTCGAGCAGGTCCGGTGCATGGAGCTGGCCGACTACGCCACCTATGACGGTGCGGCGGTGATGTTCGAGGTGATGGGCTTCGGCAAGCCGCTCGAGGAGACGCCGATGCTCTTCCTGCCCGGGGTGCTGGGGATGGCGTGGGGGACCACGCTGCAGATCCTGGCGAAGGGTTTCGGGGTGACGATCGACGAGGTGCTCGAGCGGCACGAGAGCGAGCCGGCGCCGGAGTCGTTCGACATCGCGGCGGGCCGGATCGAGAAGGGCACGCGTGCGGCGGTGCGCTTCGAGATCGTCGGCGTGGTGGAGGGGCGCGAGGCGATCGTGGTCGAGCACGTCACCCGGCTGCGGCCGGATCTGCGGCCGGACTGGCCCCGGCCGCACCACGGTGAGGGCGCCTACCGGGTGGAGATCACCGGTGAGCCGTCGTACGTCGTGGACGTCACGCCGTCGAGCACCCGGGGCGATCACAATCATGCGGCCATCGCCGCCGGCGTGAGCCGGGTGGTCAATGCGATTCCGGCGGTGCGCCGGGCCGAGCCGGGGATCCACACCACTCTGGACATGCCGCTGATCACCGGACCGGGTCTGACAGCTCCGCGCTGACCCCGCTCCGGCGCCGACCCGAGAAACTTGGGCGACCTGACCGACCCCTGAGGTCGGTCAGGTCGCCCAAGTTCTGCGCCGTACGCTAGGCACCGGCGGCGTCGGACGGTGCGCTAGTCTGGAACGCCAGGGAAGCGTGGCAGAGCGGCCGAATGCACTCGCCTTGAAAGCGAGCAGGTGTAACAGCCTCGGGGGTTCAAATCCCTCCGCTTCCGCAGGGATTGGCCCTGGTCAGAGCATATATCTGGCCGGGGTTATTCTGTTCCAGAGGGGACTTCGGATGTGGTGGCGGGGGTGCTTCTGTGCTAACGGTGCGCTAAGGGCTGCGAGTACGGATTGTTCACCGAGTGCTTGTGGTTCTTGACGCCGATCTTCGCGAAGTGATCGGCGGTGGTGCCGTAGGCCTTCATGTGCTCGCGTCCGGCCGCACCGAACATCCACGGCGCGGGCGGGAACAGGACCTCGGAGATCTCGCGAAGATGGGCATGCACTCCTCCCCGACAGGCGAGCTGTTCTTCGACCGCGTGGAACAGCTCGCGCGCGACGCCAAATCGCTGATGATCTACGCCGGCAGCAACGAGATCCAGGTGACCCACGTCGCCAAGGCTCTCCGCGGCTCTGATCGAAGGTAACCGGTGTGATCACTGAATCGCGCCGACGCGCCGGCTCGGTCGACACGAAGACCCTCACCGTCGACGGCACCGGGCCCACGATCCTGCTGCTGCACGGCTTCGGCGACAGCGCCGAGACCTGGCGCGGCGCCCTGCCCCTGATCGAGCGCGCCGGCTATCGCGCGGTGGCCGTCGACATGCCCGGCTTCGGCGTCACCGCTCCGCTCGGCGCCGGTCCCGTCCCGCCCCGATGGGACCACGTCGTCGACGCGATGCTCGAGGAGCACGGGCCCGCCGTACTCGTCGGAAACTCGCTCGGCGCAGCGACGGCGATCCGCGCCGCCGCCCGTCGGGGGGACTCGGTGCGTGCGGTCGTCGCCCTCGACGATCCGGTCCTCGCCGCGCATCGGGGAATGTCGTTCGCACGGTCTCCGCGGGTACTCAACGCCGTGCAGTGCTCGCACGTGTTGGCCCGGTTGCCCCAGCCGGTGAGGCGCTGACTCGTGCGGGCAGTGGTACCGAGCCTGCTCTATCAGCGGCGCGCACGAGCCGACCGCGCCGTGATCGACCGGTGGGTCGCGTCGATCGACTCGGCCACCTTGGACGTCTACGCGGAGCTGGTCAACCGGATCGCGTGCGAGACCGAGGCCGGCCATCCGGCGGCCGGGGTCGAGTGCCCGACGCTGATCATCCACGGTGCGCACGATCGGATCATCCCGGTGTCCGCCAGCAGATCGCTCCATGCCGCTGTACGCGGGAGCGAGTTGGTGGTGCATCAGCGTGCCGGGCACTGTCCGCAGCTGGAATATCCCGACTGGCTCGTTCACACCGTCGTCGACTTCCTCAGGCGACGCGTCATCAGTAGTTCTACGGAGGTCTGTTGAACACATCCAGAACACCCGGCCTCGCCGGGGTGCACCGCGGTGCCGCCGACCGGCTTCGCGCCGTGAAGGTCGTGGCCCGATCGGGCATGATCGACCCGACCAGTCCGTACTCGATGCTGCGGGATGCGCTCGGCATGCGTGCGTACGGACCCGTCGCCGGAGCCCTTCGGGTGGCCGCGCGCCGATATCCGGAGCGGGTGGCGCTTGCCGACGACACCCGGTCGGTGACGTTCACGCAGCTGGACCGCCGGACCGATGATCTCGCAGCGTCGCTGGTCGCCGACGGCAGAGGTGGTGGCACGACCATCGCAGTGCTGTGCCGCGATCGCTGCGCAATGGTCGAGGCGATGATGGGCGCGGCGAAAGCCGGTGCGGGCCTGGTTCTGATGAACACCGGAATGAGCCCGGTGGAACTGCGCGAGGTCTGCGCCCGGGAGTCCATAGACCTCGTGTTCCACGATGCGGAGTTCACCGACCGGCTCGCCGACGTGGGAGTCGAACGCATCGTCATCGGCGGCTCCGACGATGCGTTCGAGGGGTACGTGTCCGATGGTGCGCGACGGCCGAGTGCGCCGCGGCCCGGTCGCCCGGGCCCCTTACCATCCTCACCGGAGGCACGACGGGAACCCCGACGGGAGCCCCGCGTACCGTGCGTTCACCGCTCGTCGCGGCGCAGTTCCTGGACCGTATCCCCCTGCCGGCCCGCGGAACCTGCGTGGTGGCCGCGCCGTTGTTCCACGGCACCCGGCTCACACAGTTCCTCATCTCGCTCGCTTTGGGGACGACCAACATCCTGGTGGGCAAGTTCGACGCCGAACGGGTGCTATCACTGATCGACGAGTTCTCGGCGACCACCGTCGTTCTGGTCCCCACCATGCTCGGCCGCATTCTCGGTCTCGGTGACGAGGTGCTCGACCGGTACGACACCTCAAGCGTCTCGGTCATGTTCTGTGCCGGCTCCGCTCTGCCGGTGTGTGTCGCCGAATCCGCGGCTGAGCGCTTCGGACCCGTTCTCTACAACCTGTACGGATGGAGCGAAGTGGGTGTGGCCGCCGTCGCGACCCCGGACGATCTCGCCGAGGCCCCCGGCACCGTCGGCCGTCCTCCCGCCACTTCGGTGGTCCGCCTCTACGGACCCGGGGATCGTCCCATCACCGCGCCCGACGAGCCCGGAACGATCTATGGCGGTGGACTCCTGTCGTTCAAGGGGTACAGCGGAGGCGGACACAAGAAGACGATCGACGGTTTGCTGTCCAGCGGCGACATCGGTCATTGGGACGCCCACGGACGTCTGTTCATCGACGGCCGCGACGACGACATGATCGTCTCCGGTGGAGAGAACGTCTTTCCCGGAGAGATCGAAGAGCTGCTCTACGCACACCCGGACATCGCCGAAGCCGCGATCGCACCGGTCCCGGATGCCGATTTCGGGCAACGCCTGGCGGCATACGTGGTCCGCGCAGAAGGCTCGGCAATCGATGCCGATGCGGTTCGCCACTACGTCAAAGCCAGGCTCGCGCGGTACAAGGTGCCCCGAGACGTCGTCTTCGTCGACGCACTGCCGCGCTCATCCCTGGGAAAGCTGCTTCGGCGTGAACTGCTCGAGACGCCCGGAGACGGCGCCTGACCACGCCGCGCTGACTCCGCGCCGGCGCCCGACCCGAAAAACTTGGGCGACTTGACCGACCCCTGAGGTCGGTCAAGTCGCCCAAGTTCTGCGCCGAGTGCACCGTGTCGGCGCGACGCCACAGAACGCGGCTGAATCGCTCGGTGACGCGAGGCCCAGCGTGCAGGTTCAACGACGCTACCGTTGGCGGTGGTCGATCAGTGACTCCCGGAGCGACTGAGTCGGCGAGCTTTCAGGATGGAAGGAGCACCGGGTGCAGTGGCGCGAGCCGGCGACGGCACTGGGGGTGAGCATCATCGTGATCGCTCTACTGATCGCCCTCGGCTTCGCGGGAGTCGCGGTGCTGTCCTGGCTGCACGACGACTGCGACGATGCCGTGCCGTTGGCGGAGAGGGCCGGGCTGAGTCTCTCGTCCGGCGATGAGGTGCTCTCCTGCGAGATGCGTCCGGCCATGCCGGACTCGTCGGCGAGCCTGGAGGTGCGGACCGCCTCCGAAACGGACCGGCTGGCGCTGCTGCAGCGGTCGGGTGCCACGATCCGTTCCGGCGGTGACCGCGAACCCGGCGTGATCGAGTACGGCCGGGACCAGATCCCCACGTACACGCTGCGCATCACCTACGACGAGAACGTCGAGCACGGGCTGCTGCTGCACGTCCATGCCGCGACCATGTAGCGCCGGGCAGAGCCGTGAACCGGCCGATCGCAGGTGACGGTCACGACTCGACGGCGCGGCGTGTGGTCGAGGACGCAAGAAGAAGTAGTGGATCCTAAGGGGATACTCAGGTTAGCCTTAGTTCCGTGAAATCTCGCCTCTCTAAGGTCCGCGCTGCTGCGCTGACCGTCACCGCCGCCTTCTCCCTCGGGCTGGTCGCCGCACCGGCCTCCCATGCCGCACCCGCCAGCCCGGCGCCGGCCGTGCCGCAGCCGGCCGGCTACAGCATCCACGGCTACAACATCGGCGAGGGCAACTACCGCGGTGCCATCGACGCGCAGACCGGTGATCTGTGGTTGACCAATGTGTCGCCGATGAGCGGCGCCACCAGGTCGGTGATCTATCGGGTCAACCCGAACACGATGGACATCAAGCAGCGGATCAATGTGACGCAGAAGGCCGACACCGGCGGTCACGGCAGTGTCGCCGCTCAGTACGAGATCGGCGTGCCGAAGACCGGCAACACCGTGTGGACCACGGCCGCCGCCGCCAACGGCGGCGAGGCGAACGTGTGGGACAAGACCACCGGCCGCCGCCTCGCCAACATCGGCAACCTGCCGCATTCGCACTCGGTCGAGTTCATCGAGGACCTGCGGATCGCCGTCATCTCGGTCACCCCGGGCCTGGTCTTCTTCGACATGGACACCTTCAAGCGCCTCGGCGAGGTCAAGTACCCCTCGGGCGGCAAGCAGCTCGGTGCCGGCGTGGTGGTCACCGACGAGAGCCCGGCGGGCGCCACCGTCACCAGCACCTCGTACTACACCGACCTCACCCAGTTCCGCGTGACGCGCAGCGGTGACTCGGTCCAGGCCAAAGTCAAGTGGAACACCCGTCAGGCGATCGACGAAGGCCACGGCAGCGTGGCCGCCGACGCCCGGACCAACCGCCTGTACGTCAACAACCTGTACCAGGGCCTGTCGGTGTACAACCTGCGGACCGGCAAGCACATCGGCGATGTGAACACCGGCCCGGGCACCAACTCGATGCTCGTCTTCCAGGGCAAGCTGTACGCCGCCAACTACTTCCTCGGCTTCATCTCGGTGATCGACCAGAAGACCCTCGGCGTGACTCAGCTGATGACCACCGGACTGCTGCCCAACCAGCTCCTGGGCTGGAAGAAGAACACCTTCCTGGTGATCGACAAGGCGTCGTCCATCTCGGAACTGCCGTCCGGTCTGCTCGGCTACCCGCTGCCGCCGGTCGGCGGTGACCACATCTACAAGGTCACCAAGCACTGATCTGACCAGAACGAGCCCCGATCCCGCGCTGCGGGATCGGGGCTCGACTGCGTGTGCGGCACATCCGCGCCGAGCGCCGGGCTGCCGCTCAGGCCGATTGCGGCCGCGCCCCGTCCTCGCCGATGGCGCCGGTGGGCTCGGCGCGCGCGGTCCAGCGCCCGGCCTGCGACTCCACCCGGATCGGATGCTCGAAGGCGGCCGAGACGTTCGCCGAGGTCAATACCTGCGCCACCGGACCGGCGGCGACGATCCGTCCGTCGGCCAGCAGCGCCGCGTGGGTGGTGCCCGGCGGCAACTCCTCGAGATGGTGGGTCACCAGCACCGAGGCGAGCCGGGAGTCGACGCGTTCGAGGCGGTCGATGGTCTCGAGGAGCTGCTCCCGGGCGGCGACGTCCAGGCCGGTCGTCGGCTCGTCGAGCAGCAGTACCCGCGGATCGATGATCAGGGCCCGGGCGATCAGGGCCCGGCCGCGTTCGCCCTGGGACAGGTCGGGCCAGCGCCGCTCGGCCTTCCCGGCCAGTCCCACCTCGGCGATCAGTTCGTCGGCGCGCGCGATCTGCACCGCGGACGGCTCCCATCGGGGCGGAAGGTCCACGGAACCGTGCACTCCGGAGAGCACCACCTGGCGGATCGTCAACGGGGAGCTGAGCCGATGACGTGGATTCACGTGGCCGATCACCTGCCGCAGCGCGCGCAACTCCACCCGGCCCAGGCGCTGCCCGAGCACCTCCACCTCGCCGACCGTCGGATGCGTCACCGCGCCGATGAGCGAGAGGATGGTGCTCTTCCCGGCGCCGTTGGGTCCGAGCAGTGCCCAGTGCTCACCGGTGCGGACGGTCAGGTCCACGCCGGTGAGGATGTCCCGGCCCGCCCGCCGGAGGCCGACGCCGGTCAGCCGGATCACGGGGGTGCCGGTCATCGCAGCGCCTGCTTGAGCGTCGACAGATGAGCCCGGCTGGTTTCGGCGGTCAGTTCCGGATCCCGTTGCGCCACAGCGTCGGCCAGGCGAGCGTGGGCCGGTTGGTCGTCGGCGCAGAGCGAGGCGGACTGCAGCCTGAGCAGGTCGATCATCGCCCGGCGGATCCGCGGGACGAAGCCGTCGAAGAGGTCGAGCAGGACGTCGTTGTGGGCTGCGGCGACCACGGCGCGGTGAAAGGCCATGTCGGCATCGACGTAGTCGTCGACGGACAGACCGTCGGCGGCGCGGCCGGCCAGAGCGCGGCGGATGGTCCGCAGGTCGGCGGGTGTCCGGCGTTCGGCGGCCAGCTTCGCCGCCTCGGTCTCGATCGCGATCCGGCCCTCGACCACGGAGAGGATCGATGCCCGCCGGAGCACCTGGTCCCAGTCCTCGACCACGTCGATCGCGGTGACGAAGACGCCTGCACCCTGGCGGGGGTCGAGCACGCCTTTGCCGGCGAGTTCGCGGATCGCCTCGCGCACCGTGGAGCGGCCCACCCCGATCTGGGCGGCCAGTGTGGTCTCGCCGGGCAGCTTGTGGCCCAGCGGCCATTCTCCGGCCCTGATCCGGTCGAGCAGGATGTCCGCGACCTGCGTCGCCAGCGGACTGCGCTGCACCGCGCTCACCATCGGTGTCTCCTGATGTCTCGAATGACTGTCGGAGGCACTGTATCAACCCCTTGCAACGGAATAACCTGCAGGTGGGGGATATTGACCAGTCGTCTTGTCTGAGGAGTATGACTCGTTTGAGAGGTCAGTTGCCTGAGGAGTCCCGGCCGCACTGCCGGGCCGGATCGGTCCGGCAGTGCGGCGCGGGGTCAGCTCGCTGAGCCGGCCTCCGTGGCGGCGGGCACCTCCACCAGCCGGCCGGTCGCGACGTCGTAGATGTAGCCGTAGACGGGGATGCCGGCGGGGACGAGCGGGTGCGCCTTGATTCGCCGGACGTCTTCGGTCACCGACTGCGCCTGATCGGCGATGGTCAGCCAGTCGATGTAGTCGGCCTCCCGCGACCCCGGCCCGATGCCGACATCGCGGAAACCGTCGGCGCCGAGCTCGGCGGTCTCGAGGCTCGCGGCCAGCAGATCGCGGATCACCTCGTCGGTGAAGTACTCCATACCGCAGTCGCTGTGGTGGATGACGAACCACTCCTTGGTGCCGAGCAGTTTGTACGAGATGACCAGCGAGCGGATGGCATCGTCGCTGGCCCGGCCACCGGCATTGCGGATGACGTGGGCGTCGCCCTCGGCCAGGCCGGCGTACTTCGCCGGGTCGAGCCGGGCGTCCATACAGGTGAGGATGGCGAAGCCGCGCGCCGGCGGCAGTGCGAGATCGCCTTTGTCGCCGAAGCTCTCGGCATAGGCGTTGTTGGCGGACAGGACTTCCGGAAGGACGGACACGATCGGCTCCGAGCAGGGTGCGTTGTGGGCGGGGACATAGTGCCCGGCAAGCATAAGTACTGATCAGACGCGGACAGAAGACCTGAAACCAGGCTGGTTCTTAGGCTTCCGCGGATCGTCGGCCGGTGCGCGAGAGGTCAGTACACGTCCCGCTGGTACCGGTTCGCGGCGGTGAGGGCGTCGAGGTACTCGCGGGCCTGCGCCGGGGAGAGCCCGCCGTGCTCGGCCACGATCTCGGTCAGTGTCACGTCGACGTCGGCGGCCATCGCCGTGCGGTCACCGCACACGTACAGGTGCGCGCCGCCGGACAGCCAGCGGTACAGCTCGGAACCGTTGGCGCGCATGAGATCCTGCACATACCGCCGTTCCGGCTGGTCCCGGGAGAAGGCCAGATGCAGCTCACGGAGATGTCCGGAGCTCCGCCAGCCCTCGAGCTCTGACTCGTAGAGGTAATCGGTGGCGCGGTTGCGGTCGCCGAAGAAGAGCCAGTTCGGGCCGGTCGCCCCGCGGGCGGCCCGGTCGGCGAGGAAGCCGCGGAACGGGGCCAGACCCGTTCCCGGGCCCACCATGATCATCGGTGCGGTGTGATCGTCGGGCGGTGCGAACGCCGGGTTGGGAACCGGACGGACGTCGAGGCGCTCGCCCTCGCGGATCTGATCGGCGAGGAAGGTCGAGCAGACGCCGCCCCGGGACCGATCCTCACGCGTCCAGCGGGGTACGGCGACAGTCAGGTCGACCCGGGACGGGTCGTCGGCCGGACTCGAGGCGATCGAGTAGATCCGTGGCGCCAGAGGTCCCAGCAGTCCGAGCACCCGCTCCGGGTCCCAGATGCGATCGCTGTCGATGTTCAGCAGATCCAGCACGTCCATGCCGGCCAGCGCCTCGGTGAGCCGATGGTCCGGGCGGCTCAGGACCGTACGGAGTGCGGCCGAGCCGGTTTCGGCGGCGACGTGGTCGAGCAGTCCCCGCCCGGGCCGGCCGATGTCCTTCCGGCGGGACAGCAGCGTCGCCACCGGTTCGGTCTGCCCCGCCGGGATCGTCTGCGGATCCATCCGGAGACGATCACACAGGGCACTGACCAGGGACGGTGCGTTGCGGGGCAGGACGGCGAGGCCGTCGCCGGGGGTGAACGAGATCGAGTCGGGATCGATCTCGAGGGTCAGGTGCCAGACCTCCTTGGTCGACGCCGGGCCGGTCAGGCGCCGACGTGCCCGGACCGTCGCGCTCTGCCAGGACCGTTCGGTGAGCCGGCCGGTGCCCACCGCGGGCAGGTCGTCGGCGCTGCCCAGGCCGAGCCGCTCGTAGACGATCCGGGTGATCGCCTCGATCCAGCCGGCCGCCGCGGCGTCGAAGTCGGCGTCGCAGTCGCGGCGCTCGAGCAGCCGCTGCCCGCCGAGTTCTTCGAGCCGGGCGTCGAGGGTCCGGCCGGCGCCGCAGAAGTGCTGGTAGCTGCGATCGCCGAGGGCGAGGACGGCGAATCCGGTGCCGCCGGTCAGGGCCGTGCCGTCGGTTCCGCCGAGTGCGGCCACGAATCCCTGTGCTGCCGTGGGGAAGTCGCCGTCACCGGTGGTCGAGCAGATGACGGCCACCGTCTTCATTGCGGCGAGATCGGCCGGGCCGACGTCCTCGAGTCCGATCGAGACGATATCGGCGCCGACCCCGACCAGGGACTCGGCGAGCGCGTCGGCGATGTATTCGGCGTTGCCGGTCTGCCCGGCGAAGAGGACATAGGCGGTGGTGTCCGCGGCGGACGGATCCACGCGGCCGCCCGCGTCGCCGGCGACGATCACCGGTGCGGGCGGTTGCACCAGGTACTGCGGCGGATTGAGCCGGGCGTGGGCCGAGCGCAGCAGGGCGAGGGTCGCGTGGTGGACGGGAGCGGTGAGCGCCGGCATGGTCACGGCACCTGCGTCGGGCGAAGCATCAGGCCGCCGACCGGGGTCAGGGTGGGGGTGTTGGCCACCTTGAGACGGGTGTCGGGGGTGGTCTCCATCCGGAACCGGCCGAGCAGGGTAGCCGCGACGGCATGCGAGACGGTGAGCCCGAAACGCTGCCCGAGGCAGATCCGGGCGCCGCCGCCGAACGGCACGTATGCGCCCTGCGGGATCGTCGCGCGGTTCTCCGGGGTGAAGCGGTCGGGGCGGAACGACTCCGGATCGTCCCAGAGCTCCGGCAGGTGATGGGTGATCCACGGCAGGTAGTTCACCGGTGTGCCTGCCGGAATGCGGTGGCCGCCGATCGTCACATCGCGGGCCGCCTGGCGCGCGCCGATCCACACCGGCGGATACAGGCGCAGCGTCTCGTCGATGGACGTCGACAGCCGGGGGATCGAGCCCATCAGGTCCCCGAAGCCGAGGTGCAGCGGGGTGCCGGGTGCGCGGCGGCCGGCGATCTCGCGGATCTGTGCGCGCACGCCGTCCTGAATGGTGGAGTTGCGCGCCAGCTCGTACATCAGGAAGGCCAGTGTCGAGCTGGTGGTGTCGTGCCCGGCGAAGAGGAGCGTCATCACCTGGGAGGCGATCTCCTCGTCGGTGTAGCTGCTGCCGTCGTCGAAGGTGGTCTCGACCAGAATGCTGACCAGGTCGGCGCCGGGTTCGGGCCGGGCCCGGGTGACGGCGATGTGGTCGGCGACGATCTTCTCGAGCACCTTCTTGGATTTCTGCATGGCGTGCCAGGCGCTGCCGGGGCCGCGGAGCAGCCGCCCGAAGTTCCCGCCGAAGGCGGCCAGCGCCGTCTCGAAGTGTTCGGCGGCCAGGGCGGCGGTGGCCTCCTGACTCTCGTCGAAGCCGACCAGGGCGCGCATGGCGATGCGCATGGTCAGGTCGCGGGCCCATGCGTTGACGTCGACGGCCGCTCCCGGTTCGAGCGCGTCGACGGCGGCAGCGGCCTCGGCGAAGATCAGCGCGAGGTGCTCCTCCATGCGTGCGCGGTGGAAGGCCGGGTCCATCAGCCGGCGGGCCCGGTCGTGCAGTTCGCCGTCGGAGGTCAGGATCCCCAGGCCCAGTAGTGCGGACATCTCGCCGAAGGCGCCGCCGCGCCAGTTGAAGGCGTCGGCCTTGTCCACCTGGATCTCGCGGATGGCCTCGGGGGCGGTGACCATCACCATCAGCTGAGGACCGGCAGGCACGGTGAAGACGCCGCCGAAACGCCGATGGCAGTCGACGAGGGTGGCGACCGGGTTGCGCATGAGCTGCAGCTGGAAGCCGAGCTTGCGCCACGGCACACCCGGCGGGAGCCGGCTGGCGTGCTCGACGTTGAACAGCACGTCCCGGACCACTTTGCCGACGGGGTTCTGCGGCGGCGCCGGATCGGGTTCGCGGCGGCTGCCGGCGGGATCCGGCGCCGAGGCCCGATCGCGGGCGGATGTGCGCGCAGCTGTCTCGACGGTCATCGAACCTCCCGGGTGATCTCGACCACATCGAATCGTGACAACGAGCGTAGCTGACTACGGGTGTATTCAAAAGGGGTGTGGTGCGGGAACTCCGCCGAGGATCAGCGGCCGTGGCCGGCTGCGGCGAGGGTGGTGCCGATGGTGAAGTCGGTGAGGTGGTCGACGAGCTGATCGCGGGTGATGTCGAGCCTGCCGTCGGCGACGCCGAAGATGGTCTCGAGTGCGCCGCCGGCCAGAAAGAGGGTGAGCGCGGACGAGCCCTGCTCGGGGGCGGGGACGGAGACAGGGTCGGCGTTGATCGAATCGACCAGGCGCAGCACGATGTCGAGCCGTTTGCGCTGCAGGGACGGGTCGCCGGCGCCGACCGCGGCGATCAGCGCCGTTCTCCGGGGGTCGTCGAGGATGGCGTCGATGGCCGCCGACAGTCCCCGGTGGATGCGTTCCCGCGGCGGCGCGTCCTGCGCAGCCGACACGGCCTCGGCGCCGGCGGACAGGACGGTGTCGGCGACGTCGTCGAGAAGAGTGGAGAAGAGCTCGTCGAGATTGGCGAAGCTCTCGTAGAAGTAGCGCGACGTCAGGCCCGCACGGCTGCAGATGCCGCGGACGCTCGCCGAGCCGAAGCCGGCCTCGGTCACCTGGTCGAGGGCGGCGTCGATCAGCTGGGTCCGACGCCGAGCCCGTCGCTCGTCGGCGGACTCACCGAGAAACTGCCGCTGCCGGCCCATGCGTCCACACTCTCACATCCGCCGCCGCGGCCGGAGTTTCCGCCGGAGGAGGCGGTGTGCGTCGGATGGGCGCGACGTGCGACCGGCGACATATGCGTGATCGCGAGTACGTTGGGAGGCACAAGCCGATCCCCGGAGGAGTGCCATGCCCGACGTCGCCGCCTATGCCATCGATGCGCCTGACGGCCGCTACACCAAGACCACCATCACCCGCCGCGAACCCGGTCCCACCGAGGTCTACTTCGACATCGCGTACGCGGGCATCTGTCACTCCGACATCCACACCGCACGCGGCGAATGGGGCCGGGTCCACTACCCGCTGGTCGCCGGGCACGAGATCGCCGGCGTGATCAGCCGGGTCGGGTCCGAGGTCACCGAGTTCGCGGTGGGCGACCGGGTGGGCGTGGGCTGTTTCGTCGACTCGTGCGGCGACTGCGAGCAGTGCCGGGCCGGCGAGGAGCAGTTCTGCACCTCCACGCCGGGAGCGGTGTTCACCTACAACAGCATCGGGCGCGACGGCCTGCCGACGGCCGGCGGCTATTCCAAGGGCATCACGGTCGAACAGGACTACCTGGTCCGGATCCCGGACTCGGTGCCGCTCGAGCACGCCGCCCCGCTGATGTGCGCGGGTATCACCACCTACAACCCGCTCAAGCGATGGGGTGCCGGTCCCGGCAAGCGGGTGGGTGTGATCGGCATGGGCGGACTCGGTCACATGGCCGTGCAGTTCTCCGCCGCACTCGGCGCCGACACCACCGTCTTCGGCCGCACTCTGGCCAAGCGCGACGACGGCATCGCCCTCGGTGCCCGCGACTACGTCTCCACCCAGGACGCCGACCGGATGAAGGAGCTGCGCGGCTCCTTCGACATCGTCATCTCCACCATCTCCGACGGCATGGAGCTCGACGCTCTGCTCAAGCTGGTCAAGCCGCACGGCGTGGTGGTCAACCTGGGTCTGCCCGAGGCCTCGTCGGAGCTGAATCTCGGACTGCTCACCGGGCAGTCGCGCGTGCTGGCAGGCTCCAACATCGGCGGTATCCGGGAGACGCAGGAGATGATCGACTTCTGCGCCGAACACGGGATCGGGCCGATCATCGAACTGATTCCGGCCGAGCAGATCAACGAGGCGTACGACAACGTCGTCGCCTCCAAGGTGCGCTACCGCTACGTGATCGACGCCGCCACCATCTGACCGCTCCCACACGGCGTGATGCAGTCGACACCGCTCGATGTTAGGGCCGGCTAACATCGCTGCTAACCTGTCGGGCATGACCGTGCGAATCCGACAAAAGCGATCACTCCGAGCGGCCGTGCTGATGGTGGCGGCGCTGGTGGCCCTTCCGGTGACGACCGGCGCCCCGGCACTCGCGGCGCCGCCGAAAGACCTTGTGCCCGTGGGGCAGCCGGCGCCGACGAAGGCGGAGGGCTGGTCCTACCGCACCTCGGTGATCCCGGCCGGCGTGAACGGCGGCGCCGAACTGGCGGTGGACTCCGGGCGGGGCGAGGTCGTGGTCACCGACGCCGACTTCCTGGTCAAGGATCGCAGCCAGACCGAGGTGGTCCCGGATCCGCACATCCTGACCCCGAAGCTGTCGGTGCTGAACGCGAAGACCAAGAAGGTCGCGCACACCATCGACTTCACCACGCTGCCCCTCGACGAGATGAAGTTCAAGGGTGCGCGGTTCCCGATGCTGCAGATCCCGTTCGGGCTGGCCCTGGACACCGAACTCGGCCGAGCGGTGACCACCAACACCCATCCGAACGGCGTCACCATCGTCGACCTCGACAAGCGCGCCGCCTCGGCCTCCGACATGGCCACCACCGGCAAGCTCGACCACCCGATGGGGGTGACCGTCGACAGCCGCACCCATCGCGCCTACGTCGCCAGCACCAACGACGACTCGGTCTCGGTGATCGACACCCGCTCGCGCCGCGAAGTGGCTCGCATCAGAGGGATCTACCTGCCGACCATGGTCGACGTGGATCCGGCCCGCAACCGGCTGTACGTGGGCAACGCGGACACCAAGAACTACAAGAACAACTTCGTCGCTGTGGTGGACACCACCACCAACCGGGTGATCAAGAAGATCGCCGCCCCGTACAACTCGCGGCCCACTGTGGACACCTCCACCGGCCTGGTCTACGCCGGCAGTTACAACACCGGACTGATCTCGGTGATCGACCCCGACTCGCTGACCGTGATCGACACCATCGAGACCGGCACCACGCCGGTGAAGGTGGCCATCGACGCTGCGCGCGGTCTGGCCTACACGCCGGATCTGCACCGCAAGTCGATCACCGTGATCGATCTGCGCGCCCGCAAGGCGGTGCTCACCGTGCCCACGGGGATCGCGATTCACTCGGTGGCCGTCGACCAGAAGAGCGGTACCGTGTTCGCCACGCAGAACCAGACCCCCAAGCTCACGGTCCTGAACGTGACCCGCAGCTGATCCCGCGCCCGCGGGCGGGGGGCCGCCGACGAAGGGATGTGACCGCATGGCCAAGACACTCGGATTCATCGCCGACCGGATCGCGGCATCGGGGTATGCGACGGAAGTCGTTGCCCGGGAACGGCTGAGCGAATCCCTGGTGCGGCTGATCGTGCGCTGCCCCGCGTTTGCGGGGGCGGAGATCACACCGGGCGCGGCGACCTCCTGGCGGGTCTCGCGCGCCGACTTCCGGCACTACACGCCGGCGGTGATCGACGGCGATGCGCTCAGCGTGATCATCGCCCTGCACGGTTCCGGCGAGGGTGAACGGCTGCTGCTGGGCCTGCAGCCCGGTGACGAGCTGACGGTGCTCAAATGGGCCGTCAAACGCAGCTTCGCCTGGCAGGACGGCGACCGGCCGATCGTGGTGGTCGGCGACGGAACGGTGATCTCGCTGGCCATGCAGTTCGAGCGGCGGATCGGCGACTCGGGCCGAGGGTTCCGTGCCGTGCTGGAGGTTCCGGAGGCGGACCGGGAGGCCGTGCACGCGCTGGTCCGCGGCGCGGAGACCGTCGCCCGCACCGGAACGCCCGGCGCGGGACTGGATGCGTACCTCGCCTCGGCGACGTTCACCGGGGACGAGATCTTCTACCTCGCCGGTCACGGACAGTCGATCCAGCGTCAGCGTGACCTGCTCAGAAGCCGATTCGGCATCGACCGCAAAGCCGTTCGCACACAGCCGTTCTGGGCGGACGGCAAAGTCGGACTGTAGCGGTCAGTCGCGGGCGGCGCGGGCGATGGCCCCGTCGACCTGATTCTCCACGGTCCGGCGGACGTCGAAGCCTCCGGACAGGTCGGGCCAATGCGGCAGGATACGGGTCACGTGGGGCAGGTCCGCGACGTCTGCGGGGTCGATCGTCTCGAACCACGACTGCTCGTCGGGGCCGCGGGCCGCGACCGCCCCGCGGTACTGAAGTTCGGACACGATCAGGTACCAGACGCCGTGCCAGGTCTCGAAGGCCTGCCGATCGTCGAGCCCCGCCTCGTGAGCGGCGTCGAAGAAGCGGTCGGCCAGTCCCAGTGCCGGTGTGCCGATGTTGGTGCCCTGCTGCAGGATCGAGACGATCCAGGGGATCTCGCCGAGCCGGACGAACATGTCCATGCCGATGGTGACCATCCGTTCACGCGGGGGTCCGGTCGGCGTCGTCCAGTCGATCCGGGCGGCCACCTCCGACAGTGCCAGCGACAGCAGTGTCGACTTGTTGCCCACGTACGGATAGAGCGTCATCGGCTTCGAGTCCAGCCGGGCCGCGAGCCGGCGCATGCTCAGTCCGGCCACCCCCTCGCTCTCGAGGATCGCGATGGCGGCATCGACGATGTCGCCGCGCTGCAGTGACCGGGCCGGAGGCATGTCTCCATCATGCGGCACGGCGGTCCGCCCTTGGCAGGGGGTTCGGGGAAGGCGTACATTCTCGTACGCGTACGAAAAGGTACGCGTACGAGAACAACGTCGATCGCAAGGAGGCCCGCCATGGCGACCACCGACACCGTCCGGCAGCGGCATCACACTCTGCTGCCGGCCACCGTCTTCGGGTTGCAGTTCCTCGTCGGACTGGACATGTCGCTGGTGAACATCGCCCTGCCCGACATCCAGCGCGAGCTCGGTTTCAGCGCGTCTGGCCTGCAGTGGGTGGTCAACGCCTACCTGCTCGGATTCGCCGGCTTCCTGCTGGTGGGCGGCCGCCTCGGCGATGTGCTCGGCCGCCGCGTGGTGGTGCCCGCCGGCCTCGCGGTCTTCGCCGCCGCGAGCCTGATCGGCGGACTCGCGACGGATCCGGCGATGCTGGTCATCGCGCGTGCCGTCCAGGGGCTGGCCGCAGCCACCCTGGCCCCGGCCGCCCTCGCCCTGGTCACCACCATCGACGAGCCGGCCGCCCGCAAGCGCGCCATGGCGCTGTGGGGTGCCGCCTCCGCGGCCGGCGGTGCGGTGGGCGTGGTGGCCGGCGGTCTGCTCACCGACTGGCTGGACTGGCGGGCGGTGCTCCTGGTCAACCTCCCCATCGTCGCGGTGATCCTGGCGGTGGCGCTGCGCGGCATACCGGTGCGGCAGCAGCGCACCCGATCACGGGTGGACCTGCTCGGCGGGACTCTGGTCACCGGCGGCACGGCGGCGCTGGTCTACGCCGTCACGGCCACCGGCGACCACGGCTGGAGTTCGTGGCAGACGCTGGTGGGCGCTGCGGCCGCGGTACTGCTGCTGGCCGGCTTCGGGGTGACCGAACGGTTCGGCGCCCATCCGCTCATGCCGGTGCGCGTGCTGGCCACCCGCAGCATCGTCGGCGCCAATGTCTTCGGCTTCCTGCTCGCCGCCGGGCAGCTCGCCGCCTTCTACTTCTGTTCGCTCTACATCCAGACCGTATGGGAGGTGAGTCCGCGGCTCGCCGGGGTGCTCTTCCTGCCGTTCTGCGGCTTCGTCGTGGTCGGTATCGCGCTGGCCTCGAAGCTCGCGCCGCGCCTCGGGGCCCGCGGCACCATCACCGTCCTCGGACTGGTCGGGGCGGCGGGACTGGCCGGCTTCGCGAGGATGCCCGAGCACTTCTCGTTCTGGACCGGCGTGCTGGTGCCGTCGATGCTCGCCGCCACCGGCATCGGCGGATCGATGATGCTCGTCGGCATCGCCGGAACGGCCGGAGTGTCCCCAGCAGACGCCGGCATCGCCTCCGGCGTCCTCAACAGCTCCCGCCAGCTCGGCGGCACCATCGGGCTGGCGGTTCTGGTGACGATCGCTGCGGGGCAAGCGATTCCGGCCGACGGTTACCGGCTCGGGCTGGCCGTGGCGGCCGGCTTCCTGGTCCTCGGCAGCGGTGCGGCCTGGCTGATCCTGCCCCGCACACCGGCCGCCGCTCCGCCGGCTGCCGGCGTGGAACCGGCGCCGGTGGACGCCGGCCGGTCCTGACCGCCGCACCGGCGGCCGGTCGGTCCCCGGCGACGGGTCAGAACTTCACCTCGACCGGCGTGCTCCGCATCTCGGTGGTGCCGTCACCGAGCTCGCCGGACTCGTTCAGACCCCAGCAGAAGACCTTGCCGTCGGCGATCGCGCAGGTGCGGCTGCCCGAACTCGAGATGGCCAGCTCGGTGGCATTCTTGAGCGACGCGACCGGAGCCGGCTTGGGAACCGAGCCGCTGATCGTGTCACCCCAGCACTGCACCTTCTGATCGAGCATCACCGCGCAGACGGCGTAGCCGCCGACGGCGACCGACTTGACGTCGGCCAGCACCGGCACCGGGCGCGGCTGATTCTTGTCGCTGCCGTCGCCCACGCTGCCGAACTGGTTGCTGCCCCAGCAGTAGAGCTCCCGGTCCATGCGCACCGCGCAGGTGGCGCCGTTGCCGGACGACGAGCCGCCGGTGACGATGGACGCCGGATAGGTCAGGCCCGTCACCTCGACCGGGGTGTTCCGGTCCTTGGTGGTGCCGTCGCCGAGCCGTCCCGCCGAGTTCAGGCCCCAGCAGTACGCGGTGGTCGAGGCGATGGCGCAGGTGGTGCCGTAGCTCATGGCGACGTCCGTCACCGAAGACAGCGTCTCCAGCTTGGTCGGGGAGGTGCGCGAGGAGGTGGTGCCGTCGCCGAGCTGACCGTCGGAGTTCATCCCCCAGCAGTAGAGATAGCTGTCGGCGATGGCGCAGAACGAGGAATCGGCCGCGATGTCGGTGACGTTCTCGAGGCCGGGAACCGGGGTGGGCACCAGCGGGGTCTTGGTCAACTCGCCCCAGCAGTACGCCTTGGCCTCGGCCACCGCGCAGGTGCTGAAGATGCCGACCGACACCGAGGTGACGTCCTTGAGCCCGGCCACCTTGACCGGGGTCCGGCGCGCATCGGTGGTGCCGTCGCCGACCTGCCCGTACTGGTTGCCGCCCCAGCAGTACAGTTCGCGCGCTTTGATCACGCAGGTGGTGTCGCCGTTGGTGCTGATCGCGGTGAAGGTGTCGGCCGCCGGCGGCGCCGACGGTCCCGCGTCATCGGAGCGGGTGGCGAAGAAGGCGATCGCCCCGACCAGAATCGCCACCAGGGCCACGCTGAGCGCACCGAAGAGCACGGTGCGCCGGCGGGAGGCGCCCGGCCGGTTCGTCGTGACCTTCTCGGTGGGTCCGTGCAGCTGCGCCGGGCTCAGGCCGCCGCCGGACACCGGCCCGCCCAGAGCCGCGTTGAGCGCGGCGGCGAACGCCTGGCAGTCCGGATAGCGCTTCTGAGGGTCCTTGTTCAGAGCTCGCTCGAACACCGGGTCGAGGGCCGCCAGGTCGGGGCGGAGACTGCTCACCGGCGGTGCCGGCCGGGACAGCACCGCCGCCATCAGCGCCGTCGTGGTCTCGCCCTGGAACGGTGGCTGCCCGGTCAGCAGCTTGTACATCGAGCAGGCCAGGGCGTACTGGTCGCTGGCCGGGGAGGCGGGCCGGCCGTCGATCAGTTCGGGGGCGCCGTAGGTGAGGGTGCCGACGAAGACCGACGTGGCCGTGACGCTGGTCGCGTCGGCCAGCTTGGCGATGCCGAAATCGAGCAGCACCACCTGGTCGATGGTGCCGTCCGCCTCGCGGGTGATCATGATGTTCCCGGGTTTGACGTCCCGGTGGATCACCTGGTGGCGGTGCGCGTAGTCGAGCGCCTCGGCGGAGCGCTGGGCGACCAGGGCGATCTCGCCGTCGGTCAGCAGCACGTCGTTCAGGTCGGTGCCGTCGAGATAGGTCATGGTGAACCAGGGCGAGTCGTCGTCGATCCCGTAGTGGTGGATCGAGACGATGCCGGGGTGGTTCAGCATGGCCACCGTGCGGGCCTCGTTGGTGAACCGCTGATGGAAGTCCGTGTCGCCCACCCCGGCGACGGAGATCACCTTCAGGGCCTCCCGGCGCAGCAGATGCGGATGTTCGACGAGGTACACCTGGCCCATACCGCCCGCGCCGAGCTGGTCGAGTACGCGATAGCCGGCGAATTCGCTGCCGGGTTCCAGATTTGCCATGGTCTAGCGCCTTCCGTTGCGGGCCGGTGTCCGGCGGCCTCGCGGGGTGGTCGATGGACGGCCGGCGGCCGCGCGGCCGGCGTGCGATGGGGTCATCAGAAGGTGACCTCGCTCGGGTTGGAGGTGAATTCGGTGGTGCCGATACCCAGCTGGCCGTGGTCGTTCTCGCCCCAGCAGTACGTCTTCTCGGTGGTCTCGGCGCAGACCGTGGACGCCCGGACGGTGACCGCCCGGACCTCGCCGGAGACGCCGTCGAACTTCTTCGGCGTCGTCAGGTAGCCGCGGGGATCGTCGAAGAGGCCGCCGAAGGAACCGTTGCTGCCCCAGCAGTAGAGCTGGGCGTCGGCGACCGCGCAGATGGTCTGGCTGCCGCTCGCCACGGACGTCACCCCGGAAAGGTCCTCCACCCGGCGGGGAGTGGGCGAGGCGGCCCGGCTCCCGTCGCCGAGCTGACCGAAGGAGTTGTTGCCCCAGCAGAGCAGACGGCCGTCGCTGATGGCGCAGTTGGTGCCCACCGCCGTCATCACCGCGGTGGCCTCGGAGACACCGGCGACCTCGGCCGGGGTGGTGCGATCGGCGAACGAGCCGGTCTGCACGTCCGGGGCCGAGCGCATGTCGCCCCAGCAGTAGACGTCGCCGGAGCCGGTGAGCGCGCAGGTCTGTGCACCCTCGGTGGTCAGTGCGGTGATCCCGGACTGCTTCACCTGAACCGGAGTGCTCCGGTCGTCGGTGGTGCCGTCGCCGAGCTGGCCGTGGCTGTTGGAGCCCCAGCAGTAGGCGGTGCCCTCGGCCACCGCGCAGGTGGTGCCCTCGGTGAGGATGTCGTCGCCGGTCAGGTACGAGTTGATCCCGGTGGTCACCGAGCTCACCCGCTGCAGGTCGCCCACCCGGGCCGGTTTCCCGACCGGTTCGGTGGTGCCGTCGCCGACCTGCCCGCTCTCGTTGGCGCCCCAGCAGTACAGCTGCTCATCGGCGATGGCGCACACGGTGCCGCCGCCGACCACGATGCTGCTCACCGTGCCCAGACCCGGCACCTTCACCGGGGTGGTCCGCTGTTCGGTGGTGCCGTCGCCGACCTGTCCGCTCTCGTTGGCGCCCCAGCAGTAGGCCTGGCCGTCGCGGACGGCGCAGGTCGTGGATCCGTCGGTCGACAGCGTGGAGGCGGTGGTCTGGTCCAGCGGTTCGTCACCGCCGGTGGCGAGGATCCCGACCACCGTGCCGGCGATCGCCAGCACCAGCACCACCAGTGCACCGATCAGGGCGAGCTTCCGGCGGGTGTGAGACACGTTTGTAGGTTGCGGGGGTTTGGCCAGGTCGGCTTCTAGTCTGGTTGTGTCTTTAACAACCAGGCAGGTGGTGGAACAATGTCGTGTGTGTCGTTGGAAGATCTCGAAGC